>ERZ772971.1207-NODE-1207-length-15255-cov-4.663026_pt1 | contig 15255 bp, 10 predicted proteins | sample MGYA00511943_ERZ772971 | MGnify/ENA primary metagenome ERZ772971 (study PRJEB29015, sample SAMEA2737929) | human oral metagenome | biome: human oral; feature: human-associated habitat; material: dental | place: China | collected 2144 ... | reverse complement strand
AATATTGACCTATTATTTAATATATGTATGAATAATTAAGTATATTAGCCATAGCGGAGAAACGGGGCGCTGCGGCGTCCCGTTTTTTTGTGCGCGAGGGCAAGGTGTGGCCGCTCAAGCGGGATAAAACCTGGGCTTGCCGCTATTTGCGCGGGCGCGCGAAGTGGATGGCGGCAAGGGTAGCCGGGGGCATGGCGGCATGAAAACCCGCCGCAGCGGGTTTTCATGACCGAGAAAGGCTTAATACACGCTGCCGAAAAGGTCGTGGTCGTCGCTGTCGTCAATGTTCACATGGACGATGTCGCCCGCTTTTACGCCACTGACGCCGCTGATGTGTACCACGCCGTCGATTTCCGGCGCGTCGTAGGGCGTGCGGCCAATAGCGCTATCGCTGTCCGCATCCATGCTGTCGATGATGACCGGCAGCACGTCGCCGACTTTATCCGCGAGCAAACGCGTGCTGATTTCCGCCTGTTTTTCCATGAAGCGCTGCCGGCGTTCTTGTTTGACGGCTTCCGGCACGGCGCCGGGCAGGGCGTTCGCGGCGGCGCCGTCCACCGGTGAGTAGGCGAAGCAGCCAGCGCGGTTGATGTCGGCGGCTTCAATGAAATCAAGCAATTCTTCGAAATCCGCTTCGCTCTCGCCGGGGAAGCCGACGATGAAGGTGCTGCGGATGGCGAGATCGGGGCAAATCTCGCGCCAGCGGCGGATGCGTTCGAGGACGCGTTCGCTGTTGCCGGGGCGGCGCATCGCTTTGAGGATGGCGGGGCTGGCGTGCTGGAAGGGGATGTCAAGGTAGGGCAGGATGCGGCCATCGGCCATGAGCGGAATGAGCGCGTCCACGTCCGGGTAGGGATAGACGTAGTGCAGGCGCACCCAGGCATCGAGCTGGCCCAGTTCCTGCGCCAGTTCGTAGAGGCGGGTCGGCAGCATCGCGCCGTTCCAGTTGTCCATCTGGTGCCGGCTGTCTGCACCGTAGGCAGCGGTGTCCTGGGCGACGATGAGCAGTTCTTTCACGCCGTTTTTCACCAGATTCGTCGCCTCGCGCATGACTCGCCCGATGGGGCGGCTTTGCAGGCGGCCGCGCAGGTCGGGGATGATGCAGAAGGTACATTTGTGGTCGCAGCCTTCAGCGATTTTCAGGTAGGCGTAGTGGCGCGGGGTGAGTTTGAGGCCGGAGGAGGGGATGAGGTCGAGGTGCGGGTTGTAGGGCGGCTTGGGCAGGTGTTCGTGCACTGCGCTCATCACCGATTCGTAGGCCTGCGGCCCGGTGATGGCTAGCACGGAGGGATGCACGGCGCGGATTTTTTCCGGCTGCACGCCGAGGCAGCCGGTGACGATGACTTTGCCGTTTTCGCGGATGGCTTCGCCGATGGTCGCGAGCGATTCGGCCACGGCTTCGTTGATGAAGCCGCAGGTGTTGACGATAACGAGGTCGGCGTCGTCGTAGTTTTTGCTGATGGCGTAGCCGTCGGCGCTGATTTGCGTGAGGATGCGTTCGGAATCGACCAGCGCTTTCGGGCAGCCGAGGCTGACGAAGCCGATGGTGGGTTGGTGTGGGGCCTGGTTCATGATGATGGTGTCGTTGTAAAAAAGGGCGGCGATTGTAGCGGTTTCGCCGCGAATCCCCTACAAAAGGAAAGCATCCCCAGTGGCAAGCGGCTTGACGACACGAATGTTTGCCCTGGCCATCCGCCAGGCGGGATAAAATCCGGCCTCACCACCGCCCAATCACGCAAGTAATCCGATTATGCCCCGCGCCCTTTTCCCCCTCATCCTCAGCCTTCTCGCCGCGCTGTTCCTCTTGATGCGCGCGCCTTTCGCCGCCAGCGACATGGACGCGCTGTTGCCGCCTGATGCCGCCCTGCCCGCGCGGGAGCAGGCATTGTTGCAGGCGGCGGAAGCGGCGCAGGGGCGGCAGTTGCTGCTGCTCGTCGGTGCCGACGCACCGCTGCCCACCGCGCAGGCCGTCGTCCGCGGCTGGCAGGCCAGCGGTCTCGTCGCCGATATCGCCATTGCGCGCACGCCGCCACTGGACGAACTGCGCGCGGCTTTTTTCCAGCGCGGCTTCCTCGCCCTGCCGCCCGCCGCGCGGCAACAGTTGCATGACGTCCCTGCCGCGTATTTCGCCGCCCGCGCCGCCGATCTGGCCAACCCGTTCGCCGTCGCCCTGCTGCCGCCGCAGGAGGACTGGCTAGGTTTCAGCCGCTTCCTGCCCGCACCGCTCGCCGCGCACTGGCAGGCCGATGGCGACGGCTACCTCGTGCGCGAGGCGGACGGCAGACGCTGGCTGCTCATCCGCGCCACCCTCGCTGACGCACCGAACATTCTCGGCGAGGCACGCCTCATCCCGCTGATTGAGCACAGCGCGGCACAAGCCGCCGCGCAGGGTGCCACCCTGCACGTCGCCGGCACGGCGGTGTTTGCCGCCAGCAGCCGACAGGCGGGCGAAGCGGAAGGACGCTGGATGTCCGCCCTCGGCGCGACGCTGACCCTGCTCCTCGCCGGCGTCGTCTTCCGCCGCGCGCGCGTGCTGCTCATCGCCCTGCCGCTCGCCTGCGGCCTTGTCTGCGGCCTCGCTGCCGTGGTCGCACTATGCGGCAGCGTGCATCTGCTGACGCTGGTCATCGGCAGCAGTCTCATCGGCCTTCTCCTCGATTTCCCGCTGCACTGGCTCGGCAAGAGCACCGCGCCGGACTGGCAGGCGGATGGCGCCCTCGCCGCCCTACGCCGCCCCTTCCTGATCAGCCTGCTGATAACGCTGGCCGGTTACGCCTTTTTGCTGGCAACGCCCTTGCCCATCCTGCGGCAAAGCGCGGTGTTCGCCCTCGCCGCCCTACCAACCGCCTGGCTGACGACGCTGTGGACGCTGCCGCCGCTTTTCCGCCGCTTCCGCCCGCGCGCGAACCCCACCTTTGGCCGCCTCGCCGGTATCTTGCTGCGCAGCAGCTGCGCCCTGCGCCGCCGGGTACTGCTTATCCCTGCCATCGCCCTGCTGGCCTCTGGCCTGTGGCACAGCGACTGGCAGGACGACATCCGCCAGTGGGTCGCCCTGCCGCCGCAATGGTTGCAACAGGCGGCGGAGGTGGCGCGCATCAGCGGGGTCAAACCTGCCGCGCAGCAATACCTGCTGTACGCGACGGATGAAGACGCGCTACTGCGCCTCGATGCGGCGCTGGCAGCGAAACTGGACACCGCCAAAGCGGCAGGTGCAGTGCAGGATTACAGCGCTATCAGCCAGTGGGTGTGGACGAAGGACGCTCAGGCGGCGACCCTTGACGATTTGCACGACCTCGCCGCCGAACCGGCGGCGTGGCAGGCACTGACTGACCTCGGCATCCCCGCCGACAGTATCCGCGACGCGCTGCAACGCGCCCGCCCCTCCGCCCCGCAAGGCATCGCCGCACAGCTCGACAACCCGCTCGCCGCACGCTGGCAGGGGCACTATCTGGGCAACGTCAACCCGCCATCCTGCACCTACATTCCGCCGCTGTCCGCCTCCCCGCCCGACCTGCAACCTATACCCGCTGCACCATCACAACAACTGCGCTTCGAGCGGCGATTGCAAGAAAACTGCGCGCGGCTGTACACCCGCGTCACCCTCTACGGCGTGCGCGACAGCGCCGCCCTCGCCGCCCTCGCCGACGGCGACGCCATCCGCTACCACGACCGCCGCGCCCGCCTGAATACCCTGTTCGGTGCGACGCGCAGCGAGGCGCTGTGGCTGAAACTCGCCTCCTACCTTGTCGCCTGGGGCATTTTGCGCGCAGCCGGCTTCAACCGCCGCGACAGCCTGAGCATCCTCGCCGTACCGCTTGCCGCCGCCATCGCTACCATCGCCCTGTTGCGCGCGCTTGCCATCCCCATCAGCCTTTTCGCCGCCTTCGGCCTGCTGCTCATCAGCGCCATCGGCGTGGACTACGCCGTGTACGCCAAAAGCGGCGGCGCGCCTGCCGCCATACGCTATCGCGGCATGCTGCTCGCCGCTTTGACCACTATAACCAGCTTCGGTATTCTTGCCCTGTCCGCCACCCCGGCGGTTGCCGCCTTCGGCGCCACTGTCGCCATCGGCATCGCCCTCTCGCTGACCTTCGCCACCTGGCTCTTCCCACCCACCACCAAGGAACCCCATGGAAACCCGTGACATCCTCATCATCGGCGGCGGCCCCTCCGGCGCCGTCGCTGCCGCCCTGCTGCGCCAGCAAAACTTCAACGTCCTCATCCTCGAAAAAAGCCACTTCCCGCGCTTCGTCATCGGCGAAAGCCTGCTGCCCGCCTGCATGGAAGTGCTGAGTGAGGCAAAGATGACCGCCGCCGTACAGCGCGCCGCCGCCAACCGCGCCTTCCAGATGAAAAACGGCGCCGCCTTCACCTGGGGCGAGCGCTACACCGCCTTCGACTTCACCCAGAAATACACCGCTGGCCCCGGCGTCACCTACCAGGTCAAACGCGCCGATTTCGACCAGGTGCTGCTTGAAGAAGCCGGCAAACAGGGCGCAGAAATCCGCTTCGGCCACGAAGTCACCGCCTACCACGACACCGGCGACGGCGCGGAAGTTACCGTGCAGGCAGAAGACGGCAACCGCTACACCGTGCACGCCCGCTTTGTGCTTGATGCCAGCGGTTATGGCCGCGTCCTGCCGCGCCTCCTTGACCTCGAACGCCCGTCCGTGCTGCCGGAACGCATGGCCGTCTTTACCCACATCAAAGACCACATCACAGACCCCGCCTACGACCGCAACAAAATCCTCATCTCCACCCCGACCCAGCTGCGGGACGTGTGGCTGTGGCTCATCCCCTTCGCCGACGGCACCGCCTCCATCGGCGTGGTCGGCGAACCGGCGCGCCTTGCCGCACTTGGCGCTGATAATGAAAGCATCCTCAAAACGGCTGCCGCCGACGTGCCGCTGCTCACCCGCTTCCTGAAAGACGCCGACTGGGACAACGGCATGCCGATACGCAGCATTCGCGGCTATTCGGCCAACGTCAGCACCCTCAATGGCGACCACTACGCCCTGCTGGGGAACGCCAGCGAATTCCTCGATCCCGTCTTCTCCTCCGGCGTCACCGTGGCGCTCGTGTCGGCGCAACTCGCCGCCCAGGCCGTTACCCGGCAGCTGCGCGGTGAAACGGTGGACTGGGCCCAGGATTATGCCGCCAAACTCACCATCGGCGTGGAAGCGTTCAAAACCTACGTCCTCGGCTGGTACGACGGCAGCTTCCAGGATGTCATCTACGCCAGCGACGATAACCCCGACATCCGCGCCATGATCTGCGCCATCCTCGCCGGTTATGCCTGGGATACGACCAACCCCTACGTCGCAAAACCCGCGCGCCGCCTCGCCGCCTTGGCCGAAACCGTGCGTGGACGGGCATGACCCCCGACCCCTGCCCGCTCATCCGCCGTCTCTACGCCCTGGATGACGGCGACTCCGGCTACAGCGCCGCCGAACTCGCGCCACTGCACGCGCTCTGCGGCGCCCTGCCTGCCGTCCTCGCCCACTACTACCGCAGGCTGGGCAAGCACCGCGAACTGAACCATACCCAGGACGACCTGCTTGCCCCGGACAATGCCGCCCGGCATCAGGCCCCCGGCCATCTCGTGTTCTATAACGAAAACCAGGGCTGCTGCGTGTGGGGCATCCGCCATGCCGACCTGCACCTCCCTGACCCGCCGGTGTGGGTCAGCGAAGACCGCCGGCACTGGCAGCAGGAAAGCGCAACAACCAGCGCCTTCCTGCTGGCGATGGCGCACCTGCAAGCGATGTTCGCCCTGCCTTACGGCGGCGATGACGGTTTCTACCAGCTGGATGGCGCTGCCCGGGCGACGCTGGAACGGCATTTCCGCCGCAAACCCTTTGGCTTCGCCCATTGGCTGTGCGGCATCGCCATCTACGGCAACCACGACAGCGACAGCATCGTCCTGCTCAACGCCAACGAAGCCGACACCCAGCTCAAATATGCCTCTTCGGACGCGGCGCGCTTCGCCGCGATGGATGCCGTTCTGGGCCGATTGGGTGAGGCGCTATGAACTAACTATCCGCCTCCGCCCACAAATTCTGTCTGCTTTGTAAAGAAAGATAGGGACACTGGTAAATCTTGGACATTTCGCTTACATACATAAAAACACTATGCCTCCAATAAAAATCTTCCAACATGAACCCAATGACGACGCTTATCTCGCATGGCTTGACCAACATCCGCACGGATATGTATTGAACGTGGATCACGCGCGTTCCGTAGAAAAATATCCCATGGCGCACACTACAAAGTGTGCCCATATTCGTAATCGCAAGAACCTTTCCACTAACGAGTATTTCAAAGTATGCGCCGCATCGCTTGCGGCATTGAAACAATGGATAAAAGCTGATGAAAAATATAAAAGCAAAAACAAAGAAGACCTGACGCTATGCGGACATTGTTTGAAAAAACACAATAGCGAGAATATAGCTGGCGGCAAACCGTCTTCAGAAGAAGACATTGCCGAAGCCACCTCGGTAGCTATTAGCGAAAACGCAGCAACTGTCATACCTACCTTGGAAGAGGATATTACCGAAATTGAGCGGCGCGGCGACATCGGTCAAACTGAAAAAGAAACTCTGATTAAAGCGCGCCGGGGGCAGGGTAAATTCCGTGAAGAAGTATTGAGCCTATATCCTTGCTGCCCTATATCCGGCGTCACCATGCAGACACTGCTGATTGCCAGCCATATCAAACCCTGGTGGGCTTGCAACGATAACGAACGGCTGGACAAATACAACGGTCTGATGCTGGCACCTAATATTGATGCCCTGTTTGACAGTGGTCTCATTACATTCGCGGACAATGGCAGTATCCGTATCAGTGGCCGTGTTTCAGCGCAAGAACAGAAACGGCTCGGCATCACGCCACTTATGCGGCTAGAACCCGTGTACCCCAGAGCAAAACAGTATCTTGCATGGCATAACAAGCATATTTTCCAACCATAAAATGCCAATGACCACACGCCGGGGCAAGACTTTCACCACCAAAATCCCACCTAAAAAACACCCCGCTTGAGCGGGGTGTTTTCGTATGCGGCGGAGAAATGGCATTCAGCGCAGCGTGACCAGTTCTTCGCTGCTGGTCGGATGGATGGCGACGGTGTTGTCGAAGTCGCGTTTGCGCGCCCCCATGTTCACCGCCACCGCGAAGCCTTGCAGCATTTCATCAACGCCGTCGCCGATCATCTGGATGCCGACGACGCGTTCATCTTCGCCCACGCAGACCAGTTTCATCAGCGTTTTCGCTGCATGGGCGGCAAAGGCGCGTGCCATCGGGTTGTAGGCGGCGCGGTAGGTTTTGACGTTGTCCGCGCCGTATTCCGCGCGCGCCGCCGCTTCATCCTGGCCGACAACACCGATAGGCGGGTGGGTGAACATCACGGTCGGGATGTTTTCGTAATCCAGGCGGGCATCCGCGTCGCCTTTGAAAAGGCGGGCAGCGAGGCGGCGGCCGGCGGCGATGGCAACCGGGGTCAGCTCGGCGGCACCGGTGATGTCGCCAATGGCATAGATACCGGGCACGTTGGTGTTCTGGAAGGCATCGACCGGGATTTGCCCGTTATCGCGCGCGGCTACCCCGGCAGTGGCGAGGTTGAGCGCGGCGGTGTTGGCGCGCCGCCCCATCGCCCAGAGGAGGAAGTCAGCGGTGAGTATGCTGCCGTCATCGAGGGTGATGCTGTAATCGGCGCCGCTTTTTTCCACCTGCCGCACCTGTGTGCTCCGGTGGATGGTGATGCCTTGCGTGCGCATGGCGTCCGCCAGCGTCTCGGCGATGTCGGCGTCGTGGGCGCGCAGCAGGCGTTCGCCACGGATGACGATGTGGCACTGCGTACCCAGCGCCTGCAAGACGCCCGCGATTTCGCAGGCGATGTAGCCGCCGCCGACAATGACGGCGCGTTGGGGCTGGCGTTCCAGGGCGAAGAAATCGTCCGAGGTGCTGCCGAGTGCGGCACCTGCGATATGCGCGGGGATTTCCGGATAGCCGCCGGTCGCGATGACGATGTGCTTGCCGCGATAGGTATCGTCGCCAACGCACACGGTATCGGCGGACACAAAGCGCGCCGCACCACGGATGAGGGTGATGCCGCTTTTGTCGAGGTTAGTGGCATAGATGTCGTTCAGGCGGGCGATGTAGGCGTCGCGGGCTTCTTTGAAGGCGCCCCAGCGGAAAGCGGGCTGCGCCGGGATGCCGTCGAAGAAACGCGGGGCGTTAGCGAGCGCCTCGGCGGTGTTCGCGGCGTACCAGAAGAGTTTTTTCGGCACGCAGCCGACGTTGACGCAGGTACCGCCGAGGCGGGCGCTTTCGATGACGGCAACTTTCGCGCCGTATTCGGCAGCGCGGCGGGCGGTCGCGATGCCGCCGGAACCGCCGCCGATACAGATGAGGTCGAAGGTTTGCATGGAATCTCCGTGTGCTTGACTGAAAGAGGGGCATTATAAAAAGTCAGCCGCCCGGCGGATATGCGCGCGTTTCGTCAGGGGCGGCGGGCAAAAAGCCGCTCACCGTAGAAGTTGAGCAGGATGAGCAGGAAGAAAAGGATTTGCGCCGGGATGGTTGTTCTGCCCGGCATCAGCGCGGGCATGATGGCGATGAGCGGCAGCAGGAGGAGATTGAGCCAAAAAAGAATACGGCCACTGCGGCTGGACGCGGGGGTGAGGCCGGTCGTCTGCGGCGGCGGGGTTTGGCGGTGGAGGATGGCATCGGCGCAGGCGGCGATTTCCTGCACGATGTCGTCGTCTGCGAGGTAGCCCGCCCAGAAGCGGTGACTGTCGCCGTAACGGTCGCTGAGGCAGAAATGGGTAAGCGGGTCGTGTTTTGCCCGCCGCAGCACGGCGCGGATGCTGCGCATGTCCTGCCAGGCCATGCTGTCGCAGCGGCCATTGGGGTGGTAGAGGTGCAGGCCGTGGGCGTCGAGACGCGCCATGACGCGCGGCGCGGGGTCGTAGTAGTAGCGGTAGTGGTGGCAGAGGCGGCGCAGCAGGTAAGCGAGGATGCCGAGACCGGCGAGGTTGGAGACGATAAGCAGGGGCAGCGGCAGTTGGGCGTCAAGCGAGTACCAGCCGTCATAAAAAAGCCAGAGGATGAAGGCGATGGCGGTCTGCAAGAGCAGGAGGGTCACGTTGGCGAAGTTCACGGTGCTGCAATCTTTGTACCAGTTACGCTGGCCGCTGATGCTGACAGGCGGCGTGGCACGCTGGTGCAGGTAGTCCTGCGCAACGCGGGCGATGTCGGCGTAATCGGCGGCGCTGAGGCGCGGATGGCGGTAGAGCTGTTTTGCACCACTGCGCGGGCAGATGGCGAGTTGCTCGCCGCTCGTGAGGGTAAAGATATCGGCCAGTGCCTGCCAGCGCCATTGCGCGCGGATGCGGTTGCCGTGATAGAGGGTCAGCCCCTGGGTGTCGCAGGCGACGAGCGGCGGACGCGGGCGGCAGCTGAAGTAGAGCCAGAGGGCGCTGCCCAGCGCCCACAACGGCGTCCAGATGGTCCAGACACGCAGGCTGTATTGCCCGCTGATTATCAGGTACAACGGCCAGAGGAGCAGGCAGATGATGACGCGCTCGCCGGGGCGGCGGCGCAACTGCCCGCCCCAGCCGTAGCCGCCCGGGGCGTGCAGAATGGGAGTGAAAGGGGTGGTGGGCATGGGTGTGGTTCCGGGATGGGGAAGGGTTTTGCAGCATCCTACGCGACGCATTGGGTAGCCGCCAGGCGGTGCTGTACGGACTTGATGATCGTGCTGCTTGCCACCACCGGGCTTGGTGTATCTTATGCGCTTCTTTTGATTTTGAAGGGAGTGCACGATGCGGTGGTTGGTGTTGGTTTTGGGCTTGCTGATGGCGCCGCTTTGGGCGGCAGAGGGCGGCAAGGCAGGCGGCAAAACGGATGAGGCTACCGCTTGGGCGGCGCTCGCCGATGTGCTGGAAAATCCGGCACAACGCAAGGCGCTAGTGGCGGAGTTGCGGCGGCTGGAAGCGGCAGGAAAGGCGGCAGGCAAGGAGCAGGCAGCCACGACGGAGGCACAGACCAGTGATGCGGCAGCATCTGCGGATACGGCGGCATCTGGCGAGACAACGGAGGGGCAGGAAGCGGCTGCGACGGAGGCCCCCGCCGGGGAGAAGAAGGACGAGGTGCAAGCGGAGGCGGTGGCGTTGCAGTCAGTTGCCGAGAATGCGCGTGCGGCGGTGGTGTCTGCCGCTGCCTGGCCGAAGAAGGTGGCAGAAGCCGGGGTGCAGGTGCTGCGCGAGGTGGGCTCACGCTTTGCCGAGAGTTGGGATGCACTGGTCGGTGCGTTCAGTGGCCGCGACTTGATGTTGCAGGCGGTGAATTGGGAGGTGTTGCAGCAGACGGCGCTGAATCTGGCGCTGCTGGTGGCGGCGACGTTGTCGTTTTTGTGGGGCTTGCACCGCGCTACGCGCGGGGTGAAGGCGCGGTTGCAGGGCTGGGTGTTGCAGGGAGCGCAGTTGTCGCCGCTGTCGCGCCGTCTGCTCGGTGTCGGCATGGCTGCACTCTGCGATGCCCTCTTGCTGCTCTTTGCTTATGTGTTTGCCAATGTGCTGGCGGTGTTTGTGGTCGGCGAGACAGGGGCACTCTCAACGCAGGCGGCGTTTTTTATGCGCGCGTTTGTGGCGGTGGAGGCGCTGCGCATCGGGGTACGCCTGGTGTTTTATCCGCGTTTTCCCGGCCTGCGCCTGCTGACGTGCACGGATAAGGCGGCAGCGTACTGGAACCGCTGGTTTGCGGCGCTGTTGCAGTTGCTCGGTTATGGCTATCTGGTGGTATTCCCGCTGATCCGGATTTTCCTGTCGCCATCGCTGGGGCTGGTGTTTTCGGCGCTGCTTGCGCTCAGCGCTTTTGTTTATGGCATGGTGGTGGTCATCCGCCGGCGCACAGCGGTGCGCCTCGCCCTGCGGCAGGCGGCGGATGCCTCCGGTAGCGCGATTTTTTCCGGGACGCTGCGGGTGCTCGCTCCGCTGTGGCATTGGCTGGCAATTGCTTATTTTTCGATGCTGTTGGTGCTGACGCTATTGAGCGGCGAGAAGTCGCTGCCGTTTGTGCTGCGCGGCACGCTGTATTCGCTTGCACTGGTCGGCGGGGCGCTGCTTGCGTCAATGTTGCTGTCGCAACGGATCCGTCGCCCCATCCGTTTTTCGTCCGATACGGCACGGCGTCTACCCGGTCTGGAAAAACGGCTGAATTTTTATGTGCCGCTGGGGTTGCGTCTGGTGCGGATAGCGATGCTGTGGCTGGTGTTTTTTGAACTGCTGGCGACGTGGCATGTGGTGGATGTCAGCGCCTGGGAACATTCGGCGCTCGGTCGTGCCCTGCTCGCCCGCTTCTGGAATGTATGCCTGATTCTGGCGGTGGCGCTCGCGGTGTGGCTGGTGTCGCTGGTACTGATCGAGCGACATTTGAGCCCGGAAGTGGGCGGTGGCGCGCCGGGGGTGCGCACGCAGACGCTGCTGTCGCTCTTCCGCAGCGGCTGGGCGGTGGTGATTTTTGCCAGCGCGGCGCTGATGGTGCTGACGGAGATTGGCATCAATATCGGCCCGCTGATTGCCGGTGCCGGGGTGTTCGGTCTTGCGGTCGGTTTCGGCGCACAAACGCTGGTGAAAGACGTGATTACCGGGATTTTTTTCCAGATCGAAAATGCCATCAACACCGGCGATATTGTCACCGTGGACGGCATCACCGGCCGCGCCGAACAGGTCGGCATTCGCTCGGTCGGCATCCGCGACAGTTCAGGGACGTATCACCTGATTCCGTTTTCCAATGTCACGCGGGTATCGAACTATATGCGCGGTCACGCCAACCATATCGCCGAATACGGCGTCGCCTACCGTGAGAATGTGGACGAGGCGATGGAGCAACTGCGCGCGGCGTTCAATGAATTGGTCAAGGGCGAGATGAAACGCTACATCCTGGAACCGATTAATATTCAAGGGGTTTCCCAGCTCGCCGACAGCGCGGTGATGCTGCGCGTGTCGATTAAAACAACGCCGGGCGATCAGTGGACGGTTGGCCGCGCCTATAACCGTCTGGTGAAAATGTATTTCGACGCGGCAGGAATCGAGATGCCCTATCCGCATATAGAAATTTATTTTGGGCAGGACAAGGACGGCAGCGCACCGCCGCTACACGTCCGCTATCGTGCCGAAGAGAAGGCCGCACCTGCCGTGCCTGTCGTGGAAAAAGCCGCCGCCCCGTCGCCCGTCAGCAAGCCGGATGACCTCAGCAACCTGCCTGACAGCGGTGCCGGCGATGCCCCCACTTCACCATAGCAGAGAAAGCGCTTGACGATGCGCAGGGCGCTCACTAGAATGCGCGCCTCATCCCGCGTCGGAGTATAGCGCAGTCTGGTAGCGCATCTGGTTTGGGACCAGGGGGTCGGGGGTTCGAATCCCTCTACTCCGACCAGTCAAGGTTAAGTGCCCGTAGCTCAACCGGATAGAGCAACGGCCTTCTAAGCCGTAGGTTACAGGTTCGAGTCCTGTCGGGTGCGCCAAATAGGATTTTTACAAATGGTGGGTGTAGCTCAGATGGTTAGAGCGCCGGATTGTGATTCCGGAGGTCGTGGGTTCGATTCCCATCATCCACCCCATTAAATCAAGAGAAGTGCCGCAAGGCGCTTTTTTTATGCCTGCCAAACAGCCTTGACAGGAATCATTCCTATTCGCCATCTCCATTCCTATAATGCCCGGACTATTCATCACCGGAGCATGACATGTTAAAACGTCGTCAATTCATCGGCGCGACCGCCGCCGCCTTTGCCGCTACCGCCCTGCCGTTGCGTGCTGCCGACAGCGCCTTTACCTTGTGGGGACCGCCGGTCACGCCGACCGTACTGCTTGCCGTCGCAGCACAAATGGGCGAAGCGCGCAAAATCCGTCCCTTCACCGTAAAAAGCTGGACCAGCCCCGACCAACTGCGCGCGGGCCTTTTGAACAAAAGCATCGAAATCAGCATTGTGCCCAGCTACGTCGCCGCTAACCTGCGCGCACAAGGCCAGCCCGTCATCCTGCACAACATCATGACGCGTGGCCTGCTCGCCGTAATGAGCAAGGGCAAACCCATCACCGGCCTCAAAGATCTTGCCGGGCAAAAACTGGTCATGCCGTTCAAGGGCGATATGCCCGATCTCGTCCTGCAAATCCTCGCCAAGCGGGCGGGCATCGACCTCACCAATCTTGTCACCTACACCGCCACCCCGCCGGAAGCCGTCACCCTCTTTCTGCAAAAAGACTTCCCGTACGCCCTGCTGCCCGAACCGCTCGCCAGCGCCTCCATCCTCAAAGGCAAACAGGAAGGCGTGAACGTGGTGCGCAGCTTCCCCATCGACAAAATCTGGAATGAATCCTTCGGCACGCAGAACGGCATCGCCCAAGCGGGACTGATGGTGTCGGAAACGGTCGCCAAAGAGCAGGCCGATTTTCTCGCCGCGCTGGATAAAGACCTGCTCGCTGCGCTGGACTGGGTCGCCGCCAACAACAAAAGCGCAGCGGAAATCGCCGCTAACTACATGCCCGCCCCCGTGCCTGCGCTGGAACGCGCCTTTGAGCATTCCGCACTGACCGCCCTGCGCGCCAAAGACATTAGCGCGGAAATCCTGCAATTCCTGGGCGAAATGTACCAACTCAACCCGAAAATCGTCGGCGGCAAAGCGCCGGACGCCAGCCTTTTCGGCTAGTTCTGCTCGGCAAAAGCCCCGCCAGGCGGGGCTTTTTTATTACCGCCATTCCGCCTACGGCAGCTTCACCCGCACGACGCGTTGATCCAGCTTGCTGCCCGCGCCGAGGGCGTAAAGCAGGCGCAGGAAAAGCGGATAGCGTTTGCCGCAGGTCTTGCTCAACGGCAGTTCTTCTTCCAGTGTCAATCCCGGCAGCCAGGTTTCCAGTTCGCGACTGTCCTTGACCGACCATTTCATCTCCGGCGGGGCTTTTTTCATACTGCCGAGGGCATCATGCCGCTTGGCGCGGCCGACCAGGATGGTCGGGATGATGTCGAATACCAGCGTCGCTTGCGGCAGGTGTTGCGCAAGGGTTGCCAGCCAGGCGCGTACCTCGCTTTCCTCAAAGTACATCAGTACCCCTTCACAGAGCAGCAACACCGGTTTGCCGTGGGCAGCGGCGCGATCCATCCAGTCGGAAGCAAAGAGCGATTCGCTCAGGTAGATATTGCCGGATTCCGGCAGCAGCTCGCGGCGCAAAGCGATGACTTCGGGCAGGTCAAGGTCGTACCAAGCGGTGACGGCCGGACGACCGAGGCGCTCATAACGCGCATCCAGTCCCGCGCCAATCTGCACCACCACGGCATCAGGATGGGCAGCGATGAAGCGGCGTGCCTGCTCGTCAAACAGCCAGGCCCGCCCGCAACAGCCCGCCTGCGAGGCGGTGGCTTTGGCGTATTGACTGAAATCGTAGTCAAGGCGCGCCAGCATTTGCGGCGCAACAGGATCCACGAGCAGCGGCACGGACTGTTGTTGCTCGACGGCCTTTGCCCACAACGGGATGAGCAGGGTTTCGGAGAGAGCGGTGAGGTCGAGGGGAATTTTGCCGGACATGGGACTTCCTTCTTAATGAGAGAGATTCGCGATTGTACGCCGCCTGAGTACACCTTGCCGTTGTGTAAAAAGATGGTAATATCCCCCCGAGTTTCCACCTCTTTGCACGGATTTCCCCATATCGGCACGACGTCGAGCCTGTGCAGGCCGCCTATTGGCAGCAGCGTAACATCCTGCGCCAACCAACTGTTTTTACAGAAAATAATTTTCCAACAGTACTAGACTTTCCTATTTTTACCCTCAATAATGCGCAATAGCGATAATTTTTCGCCAATAGTCCACAGCTTTTGCACGCTGTTTGTTGTTCATTCATCATCGAGGTGTTTATGCAGGAAAATCTCTCTCCCGCCGCTCCGCCTAAAGCGGGCGTTGGCGCTTATATCGCGTTGTTGTTCGCGATAATTTTCTTCTCCGGCATCAGCGTCAGCGAGCCGGTCAAAAATTTCGGTACTACCCTCGCGCGGCAGCTGAATGTCGAACCAAAGAAAGTGCACGATATTTTCAGTGTCTTTGACTTCAATACCCTGAACGGCAAGTTCGGCAAAGTTATTATCCCTGACGCCAAAGCGAAAGATACCAAGGCAAAAGACGCTGCTGCGAAAGACGTTGCTGCGAAAGACGTTGCTGCGAAAGACACTGCTGCGAAAGACACTGCTGCGAAAGACACTGCTGCGAAA
>ERZ772971.1202-NODE-1202-length-15290-cov-3.078044_pt1 | contig 15290 bp, 8 predicted proteins | sample MGYA00511943_ERZ772971 | MGnify/ENA primary metagenome ERZ772971 (study PRJEB29015, sample SAMEA2737929) | human oral metagenome | biome: human oral; feature: human-associated habitat; material: dental | place: China | collected 2144 ... | reverse complement strand
CCTCGACCTATCTGGATGAAGAACTGAGCCAAGCGACTCTTCGGATAGTAGTAGAGCAAGGCGATGAATGCCCCAAGACCCAAGAAACCTACGATGAGAAGGACGATGAACCAAGGGCTGTGGATGAACTGCATCAATCCCTCCTTGAGCTCAGGATGAGCTATGTAATAGTTAAGGAAGAAGTCTGTCGAGGATAGGATGATCACCACAAGGATCAGCCCTAGCATACAGACGTCGATGAGTCGGTCTACGATCAGCGTACCGAAGAGTCCCGTGAAGGGAAGGTCTTCCCTTCGCTCCATTTCGACACACCTCCAGACTTCGCCGGAGCGTGGTATCCCCATATTCACCGTATAGGAGCCGAGCACCGTGCAGACGGCATTGATGCGCCGTGGAGGTGCTTCGCCAGCGGTGAGCGGGCGCACAAGAAGCTCCCAGCGCAAGCCTCGGCAGAGGTTGCTCATGAGTCCAAAGAGGAGGCTGAAAAGGAGGATGGGATAGTTGACCCCCGTGCGGAGGGTCTCCTGCAGCTCGTGCCAGTCGGTATCACGATAGAGGCCATAGAAGCCCAACCCACCGAGGAGCAGTGGGACTACAATCCAGAGAATGGACTTAAGGGTAGGATGGATCTTCATTCGACACACACCCACTCGAGAGGCGGGCGAAGCTCGAGGCTCGGCACCACGCAAGGGAGTGTACTCTAATAGCTCTTGATAAATTGTACTACTTTAGTATAGCAAATGTAATAAGTTTTTAGTTATCTCCCATGCAGCAAGTTAAAGCCAAGAAGGCATTAGGCCAACATTTTCTCACCGATCTCTCTATCGCCGAGCGCATCGCCGACAGCATCTCCAGCCACCGCGATCTGCCTGTACTTGAGATCGGCCCTGGCATGGGAGTGCTGACCCAATTCCTCCTGGAGAAGGGCTACGACACGCACGTCATCGAGATTGATACCGAGTCGGTAGCCTACCTCAAGGCGCATTTCCCCGCACTCGAGGGGCGTATCATCGAGGGCGACTTCCTCAAGATCCCCATCGAAGACTACTTCCCTGGCGACGCTCCCTTCGCCCTCATCGGCAACTACCCCTACAACATATCCTCGCAGATCTTCTTCCGTATGCTCGACTATCGCGAGTGCATCCCTTGCTGCGCTGGTATGCTCCAGCGTGAGGTCGCCCAGCGTCTGGCGTCCCCTCCAGGCAACAAGGACTACGGCATCCTGAGCGTCCTCCTGCAGGCGTGGTATGATGTGGAGTACCTCTTCACCGTCGATGAGCACGTCTTCAACCCGCCCCCCAAGGTCAAGAGCGGGGTCATCCGCCTCATCCGCAATGAGCGCACCGACCTCGGTTGCTCCGAAGCCCTCTTCAAGCAGGTCATCAAGACGGGCTTCAACCAGCGTCGCAAGACCCTGCGCAACTCACTCAAGGCGCTCTTCGGAGCCGACTATACGGGCTACACGGCGGAGATCTTCTCCAAGCGCCCCGAGCAGCTCGGTGTCGAGGACTTCGTCACGCTGACGCGCCTCCTCGAGGAGCATCAGGCGAAGGCCGCTGCTAAGGCATAGCATTTACACGACACGATAAAGCGGGCTCAGATGACTATCATCTGAGCCCGCTTTCGTATCTCTATTCGTCACGCTTGGGAGCCGCATGCTCCATCCTTATAGTGAAGGGTGGCACGAACCCATATTGGTCGGTAGGCGAACCACTACTGGTCAGCGAGCGGACCAGTAGTGGTCACGATGCGAAGCAGTACTGGTCGATATTAGTCACCAGTACTGGTCACTTCGTCGACCAGTACTGGTTCACCCAATGATCTCCCGAAGGGGACATTCTGAATTACGCCTTCTCACGCACGGAGTAGCTTGTAAGTGAGGCGAATAAACGGCCGCTCCCCCACCCCGTACAGCTATGGCACGAGGCGGGGGAGCGGTATCACGTTTTAAGAGCGGTGTGCGGACTATTCCGTCAGCTCGACGCGCTCAGCAGAGGGAGGAGGCGTAGTCGCACCCCAGCTCTTGTTGGGGCGAGAGCCCATAGTGAAGACGAGCTTGCCACCGGCAGCCAGATCGCTGTGGCGAATCCAAGGGCGATCGAGGGGCTTGCCGTTGAGCGTAGCCTTCTGGATGTACTTGTTCTCCGAGGAAGCGCCTTCCGCCTCGATGACGAAGGTGCGACCCGAAGCCAGACGCAGCGTCACCTTGGAGAAGAAGGGCGTACCGATGTTGTACACAGGTATACCAGGGGTCACAGGATAAATGCCCATCATGGAGAAGACCACGAAGGCCGTCATACCGCCACCGTCTTCGTCACCAGGCATACCCATCAGGTCACCACGGAACCACGTGTCGATGAGCTTACGCACCAGACGCTGTGTGCGCCAGGGAGCGCCAGCGTAGTTGTAGAGATAGGGGATGTGGAGGCTGGGCTCGTTCGACATGGCGAACTGACCGACATTCCCCGTCTGGTCGGGGAGCTTGCTGTAGAACTCCCACTTCGACATGCTGAGTGGTGTGCGCAGGGTCTCGTCCAGACGCTCGATGAAGCGCTCGCGACCGCCCATCAGATAGATGAGGTCAGCGGGGTTGTGCTGTACGTCCCAGCGGTAGGTGTAGGCATTGTTCTCATCGTAGTAGTCACGTGCACCGAGGCCACCAGAGAGCTCATAGTTGAAGGGCTCGATGAAGCGCCCCTTCTTATTCTTGGGGTGGAAGAAGCCCGTATCGTAGTTGAAGAGCTTGCGGTAGTCGTAGGAGCGACGCAGGTAGTCGGCACTCTCCACGTCGTGGCCGGAGAACTTCGCCAGCTGCGAGAGGCACCAATAGTCATAGGCAGCAGCAAGGCTGACGGCGACACTCTGGCGCTTCTCCCACAGCGTCACCTCGGGGACGGTCTCCTTCTCCCCGATATCCAGACCAGGGAAGTAGCCTTCGCGATCCATGAACTCAGAGAGCTCACCCTTAGGACGGCGCGTCCAGGGCAGGTAAGACTTCTCGGCAAGGGTCTTCTTCGAGGCCTGATAAGCGGCGCTGAGGTTGAAGCCTGAGAGGCCCTTAGCATAGGCATCAGCGAAGGTAGCGATGGTGTGCGAGCCGTTCATACGGTGCGTATCGCCCGTGACTTCGGGGAAGGTAGGCAGCCATCCCTCAGGGCTCTGCTCGGCCATACGAAGGTAGCTCGTGAGCATCTGCTGCTCCTTCACAGGGTCGAGGAGGATGCGTAAGGGGTGCGTAGCGCGGTAGGTATCCCACAGCCAGTCGTCGGTGTAGAAGGGTACACCCTCGTCATCGTGGACCTTCTTGTCGAAGCCACTCCAGTAGTGGCCGTCCTCCGAGAGGCAGATCATACGCTCATAGGTGCGGTAGAGTGAGGTGTAGAAGACACGGCGCTCCTCGGGAGTACCGCCCTCGATCTCGACCTTATCGAGCGCCTTAGACCACTCGTTGCGCCCGTACTTAGCCACGAGATTGACCTCGAAGGACTGGATCTCCTGCTCGACGTTGCGCTTAGCCTGCTCGACACTGATGTACGACACGCCGTAGCGGAGGGTCACACCCTGCTTAGCGAAGGAGAGGCAGAGGGTATTGCCACGTGCCACGCCATCGACCGTCGCGAGGCGGCCCGTGAGCGTATCACGCACGAGGCGCTCCGTGGGCTCAGCATCCATCTCAGCATAGAGGTAGACACGCGTAGAGTCCTCGAGCTGCTGGTAGCCGAAGAGGTTCTTCCCCGAAGCGACAAGCTCCCCATCGGGCGTAGAGAAGACAAGGTGATGACCTGCCTTAGCCCGCTCGAAGTTGAACTGATAGATCGCACTGCGGTACGAGGGAGCATAGCGCACACGCACCTCGGGCTCCAGCAAGGTCACCTCATAGAGGTAGGGACGGACGCTCTCGCTATCGTAGCTATAGCGTGATACCTCGGGGAGGCTATCGGCGAGGGCACTCAGCGGACTGATAGCGAAGGCCGACACGCCACGGTGCGACGTCAGGATCACCGGGAGGCCTGCAATCTGCTCAGAGGCATAGTCCGTACGCTGCGGATGCACACGCATCATCCCATTAGGCAGATGCACTGTGGGGAAGGTGGGCACAAGGAGATGGCTAATATTCCCCATATAGGGGTCTACATAGTCGATCGGATCAAGGCTCTTTGAGCGACCAAGACCCGCCGAGGAGCAGCCTACCAGTACGAGGCTGAGCAGGAGGCCCGCCAGGAGCGAGCGTGTCTGATGAAGCATGGGCGATAAATGAAACTTGGGAGGATAGCCCCCTATAGACGAGATGCCTTAGCACTCACCTGCAGGGCATATTCTCCTCAAAGATAACGAAAAAGCCCCATCTATCAGCGGGATAGATGGGGCTTCTTGCTATGTGGATAGCGTGCCGATGGGCTTACTTCTTCAGCTCAATGTCGACACGTCGAGCGCTGCTCTTGAGGTCGGTATTGCGATCGACACCACCAGCGATGCTGATGAGGCGATCAGGCGATACACCGCAAGCGATGAGGTAGTCGAGGACAGCCTGACTACGGCGCTGCGAGAGACGCTCGTTCACGAGGGCATTCCCTTCGGGGGAAGCGTAGCCCGTGAGGTAGAGCTTCATATCGGGATCGCCTGCGAGGACGCGATAGACTTCGTTGAGGGCGAGGCGTGCTTCGGGGAGCAGATCACTCTTACCTACGGGGAAGAAGACCTGACGCTTGAAGTAGGAGACGACGACCGTGTCCGTGCGGACCTCTGTCTTCGTCTGCACCTCGGGCTGCTGGGGCTGCTGGATGATCGTAGGAGCGGGCTGCTGGATGATCACCTGAGGCTGCTGTGCGGGCTGAGCCTGCTGAGCGGCACGCAGGGCAGCGAGCTCCTGCTGGAGCTCGCGCAGGAGCGAGTCGCTTGAGCTATTGTCTACGACGGGCTGCTGGATGACCGTCTGCTTCTGGCCCCTAGAGCGAGCGGGCAGGACGATAGCATCGCGGTCCGAGTCACGGCGCTGCAGGAGGAGGAGCATCAGCTGCTCAAGGCGATCGAGACGGCTATTGCTCACCTGAGGCTGTACCTGGGGCGCAGCTTGGGGTGCGTAGGTATAGTTCACGCTACCAGCAGGTGCGTAGGGCATGGGCTGCTGGACGGGTGCTACACCACCGAGACCGAGGGCACTGAGGAGCATCTGCAGCTTCACCAGACGGAGGTCTTCGGCCGTGAGGCCGTAGGTCGTCTGCTTGGTCTGCTGCTGGCTCTCCGATGCGATACGGGCTTCGGCGACAGCACGCACGGCGCGCATCAGATCTTCCTCAGAGAGGGTGATGAGCGTGTCGGCAGCAGTGAGAGGCTGACTCACGCTCTGCCCTGCGCTCTGTGCCAGGGCGACAGAGCTAACAGAGAAGAGAGAGAGAGCAAGGAGGAGGGACTTCATAGGACGCATGTCTCTTAGAAGTTGAAGCGATAGCCTACAGCCAGCTGGTTGTTGCGGAAGGCACCACGAGCGGTATAGTCAACGAAGACACGACCACCGAGGACGTTGCCGAGGGACGTACCGACGACAAAGTTGGGGAGGAAGCGTGATACACCACCGATGCTATTGACACCCAGACCGACACCGAGGTAAGGCGTGATAGCCCCGTCGAGGAAGGTAGGCAGGTTGTAGAGGATATTAGCGTTCAGACCGAAGCCCGTCTTCTTACCGAAGGCTACATAAGCATCGGGAGCGAAGTCGAACTGAGAGTCGAGGATCTGCATGTAGCCGCGAGCGCCTACGTTGAGAGCGAACTGATCACCGAAGTTAGGAGCTAGGAAGAGGGCAGCACGGTTGAACTTCAGCGTTTCCTTAGCAGGCTTTACCTTGACTTCCTTAGCGTAGACTTCATCCTTCTCGTTCTGACCAGCGACGATGACGCGGCTGCGACGGTTCTGCTCATTCTGCAGATACTGCTCGATGAGGCGGATGTCATCGCTGGACTTACCCGACTGCTGAGCACCAGCGATCTGCTGAGCCTGCGTCGTGTTGATAGCTTCGAGGCGGTCGATGACCTGATCAAGGCGCTTGACGAGAGCGATATTGGGGTCTACCTTAGAGGCGTCCTGGCTCTGCAGCTGCTGGGGCTGTACCTGAGGCTGAGCCTGTACGGGCTGGCCGAGGAAGTTAGGAGCAGCGTAGGGGCTACGATAGAGAGCATTCAGGAGAAGGATCTTATCAAGGTCAGAGAGGTTGCTCCCCGTGACATCAGATACAGATACCTGTGAGCCCTTCTCACGCTTGAGATCGCTGACGACGTGGTTGACGAGAGCGTCGAACTGAGCCTTGGTCAGCGTGACCGTACGGCCCTGCTGAGCAGACTGCGTAGCGACCTGAGTCGTCTGGTTGTCGACGTGCGTGATGCGGTCAGCTACTTCGCTCTTCTCACGCAGTACGCGGGTCACCGTGACGGTGTCGCGGCGAGAGACTGCATCAGCCAGCTCTTCGTTGAGCTTCTTGATACGAGCATCGTAGTCAGCACGCTGAGCGTTCAGCTTCTTGATACGAGCGTCGTAGTCAGCACGCAGAGCGTTCATTTCCTCAAGGTTGGATTCCTGAAGGCGAGCGACTTCAGAGCGGGTCTGAGCATCGCTGTAGCTCTGGTAGAGCTCACGACCATCGCGGTTAGAGCGACCGAAGTTGAAGCGGACACCAGCCTGGTAGAAGGCGTTGACCTTCACGTCAGCAGGGTCGGTGACGCTCGTGATAGCAGGATTTTCCTGTTCGCTCAGCATAGCGTTGACGCTACCGTAGAGAGCGACATACTTGAAGAGGGGGATCTCAAGACCACCACCACCGAAGAGGAAGAGGCCGCTCTTAGGCGTAGCACCCGTGATGGTAGGCGTGAACTTACCCGTGACTTCGCGATAACCAGCACCGAGGTTGAGGTAAGGCGTCAGACCGCGAGGCATGTTCAGACGAGCGATGAAGTTACCCCCGTACATGCGGAGCTCGTTGTTCAGGTTGAAGTCAAGCGTACCAGGAGTCTTCGTAGCTGAGTAGTAGAACCCGCGGATACCGAAGATCGACGAGAAGTCAAACCCTGCAGAACCACCGAGGAACCACTGAGGCTTAAGACCTGAAGCAGCGGGGTAGTCTACATAAGCGATACCGGGCTCGAGGACGAACTTGACGCCACGGAAGCCATCGGAGTACATGTTACGGTACGCGCGAGAGATCGCATCGCCAGAGTCGTAGTCCGTGCCACCGAAGTAGATGTCAAGCGAAGCCTGACCCGTCCAGTTGTGGAGCTGGTCGCCACCGTTAGCGGCAGAAGCGAGGTAGCGGTTGCTTGGATTGACGTTGAAGATAAGATCCTTGCCTTCGAGCGAGAGTGATACACGACGGCCCATGTTGAACTTCAGACCGACACCACCGGCGCCGTAGATCTGCTTTTCCTTGTAGCTCGTAGCTGCGCCACCGACGGGCGTAGCCGTGTAGCCGAACTCCATGATACCACCACCTGCGGTGAGGTAAGGCGTGATGAAGGAGTTAGACCAGAGGTTGAACTTGAGTTCACCACCGTAGCGCTTGATGTCTACGTTGGAGTCTTCGAGCTTGTCAGCCCAGTTGAGAAGCCATGAGGGAGTCGAGGAATTGTTCTTGAGCTTGCCCTTGAGGTCAAAGCTGCGCTCATAGATCCCGCGGATCTCAACGAGGGGGCCGAAGCCGAAGCCAGCGCGCACACCCCAGAAGGGTGAGTCACCGAGGTTAAGCTTGCTGTCCCAGTGGGTGTAGCCTACTACGGGTGCTACCGTAAAGCTAACATCCTGTACCTGAGCCATAGCCTTGCTACCAATGCCAGCAAGCATCGTAGCGCAAAGAACCAAAGAAAGTTTCTTCATATACATTCTATTTTAGGGGTTGTCATGTTACTTGTCCTGGCGAGGGCTGAAGCTGTATGCTAAGGCTTCGTAGATAGCCCTCCATAAGCAAGATGGCATTAGATTCAGTGGGTCGTAGACTCAATGGATCCTCCCTCTAAAGGGGAACCACCTCACCTGTTAAAACATTACAAAGATATAAAAACATTAACAAACAATAGTGATACCTCTCTATCTGGGTATAGACAGCGTATATTCCTTAGATCCGCTTTCTACAGATACAAAGAGCACATTCCACCCACGTCATCAATACGCCTTACCCACCACCCGAGTAAGGACTATGGCGATTACAATGTATACGACCCTTTTACTAATCATCCGAGGGAAGGTCACACGTCTGTACAGACCACTCCTACGGGAGGGAGGAATACCAACCACTATTGGTCCGTGGGTGAACCACTATAGGTTAGTGGTATGAACCTATATTGGTTCGCATCTCGACCACTATAGGTTCGCCCACGGACCAATAGTGGTTTGAAGTACCCCTCATAGGAGACTGTTGCGGGAGAGTCCTGTCCTCTATTTATTCTGCTAAGGCATCGCACGCCCAGCTCGTCGATATGCCCCTTCCGAAGTGATACGCAAGCTCTTCGCCTTATCGCAAGTATTCCTCTTATCCAGCGGAGGGAAAAGTGTCCTTCTCGTGAAGAAAAAAGCGCCTTCCCGTAGTGTTTTTTCCGCATCTATGCACGTAGTCTTAAAGACCAGGTACGTAAATCCAAATATCCACGTACGTAGATATTAGAGCCACGTGCGTAGTCCAAACTTATCTGCTACTCGTCCACAACTTTTATCCCTACGCAGAGCAACAACCTAATATAGGTCACTGCACAAAGCTGTATAGGAATCAGTCCAAAGCTATATAGATCTATCTCACGCATCCATACACCTATATATGGGATCGACAGGCAAAGGGACTGCAGGAACAATTATCCCCGCGCGAGCGTTATGAAGGAACATTCGCTACGAAGCCATTTTATCCATACATATATATACGTGTGCTCCTATGAGTAAAATCAAGCGCCGCCTTATGACACTCTTCATTACCCTCGGCATCATCGTCGCCGTCCTCTTCGGCGTCGGCTACCTCATCCTCCACAGCCCTTCCTTCGGAGCGCTCCCCTCGGGTGCGCGACTGGAGCGCATCCAGCACTCACCGAACTATCGTGACGGGCGCTTCCAAAATCGCTACCCCATGTCCCAAGCCATGCAGCCCAGCTCCATGGGTGACCGCATCAAGATACTCTGGAAGTTCCTCGACCGCCCCGATAATATCCGCCCTGTCGACAGCATCCCCGTGGTACGTCACGACCTGAAGAAGCTCGACCGCTCGGAGGACCTCATCGTATGGTTCGGCCACTCGGGCTACCTCCTGCAGATGGACGGCGTGCGCTACCTCATCGACCCCGTCTTCGTCGAGGGCGCCCCCTTCGGCATCTCCAACGCCTTCTTCAAGGGCACGCAGGTCTTCGACGTCGCTGACCTCCCCGAGATCGACTACCTCGTCATCAGCCACGACCACTGGGATCACCTCGACTACCACGTAGCCAGTGAGCTGCAGAGCCGTGTGCGCAAGGTCTACACGGGACTTGGCGTCGGGGCACACCTCGAGCGCTGGGGCTACCGTCCCGAGCAGATCGTAGAGCTGGACTGGGGCGAAAGCACCCCGACAGCAGAGGGTGGGCGCATACACTGCCTCCCCACACAGCACTTATCCGGCCGAGGTCTCACATCCAGCCAATCGCTGTGGGCTTCCTTCGTCCTGCAGGGTCCGAAGCACTCGGTCTACGTCGGCGGTGATGGCGGCTTCGGCCCGCACTATGCCGAGATCGGGAAGCAGTTCCCCCAGCTGGATCTGGCCATCCTCGAGAACGGGCAGTACAACAAGGAGAACTGGAGCGGCATCCACATGCTCCCCGAGCACCTCGGCGAGACGATGCAAGCCCTCGGTGCCAAGCGCTTCCTCACGGTGCACCATGCGAAGTTCGCTCTGGCAATGCACCCCTGGAAGGAGCCGCTGCAGAACGCAAAGCGCCTGCGCGATGAGAAGGGCTTCCCCATCCTGATGCCTCGCCTTGGCGACATCGTCCACTACACCGACAGCACCTTCACCACCGACGACTGGTGGGAGAAGCTCGACTAATCCCCACAAAACAGAAAGGCCTCGGGACACCCCTCTCCACCGAAGTGGAGGGAGGTGCCCCGAGGCTTTTCGTGTAGAGTAGTCGCCAGGACTACGCCACGATTAGAAGGTGTACTTCACACCGACCTGAGCTCTCCAGCGAGAGTTGATGTCGGAGTAATCCCAAGGCGTGCTGCGGTGGTGCGTGAAGCTGTAGACCGTATTGCCCGTAGCGCGGTCGGTAGAGATCGCGATGGGGGTAATGTTGTCGTACTGGATGTATGGGCTCATACCCCAGCCACGATTCAGCAGGTTGCCGAGGTTGATGATGTCGGCATTGAGCTGGAGCGTGTGACGACGCCCACCGATGTTGAGGAAGAAGTCCTGAGCGAAGTGGAGGTCGAACTTGTGGACGAACTCAGACATGAAGGCATTGCGAGGAGCGATGCGGCCACGCTGCTGAGCGAGGTCACCGCTGCTGGCGATGAACTGTTCGAAGCTGTCAGCCATCTCCTTGTTAGCCTGAGCCTGGCGGAGAGCGCGGTCTGAGGCAGATTCGCCGGGCTTGTTAGCGATCGTAGCGGTGAAGTAGCCGTTAGCGACTTCTTCCTTCGTGGGGATGTAAGCGAGGTCATTGCGCAGACCAGGGATCGTACGAGCGTCGCCGTTAGCGTCACCGTAGTAGAGGATCGAGTAGCGACTACCCGACTGCCCGTTGTAGATGATACCGATGGTCGTAGCGAAGTGCTTAGCATACTCTACGCGGTAGTTGAGCTGACCGATGATGCGGTGACGCATATCGAAGTTGGAGTAAGACAGCTCCTCGCCGTTGATATCGCTTGAGTAGTTGTAGCCCCAGTTCGAAGCAGCCTGCGAGCTCGTACCGTCGTTGCCAGCCTTAGCCTCACCGAAGGTATAGGCGATCGAAGCATCGAGGCCGTGGCCGAAGTCCTTCGCCAGCGTAGCGGTGAGGTTGTAGCTATAGCCGAGGTTGTTGCTTGAGAGGAGGATCAGATTCGTGTACTGCTTAGCGAGCTCAGCGTCGATCTTGTAGACAGGACGGACCTGACCATGGCCATGATCGAGCGTACCGTTGTCACGGAGGAGGAGGTTGCGGTAGCGTACGCTATTGAGGTTGCGCGTGTACATCCCTTCGAGCGAAGCACGGAAACCACCGGGGAGCTTAGCATCGAAAGCGAGGTTCGAGCGCCATACCTGAGGATAGCGGAAGTTCGTACCGACCATATCGATCTCTGTCGTCTTACCAGGCTGCGTGAACTGATGGTTGACATCAGCGTTGAAGCGCATGGTGGGGACGTTCGTACCGAGGACAGCCGTACGGAGGTATTCCATACCGCTATTGGAGAAGCTATTGGAGATCCATACGAAGGGCACACGACCGGTGAAGATACCCGTACCCCCACGGATGACGTAGCGGCTATCAGCGTCGACGTCATAGCGGAAGCCTACACGTGGCGAGAAGAGCGGACGGATAGGAGGCAGGTAGTTGTTCGTGACACCGTATTCCTTAGCGACAGCAGAGCTATTGAAGTCGGGGTTAGCCGTAGGACGGTCGAGGAAGAAGGGCATATCGACACGCAGACCGTAAGTCAGGCGGAGGTGATCGGTAGCCTTCCACTCATCCTGAGCGTAGAAGCCCAGCTGACCAGCGCGGAAGCGGGGAGCCCAGCGAGCGTCGCCCGTGCGAGAGACGTCAGCAGCAGAGTAGCCGTAAGACTTAGGAGCTACCTCATTAGGCGTACCGATAGCGAGGAAGTCTTCGAGCGTGGAGTACTCATAGTTCCCGTAGTAGTTCGTGAGGTAGAGGTTACGCATGCGGAAGAGCTCGTTGTGCGTACCGAAGGTCAGCGTGTGGTTGCCGAGCGCGAGCGTCAGGTTATCCGTCAGAGAGAAGATATCCTGATCGAGTTCGTTAGCAGGCGTATCCTTGTCGACCCCAGCGAAGACCTGGTAGCGAGCCTTACCAGCCGTACCATTGATGAGGAGGAAGGGGAAGGCACCACCGAGGTAGGTACGCTTGTCGCGGATACCGCTGTAGCTGACACGAGCTTCGTTGGAGAGCTTGTCCGTGAGCTTAGAGTTCAGCTCAGCGACGATGGTATTGGTGACGCTGTGCTTGTGGTAACCGTTGTTGTAGAAGCGCAGGCGCGTAGGAGAGTTCGAGAAGTTGTAGGGCTTATCGTTGATGTGGCTGTAGCGCAGCGTGAGGCGATGAGCGGAGTTGATATTCCAGTCAAGGCGGACCAGCCCCTTGAAGGTTTCGCTGGGGATGTCCTGCGTAGCGTAGCCGCCACCATTGTAGCCGAGGCTCGTGAGCTTGTCAGCGATCTTCTTAGCATCTTCCTCGGGGACAACAGAGCCGTTGCCAGGGGTGAAGGTCGAGGGACGAACACCCTTGACATACTCACCATTGGCGAAGAAGAAGAGCTTGTCGCGGAGGATAGGACCACCGAGCGTGAAGCCGACGGTATTCTCATACTGCTTGTCGAGAGCCTTGCGGGTCTTGACGTCCTTACCAGCAGTCGTGCCGAAGAAGTCCTGGTTATAGTAGTAGTCGTAGACCGAGCCGTGGAAGGTGTTGGTACCCGACTTCGTGATAGCGTTCATACCGCCACCCGTGAAGCCCGACTGACGGACGTCAAAGGGAGCGATGACGACCTGCAGAGCGTCGATAGCTTCGAGGGAGATAGCATTCTTACCCGAGGTACCGAGACCGAAGACGTCGTTATTGACAGCACCGTCGATCTGGAAGCTATTGAAGCGGCTGTTAGCCCCAGCGAAGGAGCCACTACCGTTAGCCTGAGGCGTGAGCTTAGCGATGTCCATGATGCTACGTGATACGGTAGGGACACGCTCGATGTTCTTACGAGAGAAGGCTGATCCAGCACCAGTCTTCTGAGAGTTGAACTTATTACCCTTAGCCCCCGTGACGACGACCGTGGTGAGCTGCTTGGTATCGTCCTTCATCTCGATGTTGAAGGTCTCCGTCTCACCGAGAGCGAGGTTGACGTTCTCGATCTTCGCAGACTGATAGCCGATATAGGAGATAGTGAGGGTGTAGGGACCACCTGGGCGCATACCTACGATGCTGAAGTTCCCCTTGGCGTTAGTGATAGCGCCGTAGGTCGTACCGGTAGGCAGGTGCTTGGCGACAACGCTGGCGCCGATAAGAGTCTCCTTGGTAGTAGGGTCGGTGATCGTACCGTTGATCGCCGAGGTCGTCACCTGGGCCCATACGGCTGGGGTGGCGAAGGCAAAGAGAGCCAGTACCAAGAGACGAAGTAAATACTTCTTCATACGCTTTGTTTGTACAGGTGGCTGTGACGGCCGTCACAGCCAGAGGACTAAGTGTGAGTGATGGATAAAGGTGGATAAGACGACAAAGCAGCGGACGCCCACCGCTTCACCCCACATAAGTGAGGTGAAGGGTGAGCGTCCGCTATTTCTTTATCGGAGACATCTCTTACGAGGATGCAGCGGTCGACTATTCTGCAGCAGCTTCTTCCTGAGCAGGAGCCTCTTCGGCTTCAGCGGGAGCTTCAGCAGCAGCCTTAGCTTCAGCTTCGGCGAGCTTCTTAGCAGCTACAGCAGCAGCCTTGGCCTTGTTGGCAGCCTGTTCGGCTTCCAGAGCAGCCTTAGCGGCGTTAGCCTTGTCCTTAGCCAGGGTCTCACGGATAGAGCCAAGGGCACCGTCCTTCTTAGACTTCCATGCTTCGAACTTAGCGTCAGCGGCCTGCTGGTCGAATGCGCCCTTAGCGACACCACCGAGGAGGTGCTTCTTCAGGAGAACGCCTTCGTGAGAGAGGATGCTACGAGCCGTGTCGGTAGGCTGTGCACCAGTCGTGAGCCAATACAGAGCGCGCTCGAAGTCCAAATCTACTGTGGCAGGATTGGTGTTGGGGTTGTACGTACCAATCTTCTCAATAAACTTGCCATCTCGTGGCGCTCTACTGTCAGCGACGACGATCTTATAGAAGGCATAAGCCTTGCGACCGTGGCGCTGTAAACGGATTTTCGTTGCCATTTAAATCGGTAAAATTGTTAGAACCTTCTGCTTCGTTGCATTAGATCGGGTGCAAAGATACGCAATAAAACCATACCACCTATCTCCCGTAGTGATAAATAAATAGGCACGCCCCTCAGCTGGTGAGGGGCGTGCCTATTATATAGGTGTACGGGGCCTTAGTTGGCAGGCGCAGCTGCGGGAGCAGGAGCTTCCGTGGCAGGAGCGGGAGCTGCTGCAGGAGCACCCTGCTGAGGAGCAGCACCACCACCGAGAGCGGGTAGAGCCGTAGGAGCAGCACCCTTAGCGGCATTCTGCTCGAGGACCTGCTGCGTCTTAGAATCAGCATCCGTACCCGTGCCGAGGAAGTGCGACGAGGCGATGCAGAGCACGGCTACGATACCGAAGAGCCACCAAGTAGCCTTCTCCAGTACGTCGGTAGTCTTACGGACCCCCATGATGTTATTCGTCGAAGCGAAGGGTGAAGCCAGGCCACCGCCCTTAGACTTCTGTACGATCACCAGCAGCACCAGCGCGATGGATGCTATCAGGATCAGTACCGTGAGTAGGTAGAACATGTCTTATACTAATTTGTGGTTTTATTATTCTCTATCAGGCGCTCCAGAAAGCGTATCTGGTCTGCAAAGAAACGATTTTTCTCTGGATAATTCAAACTAAGAGAGCGGATAATCCTCAGTGCCTTATCGTAATGCTGCTGCTGAATATAGATCTTAGAGAGGGTCTCCGAGAGGAGTTCTTCAGCGGCAGGCTCCTCCGCCGAAGGGGCTACGGAGGGGGCTACGGGAGCGGTGCGTGGCTCGAGAAGCTCGGAGAGTCCCTCCGCGGGAAGTGGCTCTGCCGTCTCGCCAGCGAAGTAGTCTTGACTCTCCCCCACTCCTTCATAGTGGAGCACCTCGGGGAGATCTTCGCCTGAGGAGCGTGCACCATCGAGGAAGTGATCGATGAGGTCGAAGGTATCAGCTTCGGCAGGCACATCGGGCGTCGCTGCGACGAAGGCGGGGCGATCCCCCTCGACGAGGCGGAAGAGTTGCTCCCGATCGGGCAGGAGCACCGAGAGGCGACGCAGCTCCGAGGCATAGCGCACGTCTCCCGTCAGCGAGAGATTATATAGGTAGAGGAAGGCGAAGGGAGCGCAGTAGGGATAAGAGTCGTAGAGCTGTCGGATGGGCTCTAGCGTCTCGGCATTTAGTCGCTTGGGGTCGGCCAGATAGCCGTAGAGTTCGT
>ERZ772971.1201-NODE-1201-length-15291-cov-5.079089_pt1 | contig 15291 bp, 13 predicted proteins | sample MGYA00511943_ERZ772971 | MGnify/ENA primary metagenome ERZ772971 (study PRJEB29015, sample SAMEA2737929) | human oral metagenome | biome: human oral; feature: human-associated habitat; material: dental | place: China | collected 2144 ... | reverse complement strand
GGTATATCGGCGCACTTTGTACTTTTCTTTGCCTGTATCGCTACAGTCCTCACCCCAACCCCTCTCTCGTCCTGCGGACGAGCAATGTTTGTCCCACAGGGAGAGGGGCTTCGTTTTACCCGGCCCTCCCCCGGACCCCACGCAAAATGCGGTCGCATTTTGTGTGGGAACCCGACCACGGGGGCGTTTGGATAGGGTGTGGGCGTTTTTACGCGACGGCGAGTCCGTAGGGGCGGCTCGCTTTTGCCAGCAGTTTCCAGACGTAGTCGGCGAAGCTGCGGCGGATGATGAGGCTGTAGTGTGTGGCGCCGTGTTTGTGCAGGGTGATGTGCGCGGCTTCCATCACGGTGCCGATGACTTCGCCCGCGGCGAGGTTCTCGACCGGGTACGGGGTGAGGTGGCGCAGTACGGTTGCGACGGCGTCGCCGCGTAGTTCCAGCCCGGTGTAGCCGCCGCTGTTATCGACGATTTGTGCGTGCTGGTTGGCGAGCGCGCGTTGCAGGCGGGTGGCAAGTGCGGTTTTGTCCTGCCACGGGCTTTTTAGCAGCCATTCGTCCGGCGAGAGGCGCAGGATGGTGAGCGCATCTTTTTCTGCGCTTTGTCTTGGTGCGGTCGGCAGGGCAACGCCAAGCGCGTTTTCGGCGGCGGCGGTAAAGGCGTTGTCATCCGGTTTGCCGCGCAGGATGTGGATGGCGCTTTGTGGCCATTCGCTGGCGGTGATGCCCGCCGCGCGCGCGGGCGCGGGGTGGGCGGCGAGTTGGCGCGCGAGCGGGGTTTCCCAGGTGATTTCAGGCATTTTGGCGTTCTCCGGCGGGGTCTACGAAGTTGGTGCTACTGATGGTGGCGGCGTAGGTTTTGCCGTGGGCGAAGGCATAGACGGTTTCGCCTTGGCGTGCCGCGCCGTTTTCGATGTTGGCCAGGGCGATGCTGCGGCCGAGGGCGACGCTGTGGTAGCTGGAGGTGATGTAGCCGAGGCTTGCCACCGGTGGGTCGTCGCTGCCGGCGCGCGGTACGGCGGGGTCGGCGCTGGCGATGATTTGTGCGCCTTCGGGCAGGATGGTGTGCGGGTCGGCGGCGAGCAGTCCTACCAGTTGTTTGCGTCCTGCGCGCGCGGTGTCGCTGCGGGCGAGGGAGCGCTGGCCGAGGAAGCTGTAGGGTTTTTTGAGGTTTACTGCCCACGGCATGCCGAGGTCGATCGGGGTTTGGGTGGCGTCGGTGTCCTGGCCGACGATGATGAAGCCTTTTTCGGCGCGCAGGACGTGCATGGTTTCGGTGCCGTAGGGGACTGCGCCCGCTGCCATCACCGCTTCCCAGATGTGGCAGCCGTAGCCGGCGGCAACGTTGATTTCGTAGGCGAGTTCGCCGGAGAAGCTGATGCGGAAGACGCGCGCGGCGATGCCAGCGACGGTACCCGCCCGCCATTCCATGAATTTGAAGGCGTCGCGGGAGAAGTCGATGTCATCACAAAGGCTTTGCAGGATTTGCCGCGACTCGGGGCCGACGACGGCGATGGTCGCCCAGTGGTCGGTGACGGAGGTCAGCCAGACGTCCAGCTCCGGCCATTCGATTTGGTGCCAGCGTTCGAGCCAGTCGAGGACGCGCGCCGCGCCGCCGGTGGTGGTGGTCATGTAGAACTGGTTGTCGTGGATGCAGGCGGTGACGCCGTCGTCCATCACCATGCCGTTTTCGTCGAGCATGAGGCCGTAGCGGCATTTGCCGGGTTCGAGTTTGCTCCAGGCGTTGCTGTACACGCGGTTCAGGAATTCGCGCGCGTCTTTGCCGTCGATTTGGATTTTGCCAAGGGTGCTGGCATCTATCGCGCCGGCATGGCCGCGCACGGCGGCGGTTTCGCGGGCGACGGCGGCGTGCAGGTCTTCGCCCGCCTGCGGGAAGTACCACGGCCGCCACCATTGGCCGACGGCTTCCATTGCCGCAGCGCGCGCTTCGTGCGCGGGGTGCAGGGCGGTGGTGCGCTCTGGCTCGAAGGTGTTGCCCTGGCGGTAGCCGGCAAGCGCGCCGAAGGTTACGGGTGTCCACGGCGGGCGGTAGGTGGTGGTGCTGACGGCGGCGGGCGAGATGCCAAGCGCGGCGGCGGTGAGGTGGATGCTGTTGACGCTGGTCAGTTTGCCCTGGTCGGTGCCGAAGCCGAAGGCGGTGTAGCGTTTGACGTGTTCGATGTGCTGGTAGTTTTCGGCGACGGCGATGGCGATGTCGGCGGCGGTGACGTCGTTTTGGTAATCGACGAAGGCTTTGGCGCCGGTGCCTTCGGGCTTGCCGTCTTGTAGGCGCACGGCGAAGGCGGGCGGGTTGGTTTCGGCGGCCTCATCTATGCGCGGCAGGGTGATTTCGCCGTTCGTGCCGAGTGCGGCGAGGGCGGCGCGGGTGGTGGCAGCGGTTTGTGCCAGCGCGTCTGTCCAGCGGTAGTGGCCGGTGACACTACCGATGCCCGCGATGCCGTCGCGGCTTTGGCTGTAGTCATCCGGTACGGTGAAGGCGTGCGCGGCTTCGTTCCAGTCGGGGCGGCGGGTGTCGTGGCAGTAGAGGTGGACGCTGGGGCTGATGCCGCCGCTGCTCATCACGGTTTCGACGGCGATGTCGCGCGCTTCACCGCTGTCGGGGTGGTAGAGGCGCGCGCCTTCGACGTGTTGGCGGCCGCGCACTGCGGCGATGTGGTAGCCGGGGAGGACGGTGATGTTGGCAGCAAGCCCTGCGGGCGCTTTGGCGTCAGCGCGGGTGTCGGCGACGGTGACTGTCGCGCCGACAGCGGCGTAGTCGGCGGCGGTGTGGTAGATGCCGTCGTGGCTGCCGCAGATGAGGACGCTCTCGCCGGGGAGGACGCCGTAGCGGTTGAGGTAGGTTTGGCCGGCGGCGAGGGTCATGACGCCGGGCAGGTCGTTGTTGCCATAGACGAGCGGGCGGTCGATGCCGCCGCTGGCGAGCAGGATTTGTCGCGCGCGGATTTTGTGCAGGCGCTGGCGTGGCTGGTCGGGGTCGCGGGCGGCAGGCGGCAGGTGGTCTTGTTTTTGTTCGAGCGCTTGCACGTAGTTGTGGTCGTGCACGGCGACGGCGGCGCAACGCGAGAGGATTTCAAGGTTGGGCAGCGTATTGATGCGGGCAAGCAGCGCGGCGCGGTATTCGTGCGCGGGCTGGTCGTCGAAGCGGGTTTGCGCTTCGCTCATCAGCCAGCCGCCGGGTTCGTTTTGTTCGTCAACGAGCAGGGTTTTTAGGCCGGCACGCGCGCTGGCTTCGGCGGCGAGCAGGCCGCAGAGGCCGCCGCCGATGACCAGCACGTCTACGTGGTGGTGCAGGTGGTCGTACCATTCGCGGTCGGCGCTACGAGGTGCGTCGCCAAAGCCGGCCAGGGCGCGGATGGCGTTTTCGTAGCGCGGCCACAGGCTTTGCGGCCATTTGAAGGTTTTGCTGTAGAAGCCGGGCGGCATGTAGCGCTGCGCCAGGCGGCCGATGAGGCTTTTGCTGCGCCGGATGGCGCTGCTGCGCGCTTTCAGGCCGGGGTAGAGTTCGACTTGCGTCGCTTTTTGGTTGGGGGTGGCATGGCCGCTGTCTTCGAGCTGGACGAGGGCGTTCGGCTCTTCGCAGCCCGCGGCGAGGATGCCGCGCGGCCGTCCGTATTTGTAGCTTTGCCCGACGACGCGCACGTCGTTGGCAAGCAGCGCCGCAGCGAGGGTGTCGCCCGCAAGGCCTTGGCAGGTTTGCCCGTTCCACTGGAAGGTAACGGGCTGGCTGGCATCGACGCGGATGCCGGGTTTGTGGATGCGGCGGGCGCTCATGCTTCCTCCTCGCGCCAGGCGCGTTTGGCTTCGTTTAGGGTGTAGCTGGCGGCGATGGCGTTGGTGACGTTGTGGCGTTTGACGACCAGCACTTTGCGGCAGCCGGCGCCGTGTATCCATTGTTCCCAGACCCAGCCTTTGGGGTTTTTGCGGTGAAAGAGGTAGTCGCCCCAGGCTTCGTCGCTGATGCTGTCGGGGGTTGCCGGGCGGACGATGAAGGCTTCGCCGGCATGGTGGTATTCGCTTTCGTTGCGGGTGTCCGCGCAGTGCGGGCAGTAGATGGCAAGCATGGTTCTCTCCTAGTGGGCAACGGCGGCGGCGCCGTGTTCGTCTATCAGGTGGCCGCTTGCGAAGCGCGCGAGCGCAAAGGGGCGGGCGAGCGGGTGTGGTTCGTCGTGGGCGATGGTGTGGGCGAAGACGTGGCCGGAGCCGGGGGTTGCCTTGAAGCCGCCCGTTCCCCAGCCGCAGTTGAGGTAGAAGCCTTCTATCGGCGTTTTGCCGATGATGGGGCTGGCGTCCGGAGTGGTATCGACGATGCCGCCCCATTGGCGGTTCATGCGCACGCGCGAGAGCGAGGGGAACATTTCGACGATGGCAGCGGCGGTGTGTTCGATGATGTGTTCGCTGCCGCGCTGGCCGTAGCCGGTGTAGCTGTCGATGCCGGCGCCGATGACGTATTCGCCTTTGTCGGACTGGCTGATGTAGCCATGCACGGCGTTGGACATGATGACGCTGTCTATGGAGCGGGTCATGGATTCGGAGACGAAGGCTTGCAGTGGGTGGCTTTCCAGCGGCAGGCGCAGCCCCGCCATGCCTGCCAACACGCCGGAATGTCCCGCGACGACGCAGCCGACGCGCCCGGCTTTGACGTATCCCTGCGAGGTTTGTACGCCGCGAATGCGTCCGCCTTCGATGTCCAGCCCGGTGACTTCGCAGTTTTCAACCAAATCCACGCCGAGGTCGCTGGCAGCGCGGGCAAAGCCACGCGCCACCGCGTCGTGGTGGGCGATGCCGCCGCGCGGTTGGAAGCTCGCCCCCATCACCGGGTATCGCGCACGGCGGGAGCAGTCAAGCAGCGGGATGCGTTCTTTCAGCGTTTGCGCGTCCACTACTTCCACATCCACCCCTTGCAGGATGTTGGCGTTGGCGCGGCGCTCGATGTCGCGCATATCTTGCAGGGTGTGGCCGAGGTTATAGACGCCGCGCTGGCTGAAAAGCACGTTGAAATTGAGGTCGGCGGTCAGCCCTTCCCACAGCCGTAGCGAGTGTTCAAACAGCGCGGCCGCCTCGCTCCAAAGATAATTAGAGCGGACGATGGTGGTGTTGCGCGCGGTGTTGCCGCCGCCAAGCCAGCCGCGTTCGAGGACGGCAATGCGGCCGGGGCGGTGTTCTTTCGCCAGATAGTAGGCGGTGGCAAGGCCGTGTCCGCCGCCGCCGATGATGATGACGTCGTAGCTGTCGGCAAGCGTCGCGCGGCGGTAGGCGGGCTGCCAGTCGCGGTTGTGGCGCAGGCCGTGCCGGAAAAGGCTCCACCAGGAATAACGTTCAGAGTGCATAAAACCTCCACTTACACCATGTAATCATCAACTTCGTCGGCGATTTCTTCCATGTTCTCATCGGCGAGCGTTTGCGGGCCGCGCGGGTCAAGCGGCGTAAACCAGCCAAACGCCGCATAAATCAGGCCAATCAGCGGCGAGAGCCAGCAAAAGAGGGCAAACGGCGCGTAAACAAAAGCCGTCATCCCCAAGGCGCCGGCGACAAACGCGCCGCCGTTGTTCCAGGGAATGAGCGGCGAGACCAGCGTGCCCCAGTCTTCGAGGGTGCGCGACAAAATGGCGCGGTCGTAGCCCATCTCGGCGAACTTGCCCTTCATCAGGCGGCCGGGCAGGACGATGGAGGTGTAAACCTCGCCCGCGACCAGCCCGACAATCAGCACCGCGCTGGCTGCAGTCGCCACCAGCGAGAAGCGCGACTTAATCAGCGCATTGAGCTTGGCGAGGATGGCGCGGAAGGTGCCGTAGGCTTCGAGACAGCCGACGAAGGCGAGCGAGAGCATCATCATCATGATGACCCAGGTCATCGACATGATGCCGCCCTTCGACAGCAGTTTGTCCATGTAAGTGTCGCCGGTTGCCGCCTTGAAGCCGTTCATCAGAATATCGGAGACCGCGCTCACCTTGACGCCCTGATAAACGATGGCAATGAGGGCGGCGAGGAAAACGCCGGTGCAAAGCGTGCCCATCACCGAATACTTGCGGAAACCCATATAAATGACGACGACCGCCGGAATCAGCGTCAGCCAGCCAATCTTGTAATGCGCATGCAGCACGGCGAGAAAATGATCGCGCGTGGCCAGCGTTTCCGCACCGCCCTCGCTGCCATAATTCAGGCTTACCAGCGTATAAACCACGATGGTGATGGCATATGCGGGAATCGTATTGGGCAGCATCGCCTTGATATGCGCCCAAATATCGGTACCGGCGACGGCGGGGGAGAGGTTGGTGGTATCCGAGAGCGGTGACATCTTGTCGCCGAAAAACGCACCCGAACAAATCGCGCCGACCGTCCAGTGCATCGGCACGCCGAGCGCCTCACCGATGCCGACCATGGCAAGGCCGACCGTGCCGACCGTACCCCAGGAAGTCCCGGTGGCGAGCGAGACCACCGTCGTCAAAATGCAGGTTGCGGGCAGAAACACCGTCGGCTTCAAAATCGACAGCCCATACACCAGCACCGTCTGCACCGTGCCGGCGGCGATGGAAGCGGCAATCATCATGCCGACGCAGAGAATAATCACCGTGGTGGGCAGCGCGACCTTCATCACGCGGTACATATGCTGCTCCATGCCTGCCCATTTGCGCCCCTTGAGCGCCATAAACATGCCGGTGATACAAATGCCGATGACCAGCGGCACGTGCGGCGTGTAATCCTTGAAAACGAAGAACTGCACCATGAGGATGGCCACGGTGATAACCAGCGGCGCGACTTCAAAGCGGAAAGAATAGTCGCTGCGGTTTTTGTATTGACTGAACAGCATAAGCACTCCAGGTTGATGTTCACCTGCATACTGCTACAAGTCAGGGTGATAAGCAACAATCAGCAAATAAAAAACACGACCTTCCACACACAATACACAAAAACACACGATAAACAGCAGGTTCTCACGAAATATGACGCGTGCTTCCGCTTTTACCACCGATGACCATCGCTCACGATAAAATTGCGACCACCGGACGGGACAACCGGGTGTTTCCCGTCAAAAAGCAGAAGTACTCACATGACCATTACCAGCACTCAGGACTTCAATCGGCACAAACCACACCCGTCGTTGAATACCGCAAAGACGAAGCGCTTTGGCCTACCTACATGACACCATCCTTCACCCCAACGACATCACGGCTACTATCTGCGCCGCCCTGCACACCCAACCACCCATGACCCAAAAAAACGAAACCCTGATACCTGACATCATCCACATGACAAACGGCAGCCTTGACCGCATCAAACGTATGCCCAGCACGGACCATAACGAACGACCTTCTCCCTACCCGCTTGCTGCACCGCTGCCCGAACAAGACACCCATAACCTGATACTGGATCGCTGCCGCGATATCCCGTTCTATACCGACATGACCCGCATCATGAACATCCTCGGCTGGGATGACTGCCGTCACTACTCCTGGTTGGTAAACGACATTGATGGAGACTGGGAAGCGGCGCTGCCTGATCCGTATGCGTGCTCAGGTGCAGAATTAGCACGGGTACTGGCAGAACATCCGCACGAACAATACATTTGGGCCGTCTTTTCCGCTTTCGCCCCCGACATTGCCCCGCAGCAAATAAACTTGCACACCCTGCCCGACGCGGAAAGCGCTGATTTCTGGCAGGACAACCCCAAGCCGCAGCATCCGCAAGCCTTGTTTGAAATCGTCTGCTGGGACAGTACATGTACCCTGTTTATCGGACTGCCTGATAAATTGGCACGGCGGCTGGTAGCCGCCTTCCCCGATTGCCGTCGCTTGCAAGACCTTTAAACCACACTTAACACAGTCCGTTGTAACCATGAACATCACCCAAACCCTCGCCCAAGAACTCGCCGCCACCCCCGCGCAAATCACCGCCGCCGTCGCCCTGCTCGATGATGGCGCGACCGTGCCCTTCATCGCCTGCTACCGCAAAGAAGCGACGGGCGGACTGGACGACACCCAGCCCCTCATCAAATCATCTCCATGACCAAACAACGCAAAACCCTGCCACCCGTCATCAAAAGCGGTAACAACCGCGACACCGTCGCCTGGGCGTATCATCCTGAACCACCCGCGACACCATGAACGCTCTCCACCACATCACTACCCTCTACCAACTTGGCCATACCCGCTGCGGCCTGCCTGAACAGCAAATCGCCGCTGCCGAACAGCGCCTGAACATCCGCTTCCCCGCCATATTGCGCGCTTACCTGCGTGCATTGGGCGGCAGCGAAGCCATCAATCAATCCTGCAACCGCCTGTTGCCGTTGCACGAAATCAACATTAACGACGGCTATCTGGTACTGATAGAAGAAAACCAGGACGTATGCCGCTGGGGCATCGCCACCACCGACCTGGCGCAGGACAATCCGCCCGCGCATATCGCTTTCTATACCGCTGCAAGCGGAGACTACCGCTGGCAGCCCCACCTGCCCGATACCTGCGCCCTGCTGCTGGAATTGGCCTGCATCAACGCCACTATGGGCGGCCTGCCGTATTGCGCCAACATCATGAACAAAGAGGCCATTGATGTCGCAGCCGTGCGGTTCATCCAGCACAACCGCACCGAAATCAAAACCTTGAATCAAGACAACCAACAGTTTTACAGCGATGACTTCCATGACATCACCCTGCTCTGCTTTGCCGACGACGGCAGCCCAAGCGGCGTATTTATCGGCACCGCCGACCAAGACCGCTTCAACACCCTGCTAGAACACTTCGGCTGGGACAACTGGTCGTACACCACCTACGACGACGAAGACAACGAATAAACCGCCCCATTTCCAGACCACCCATCCCCCATTTAGAAGGAACCCCATGAACATCACCCACATCCTCGCCACCGAACTCGCCGCCAGCGCCGCGCAAATCACCGCCGCCGTCGCCCTGCTCGATGACGGCGCGACCGTGCCGTTCATCGCCCGTTACCGCAAAGAAGCGACCGGCGGGCTGGACGACACACAACTGCGCACCCTCGCCGAGCGCCTGCAATACCTGCGCGAACTGGAAGCGCGCAAAGAAACCGTGCTGCACAGCATTGAAGAACAAGGCAAACTCACCGAAGAACTGCGCGCCGCCATCGACGCCGCCGACAATAAAACCGCGTTGGAAGACTTATACCTGCCCTACAAACCCAAACGCCGCACCAAGGCGCAAATCGCGCGCGAGCACGGCCTACAACCACTCGCCGACACCCTCCTCGCCGACCAGCCGCAAGACATCGAAACCCTCGCCGCTGCTTACACCAACGAAAACATCCCTGACGGCAAAGCGGCGCTGGACGGCGCACGCGCCATCCTGATGGAGCAGTTCGCGGAAAACGCCGAACTCATCGGCGCCTTGCGCGAAAAACTGTGGGCGGAGGGCGAATTGCACGCGCAAGTCATCGAAGGCAAAGAAGGCGAAGGCGAAAAATACAAAGACTACTTCGACCACCGTGAAGCCATCCGCGCCATGCCGAGCCACCGCGCCCTCGCCGTACTGCGCGGGCGCAACGAAGGCGTGCTGCAACTCGCCCTCAAATACCAGCCGGACGAAACGCCCGCGACCGAAGCCAGCGCCTACGAACAAACCATCGCCGCGCACTACCGCATCGGCGAACACAAATGGCTGCGCGACAGCGTCCGCCTCGCCTGGCGCGCCAAAATCTACCTCTCGCTGGAGCTGGACGCGCTGAACCGCCTCAAAGAAGCCGCCGACAACGACGCCATCACCGTCTTTGCGCGCAACCTCAAAGACCTGCTGCTCGCCGCGCCCGCCGGCCGCCTCACCACCCTGGGCCTCGACCCCGGCTACCGCAACGGTGTCAAAAGCGCCGTCGTCGATGACACCGGCAAACTGCTCGACACCGCCATCGTCTACCTGCACCAAGAAAACAACGCGCTCGCCACCCTTGCCCGCCTCATCAAACAGCACGGCGTCAAACTCATCGCCATCGGCAACGGCACCGCCAGCCGCGAAACCGACAAACTCGCAGGCGAACTCATCAAGGCGCTGCCAGACATGGGGCTGCACAAAATCGTCGTTTCTGAGGCGGGCGCGTCCATCTACTCCGCCTCCGAACTTGCCGCCAAAGAATTTCCCGAACTGGACGTCTCCCTGCGCGGCGCCGTCTCCATCGCCCGCCGCCTGCAAGACCCGCTCGCCGAACTCGTCAAAATCGACCCCAAATCCATCGGCGTCGGCCAATACCAACACGACGTCAACCAAAGCCAGCTCGCCAAATCGCTGGACGCCGTCGTGGAAGACTGCGTGAACGCCGTCGGCGTGGACGTCAACACTGCCTCCGCGCCGCTGCTCGCCCGCATCTCCGGCCTGAACCAAACACTCGCACAAAACATCGTCGCCTGGCGCGACCAAAACGGCGCCTTCGATAACCGCAAAACCCTGTTAAAAGTACCGCGCCTTGGCGAAAAAACCTATGAACAAGCCGCCGGATTCCTGCGCATCCACGGCGGCAGCGAACCGCTGGACGCCAGCGCCGTGCACCCCGAAGCCTACCCCGTGGTCGCCAAAATGCTCGCCGACAAACACCTCGCCGCCGCCGACCTCATCGGCAACCGCGAACAAATCGCCAAAATCAAACCCAGCGACTACACCACCGAACGCTTCGGCCTGCCGACCATCCTCGACATCCTTGCCGAACTCGAAAAACCGGGCCGCGACCCGCGCGGCACCTTCCAGACCGCCACCTTCGCCGAAGGCGTGCACGAAATCAGCGACCTCAGCCCGGGCATGATCCTCGAAGGCGTCGTCTCCAATGTCGCCAACTTCGGCGCCTTCGTGGACATCGGCGTACACCAGGACGGCCTCGTCCACATCTCGGCGCTGGCCAACCGCTACGTCGCCGACCCGCGCGAAATCGTCAAAGCGGGCGACGTCGTCAAAGTCAAAGTGCTGGAAGTCGATGCCGAACGCAAACGCATCGCCCTCACCATGCGCCTCAACGACGACGTAACAACAAACGGCAAAAAAGACCGCCCACGCGGCGAAAAACGCCCGCCACAGAAACAAGAAAAAATAACCAACACGGCAATGGCGGATGCGTTTGCCAAATTGAAGCGGTAATTACCGTAAAAAAACAAGCCATTAAAACTTTCATGTAAACAAAAAACCGATTTTTTTACATATCCGCCGCGACATATCAAAAAAACGGGCTTTTCTTTACACCAAGAGCACACTGCCATGTACACCATTGATCAGTTTCCCCCGCCCGACGATTTTGAAAGCGTTGCCGTCCTAAAACAACTCACAGCCGCCCACCGCTACTTGGCAGAACTCAAAGGTACATGCCGCAGCATTCCTAACCAGGGCATCTTAATAAATACCCTGGCCTTGCAAGAGGCCAAAGATAGCTCTGCCATTGAAAATATCATAACCACCCATGATGAACTCTATCGCGCCGCAATATCTGAAACGCCAAGCAATCCGGCTATCAAAGAAGTACAAAACTATTCCTCTGCTTTGCACTGCGGCTACACACTTATCCGCCAACATGGAATCCTCACCAATAATCACATCTTGGAAATACAAGCCGCATTAGAAGAAAATAACGCCGGATTCCGCAAACAATCCGGAACCATGCTAAAAAATGACCGGACAGGGGAAATCGTGTACATGCCGCCGCAGCATCCAGACGAAATTCTCCACCTGATGGGAAGGTTGGAACAATTCATCAATACCAATGACAACAATACAGACCCTTTGATCCGAATGGCGCTGATACACCATCAGTTTGAAAGCATCCACCCTTTCTACGACGGTAACGGCAGAACGGGCAGGATTATCAACGTGTTATTTATGGTTCTCAACGGTTTACTCGATATCCCCGTCCTATACCTGAGCCGCTATCTCGTGCAACATAAAAATGAATATTACCGTCAGTTGCAATATGTACGCGAAACAGGCCAATGGGAATCATGGCTGTTGTATATGCTGAAAGCCGTAGAGCAAACAGCAAAGGATGGTATTGATACTGTGCAACAAATCCAGAAAGCCATGATGAGCTACAAACACGGTATCAGAGAAAAATTCAGCTTTTATAGCCAAGACCTCATTAATCACCTCTTTAACCATCCCTATACAAAAATAGATTTCCTGATGAAAAGCCTGAATATATCCCGCCCCAGTGCCAGTAAATATCTATATGAATTAGCAGACCATAGCTTTTTACAAAAAGAAAAAATTGGTAGAAGCAATTACTACATCAATATTGCCCTGATGAGAATACTCATGCCACCCGAAAAACACCCTACCACCATATAGCCGCTGCGAACAGGATTCATCGTGTTATGAAGACCTTGGCTTAGAACCCATCCCACTAGGTCAATGCGACCTCGGTATCTACACCGCTTGGCGAACTCAGTATCTACACCGCTTGGCGGGCGTAGGGCGGGCTTCAGCCCCCGAGCAGGCGCAGCCTGCTTTTTTGCATTGGGCAAGAAAGACATTGCGCGGCGCAATACGGTTTTTCGTTTCTGAGACGTTGCAGGCAACGTCTCTACAAAATCCAGTAACCACACCGCTTGGCGAGTCCAGCATTTACGCCGCTTGGCAGCTTTTGAAATAGCACGGCAGGGCTGTGGCAGAAAGAAAAATGTAGAGACGTTGCCTGCAATGTCTCAAAAGCAAGAGAGGAAGCGGTAAAGCCCAGCAACGACGCCGCTTAGCGAATCCAGCATTTACGTCGCCTGGCGACTTTATCCTCCCTTCCACCCTTCGGGCACCTTCCCCCGTAAACGGGGGAAGGGAAAAATTCCCGCTTGACGAGCCCAGCACTGATGCCGCTTGACGAACCCAGCATTTACGCCGCTTGGCGAGCATAGGGCGGGGCTTCAGCCCGCCGAGCGGGCGCCAGCCTGCTTTTTGCATTGTTGGCAAGAGCGGCATTGAGCGCTCTAATACTGCACGGCTTTTCTTTTCTGAGGCGTTGCCTGCAACGCCTCTACGCAATCCAGCAACCACACCGCTTGGTAGCGTTCTCCCACCCCACACCCCCCCCTGCCTCCATCCATCGCCGCTCATTCGCCCGCCAGCACTTCCCCGAAAAAATCTGCCACCGCGCGCACAGCGGGGCTGTGGCGCACGTCTTCGTGCATGACCAGATACAGCGCCGCCGCGCAGGCGGGCGGGGGTTCGTCTGCGCGCAGTGCCACTGTCTGCAAGCCGTCTGCGGGTGAGACGGCGAAATCGGGCAGGATGCCGATGCCGATTTGTCCGGCGATCGCCTGTTTGACGGCGGCGAAGTCGTTGCTGGCAAAGACGATGTCCGCGTCCTCGCCAATCTGCTCCATGAACCAGCGGCTGTGCCGCGCTTCCACCGCCAGTTGGACAAACTGCCAGTCAGCACGGCGGCGCGTGAGGTAATCGCGGTGCGCGTAGGGGCGGAAGGCAAAATCGCGCAGGCGGCGCACGGCGAGGTCGTTTTGCGTCGGGCGGACGAGACGCAGGGCAATGTCTGCCTGCCGCCCATGCAAATCAGCCAGCGCCGCCTCACTTTGCAGAATCAGGCGGGTATCGGCGTGTTTGCGGTAGAAATCGGTCAGATGCGGCATCAGCAGCAGTCGGGCGACAAACGGTGGCGCCGAGACGGCCACGCTGTGCCGCACGGCGGCCTGTTCGCGGGCGACGCACTGTAACACGTTCATCTCTTTGCATAAATCGCAGGCATGGCGGTACAGCCGTTCGCCGTCGGCGGTGAGCAGGTAGCGCTTGCCGATGCGGTCGAAGAGGCGCAGGCCGAGTGCCTGTTCCAGTTGGGCGATTTGCCGCGACACGGTGCTGTGCTGCACGTCCAGCGCGGCAGCGGCAGCGGTCAGCGTTTCTTTTTCCACCAGCGTGGCGAAGTAGCGGATGCCGTTCCAGTCGAGATTCATCGCGCCTTGTTTCCTCAAGCGGGCTTTATAATTGAATAGATAAAAAAGCGTAACAAGGCGCGTCGCCGCAGACAGTACAGGTAGTACGGCAAGGCGACGCAACGCCGTTACGATTTTTTAGATGTTTAACTATATTCTTCGTCTTCGTCCTCGTCGCGGCTGTTTCTGGGCAAGTGGAAACAGCCGACCAGCAGCCCCACAGCCAGTGCCATCATCGCGTAGGTAAAGGTTACCAGCACGCTGTTAATGAACGCAGAAAGTGGCAGATGAAAGGTAAAGACGATAAGCGAAGGTGATGACGCAAAACGTCATCCCGCCAAGCAGAGGGCCGATAAACACCCCAATCAGGATAAAGAGGACGATGCTGCCGATGTCGCGGCGCAGCTTCAGTTGATTGGCTAGCCAACCGATGGCACTGGCGGAAACCAGCCCGGCTCCGCCCAGCATGCAAACATAGAGCCATACCGGGCTGCCGCGATGCCCATAGACCAGCAGAAAGAGAATGCTGGGCACCAGGGACATTATGGTGATGAGCCAGCCGGTGGCAAAACGCGGCGGATATTGCTCACCTTGCGGCATTTGGGATGGGGTAGTGTTTGTCATGATTTTTCCTCCTGTCTGGTGCGTGATGAAGGGCGCTGCGGTGTTTGCTGCCACCACTTGTCTCGGCATTCTAGCGATGCCTGCCCACGGAGAGGACACGCCGGAATGAAGGCTTTTCTCTGCGGCAAACTGTCGGTCCACTGTGCAAATATCATCGAGCACTGCCAATTTATGCCGTTTTAGTGTTTTTATAAACGATTTAGACTGCCAGCCGTTACTTTATTCTTGAGGAATGCCATGAAAAAACTGCCAAAAAAATACGCCGGGGTGCTGTTTTCGCTGTATGCCTCGGCGGTGATGGTGCTTATCGTCAGCGGTGTGCTGGTCGCGTTGAACACCGGCATCGACGCCGGCTATCCGCTGCGCCTGCTGAAAGCCTACCTCATCACCTGGCCGATCGCCTTCGCCAGCCTGCTGCTGGTGCGGCCGCTGGTGGTGAAGTGGGTGGCAGCATCGGTGGCGGATTGATTTGCCACTGACCGGGTCAGTATTTACGCCGCTTGGCGACTTTATCCCCCCTTCCGCCCTTCGGGTACCTTCCCCCGTAAACGGGGGAAGGGAAAAATTCCGGCTTGGTGAGCCCAGTATTTACGCGGCTTGGCAACTTTATCCCCCCTTCCGCCCTTTGGGCTCCTTCCCCCGTAAACGGGGAAGGGAAAATTCCCGCTTGACGGGCCCAGTATTTACGCCGCTTGGCAACTTTATCTCCCCCTTCCGCCCTGCGGGCACCTTCCCCCGTAAACGGGGGAAGGGAAAAGTTCCCGCTTGGTGAGCCCAGTA
>ERZ772971.1199-NODE-1199-length-15317-cov-5.980147_pt1 | contig 15317 bp, 18 predicted proteins | sample MGYA00511943_ERZ772971 | MGnify/ENA primary metagenome ERZ772971 (study PRJEB29015, sample SAMEA2737929) | human oral metagenome | biome: human oral; feature: human-associated habitat; material: dental | place: China | collected 2144 ... | reverse complement strand
TTCCGCGCGTGAAGAGTCCCGTCGCAAAGATCGTCTGCAAGAGCGCCTGATTGATGTCGTCGAGCGTGCCGCCCGCCGCACAATGATTTTCAATGAGCTGAATGACCGCTTCATCCTCTACGGGCGAGGGCAATGCCCAGCGCAGGGCGGCGATGGTATACCGCAAATCCATCGGGCGCAGGCTTCCGTGTCCTGTTTCCGCAATCACAGAAAACAAGGACTTGCCGATTTCCTGTTCCAACGCCATCATGTCGCGGATGGTCAGACAAAGCGCGAGCTGTTTGCCGTCCGCCGTCTTGAATATGGTCTGCTTCTTCATTCGGTAAATCTCCCTTCATCGAAAACAAAAGCTATATGCGCAAGCGCCTGCGCATACAGCTTTTTCCTTCTTATCTTTTCGGTCAGGGCGAGCCGCCCGGCGGCGTGACTGTGGCTTTCGTGACCTCGCTGATCGGGCCGTTGCCGTCAAGCGTGCCGGAGAGCGTCGCGGCGCCGTCATGCGGCACGTCCTTGCTAAACTCTGTGACAGCCGCCCATCCGCGCTGATAGGTCTTGTCCGGGTACTGCAGCTTGATGTCAACTGTCATACCTGCGCGGAAGGCGACTTCGAGCGCATCCACGCCCGCATCGTTGAGCATGACAAGCCCCGAGAGGTCGATGCTCCACGATTTCAGACCCGCGAGCTTCGACGACCAGCCGCCCGTCGACTTATCCGATACGTCGATGGAGTCCGCCTTTTCCGTCAGCTTGCTGTTGCGCTGTCCACCGACAACCGTCCATGCCGGTGCGGCATACGTTCCCTTGTTGACCATGAGCAGGTAGTCCTTGCCCACGGTCGCCGTAGAGATGTTCGGATTTTTGGGCAGATTTTCCGCTTTGATTGGCATTGTTTATTCCTCCATGTCCTGTATTTGTACTGCAAGGCGCAGCGTTGCACCGTAGCCCTTGCTTTCCCGTGGGTTCGTGCGAACTTCAACAACATCCTGATCGACGACGGCGAATCCCGCCGTTTGCATGTTGAGACGCGCAACTGTGAGTACCGTTGCAACATCATCAAGAATGCTGTTGACCTCACTGCGGCTGTTCGCGCCGCTGTAGATTTCTAACTCCATCTCCACCATGTAGGGCGCTATTCCTTTTGCCTCGTCGCCCGACAGCTTGATTTCACCAAACGCAATAAGCGGCAGCCGCGCCGCTTCCCCGACGTGCTCATAAATCGGAGTCGTCTGGCAGTCTTCAAGAAGGTCGCGAACAGCTTTCTGCAATGCCTGCAGGGGCAGGCGCTTCTTTCTCATGGATCAATCGCCTCCTTGAGTGCCTTGATGATTTTCGGCTCCACCTCATCAAGGGCGGGCTTCATGTACGCTCGCGCTCGACGCGCCGGAATGAAAGCATGCCGCGTAAATACGCCCCCGAATTTCAACACCTTCTTTTTCTTTGGCACGGCGAAAGACGCCTTGACACCTTTTTCAAGGAGGATGGAATGCGGTGCCTTGGATTTGACGAACCCACGATTGTTCTTGGCATCGTATTCCATGACAAGACGCCGCACAATCCCGCCCGTCGCAATCGGAGCCTTGCTCTTTGCCACGCGCAAAGTGTCCTGTGTTCCTCCGCGGATTGCCTCTTTCATTCGTGCTTGTGCCCCGTCGCCGTATTTGCCGACATCACACACCGCCTTCTTGATTGCATCCGTCAGGTCACTCTTGATGTAGAACCCCTTTCCCCGTGCCATTACATCTGCACCTCGCTCGTCGTCAATATAATTTCCCCCTGCCGTGTATCATCAACGTGCTCCACCGTGAACTCGCGCGCACCTTCCCTTATCCGCCATCCTTTGGCAACCTCCACAGGGCGCAGCCGCATTCCCTGTGTCACCTCCACCGCCGCCGCGTCGCCGAATACGGCACGGCTCACAAAGCCGGGTTTTAAGAGTTCTGCCCAAACCTCGCGCACGGGGAGATAGCGCGTATCACAACCGTTGATCTCATCGAATGGGCTTTCCGGACGCAGGAGCGTCACGCGATGCCGAAGCCGCGCTGCGCGAATCATGGCGCACCTACGGGAACGTAGTTCTGGAGCTGCGTGATCATCGAACGGATGAAGTACGGAAACTCCTGCGCCTTCTCGTCGAGTCCGTCCCGTCGGGTATACATCTCAGCGATGACCGCAAGACGCAGAATATCCGCCGAGGCTTCAAAGTCCTCGTTTTTGCAGTATTCCTTGAAGCTGTCAATCGCATTCACAAGGTACGATTCTGCGCCATTCATGCACTGCCTGATAAGATCATCTTCCATGTCAAGGTCAACACGCAGGTACGTCTTGACCTGTTCCAGCGTCACAGCCATAACGTACCTCCTTCCTTACGGCAAGGTCACCCGTGCCAGTTTCACGGCGTCCTTATCGTCTGCAACAACGCCAAACCGCTCCACGCAGCGCAGGGCGGTTGCGTACTTGTCGAAAAGGAAGTCCTGCGAGACCGCAATCTCAACGCCCTTGCGCTCGAAGAATGCCACATAGTCCGCGAAGCTGCCGATGTAGAACGGAATCTTCTTTGCCGTCGTCGCAAGCGTCCCGTTCGACACAACGATAATCTCCTTGCCACGGAAACGATACGTATCCGGCGCGGCGACATCCGGCACGAGCAGGGGACGCTTCTGCGCATCCTCGAGTTCGGAGAGCCACTGAAATCCGTCCTGATTCGTAAGAATGCGCGCATTCGCGTAGTAGGAAGGGTCGAGACTCACGTTGAGAATATTCATGAAGCTCTTTGCATCCGTCACTTCCTCCGCCGTGAGCTTCTTGAGGAGCTTCAAGATTTCATCGTTCTCCGTATTGACCGCCTTGCGTGCGAAGCGCTGCCCGATAATCGCCGTGATATTCACATCGGCATCGTCCAGGAGCTGATTCGATACGGGGATAATGTCGCCATAGTCCTTGATCTCGTACTTGAGCTGCCCGAAATCAAAGTCCGACTGCTGGATGCTGTTCAGCTCCTCGAATGCAACGAGCTTTCCCGTCTCGTCGCCGAGCGTCGGCATCTTTCCCGCTGTGCTGTTGGCGTGCTGGACATGTGCGAAATCCTTGAGCGCGGTATACGCCTTGCGGTATTCGCGAATCTGTGTCATCTGCTCCTCAGGTACGAGGTAGCCGCCCTTTCCCGGCGTCCCTTCAACCATGCCCGGCGAACCGATCTGATTCACAAATTCAAGATCCTGTTCGTCCAATGTACGCCCCAGAACGAGCTTGTTAAAAACACGGTTGCGCATGACCGCATCACTCACAGGGGCTGTTTGAATTGGCGCGGCACTCCCTACAAAGTCCGCACGCTGTGCAGTCTCCGTGGCGACCGCCGCCTCATACTGATGAACGGCGTTCGTCAGCTCCTTCGCCTGCTTTGCCGCCTCCTCATAGCGTTCCTCCTGCTGGAGGTTTTCGACCTCGCGGCGCAGTTCGTCCACGATCTTCTTGAGTTCATCCGACTTTTTCATTAGATTGTCGCTCCTTTCGCGAGGGCAAGGGCGATTGCCGCCCGCGCCTTGCTTACCTGCGCTGCCTTTTGGCAGCATTTTTTCTCATCCTGCTGCTCTTTGGCAGCGTCCTCTTTATGCTCAACAAGACGCACATCGGCGGGAACATCCTTCATGAATTTCACACTGCCGACGCATGCCGCCATGCGCACGGATTCCAGCACATCTACATGAAAAAACTCCGCCGCCTGTTCCCCTGTCAGCCACGTCTCCTCATTGACCATCGCGTGAATGTCCGCATCGGTCACATCCTCATGCGCAGCCTTCCGATAGGTCGCTTCAAGTCCCTGCTGAATCGTATCCAGAACATCGGCTTCGCGGCGCAGATCATCCGCATTGCCGGCCGCGCCATAGACGGCGGGCTTATGAATCATCAAATAGGCGTTTGCCGGTATCCTGCGCACATCCGCCGCAAAGAATATCTGCGTTGCAATCGAGCAGCACCATCCGTCTACGATTGCCGTTGTACGGCCGTCATGTCGTTCGATCATGTTTGACATGGCAACACCCGCCGGTACACTCCCGCCATCCGAATTGATATAGATTGTGAGGTCTTTCCCACGCAGGCTGTCAAGCTGCTGCCGGATTTTATCCGGCCATTGATATCCCGTGCTATTCTCATACCACGCATCAATCAGCCCACCTGTGTCATCATCGATGATATTGCCGGAAATGTAGAGTTCTGCACTCTCCGCCGTCTCGTTTCGTATTTCAATCATGTGTATCACCTCCTCTCCCAGCGTACGCCTTTCCGATATCCTCCAGCTTCACATACGAGCCGTTGACCATATGCACATCACCGCCTGCGCACGGCGGGCTATCAAGTTTTGCCCGCGCCTCGTTCGGACTGTAGATTGCCGACTGTACCATCTTTTGCAGGATATCCGCCTGCTGTGACGGGTCGCCGCGCAGGATGACCCAGACATTGAACTTGAACCCCTGCCCCGCGTCCTGCTCCTTTTCTGTGAGGAGCTTGCGGTTCATCTCCTGCTCGTAGAGTGAGACGTTGTAGAGCAGTGTGTTCACGTAGAATTGCAGGTTCTGCATGGCGCTGTTGTTATAGCTGGACTTCGTATAGTCGTTCAGATGGTCAGGGTTGACCCCGAACGCAGCGGCGACTTGCAGCGCGGAATAGCGTTTCAGCTCGTAGAACTGCGAATCAGTGAGCTTTAGGTCAAGCGTCTGAATGTCAAAACCGATGGGAAGGGTAATGAGCCGCCGCGCATCGTCGCGTGCCTGTTCGTCAAGGCGCTTGAGCAAGGCGTCCTGTCCCTGCTTTCTGAGGTCTCCGATGTATTTCACAACCGCATTCGCCGTGAGTCCTTTGCGATAGAGATCACTCAAAAACTTCTGCGAAGCTTTGTTTCCCGCCATATTCTCGGCGAGAATCTGCCGCACGGATTTTCCTACAAGCCCCGTATCATCCGTCACCCACGCACGCACGTGCAGCATATCTTCGGGCGCAATCCAATACTCCTTCCCCGTTTGGTTGTCGGCGTAACGGTAAAAATAGCGGCGGTCGGTGTAGGCATCCGTATTGTTCACCCACACCTGCACGCGCTGCGGATGGAGGATGTGCAGATTCTTGAGGCGTGCACGGTCACGCTCAATTAGCACATAGGCGTTCCCATAGTGGTTGCGATGATACTCAAGTGTTGTGAAGAATTGGAGCGGCGTCATTATGCTGTTCGGCTGCACACTGAGAAGGCGTGCCGTCTCATGTCCCGCTACGCGTTCTTTGTTGCTGTCCATGAGGTATACGGGCATTTTTCCTACGGATTCGCCGAGCGTTTTGAGGCAGGTAAAATAGGTGATCTCCGAGAGATCGGAACCATCCGCAGAACTCCCGCCCCGAAAGAAAAAATCGTGCATATCTGCAAGCGTTATACCGCCCTCTGCCTCATTGCGAAAGAATCGTTTGAGATTGTCCATGATTTTCAAGTCTCTTCTTCACCTCCTCCTGCTGTTACTTCCAACCAGATTGACAGAGCTTCTTCTGCGTCCAGCATCCGATTGTTGTTCCTGTTGAAATACACCTTCCACGCGTCCATGACCGCATCGCATGGGTCAATACGATTCGTCTGCGTCATCTTGTCAATCTTGATCTCACCGAACGAGTTCGGCGCGGATATGACAGCGTTCACCATGCTCCACGTGAGGAGCGCATTTTGACGGTCATAGCGCACCTTGCGCGCCTTGACGGACAGCTGAAAATCCTTCGTTGCGTCATTCAGTGATTGCGCCGACTGCTTGATCTCAGTAAGATCACAGGAAAGTACAGACTCGAGATCAGACAGGAATGCGGCTGCATTGTGACTGTCATAGCCGCACCCGATGATCTCAATCTCATATTCATCCATAATGCGCTCAAGATCAGCGATGATGTATTTGTAATCTGTCTTGACACCATAGATACCACTCGTGAGCGTGAGCAGTCCCGCATCTTTCCATACACCATAGGGAGCGTCATCCGTTCGGATATGTTCGGCAAGACGCAGCTCCGGCAGATAACTGTGCGACCATAGATAAACTTCCTCATCTTCACCTGGGAAGAGCAGTGCGATACTGGTGAGATCACCGCCGCTTGAAAGGTCGATGCCGAGATAGCACGAACGCCCGCGCATATCCGCAAGCGTCTCATCCGACGCGCACGCACGCCACGCCGCAAGATCAAGAAGTCCGCCGCCCGTGTACTCCACCCAACGATTTAGTGTTTTGGTCTGGAAGTTCACAAGGTCATTCCCCTGCTTCTCGCGTGCGTCGATTGCCTTCTCCGCCATACGGGCGATCATCTCATCATTGAGCGTATCATCGGGATTCCATAGGTTCAGCGGATTCGCCTTTGCCCAGTTCTTCGGCTCCCATATATCATCATCCTCATCCATCTCCGTGATGAAGATAAAGAGTGAATCCTTGCGGACGTTTCCCGACAAGATCTTTTTGCAGAATTGATACTGCTCATAGCACGGTGCGTTCAAGTTAAATCCCGCCGTTGTTATGGCAAGCGTGAGCGCATTGTCCACAGCAATCTGACCATCAAGCATGAGCTTATACATCTGGTCGGTTGGGTGTGCGTGATATTCGTCCACAACTGCCAGAATAGAACGAAAGCCATCAGCAGACTTTGTATCTCTGCCAATGGCTTCTATGGTCGTATTCGTGACAAGGGAGCGTATTGTATGGTCATACTCACGCACCTTGTACAGTTCTGCGAGATCAGGGTCGGAGGATATAAATTTAGCGACCTCCTCCCATACGATATTCGCCTGTTTTTGTTTCGTCGCCGTGCAGTAGATGCGCCCGTGCTGATAGCCCGCAAACGTTGCAAAGTCATTGCACATCTCCCCGGCGAGAAACGACTTCCCGTTTTGCCGTGCGAGTTGAATATAGCCCTCACGGAAGCGGCGCAGGGCTGATCTTTTCCTGCGCCAGCCAAACAAACTCCCGATGATGAAGTTCTGAAATCCGCGCGTTGTCAGGCGTGCCGCCGTCCGTCCTTCGCCGATGGTGAGTTGATTGGCGAGGTCGATGTGATATTCCGCCGCCTTCACATCAAAGATATAGGGAAAATCCTTATCCGCCATATCGTCAAGGTGGCGTTTGCACGCCTGATACTCCGTCCGACCGCATATCTTTTTCCCGTCGACAATCCGCCGCGCATACGCCGTTGTCCTGTCAGTCACTGCCCGTCCCCGTGTATGGGCGGGGAACGTCGCCTCTTTTTCTCCATGTCGCATCCTCCTACAGAAATTTCAAGAATTTGTTTTTCGGCTTATCATCCGTTGCCGACGGCACGATGAGCTTCAAGCGATCCGTCGCCGCAAGTCCAAGCTTCGTCGAGCAGCGGTGAATCTGCGTCGCCGCATCACTCGCAATCTTGATATACAGAGACGGGAACTCGCCATTCTCCGTCACCACAACCAACCCCTCTTTTTGCAGCGCGGCACTTGCTTTCGTATAGCGGTCATAATTGTCTGCGTAGATGGCAAGGAACGCACGGTCGATGTTATCAAGCAGATCGATCTTGCTCGCCTCATGGACAATGCGCATATACTCCTCAGCCGCATCGGGCGAGAGCCAATCCGGTGCGCCCTCCTCGAGTTGGAGGCGGTCAACCTTGATCTTCGATTCTTGTATCTTTCGGTTCAGTTGCTTCTCTTTGCCGATTTTCCCTTTGGAAACACCGACTGCCTTGCGCGGTCGTCCCGCCATCGCTGCCCCCCTCCTCTCTTATTGTTCTTTATTATTTCAATTGTCCCTAAAAATTTCATTTCTGGCATTTTTCCAAGAAAAAAGACCGGACGCGGTTTTATATTTCGTCCCTAAAACTTTTTTACCCCTCCCCCGCCCCATATCTTTTCCGACGAATCGCCGCAAGTTTTTCCTGCATTTCCCGCTTGGCGCGCGAACTTTTGCTATAGGTATCGTGTATTTTTTTATGCGTCGCCGCCGAAACAAAAATAAGATTCTCCATGTCCAACTTGCGCGCGGGATTCTCTCCGATCGGCTCGATGTGGTGCACAATCGCGCCCGGAACGAGTCGGCCCGTCTCAGCAAATACGACTTCATCCGCGTAGTTTGCACGCTGCCGCGCCGCCTCGGCGGTTCTTTTCCATGCTTTCCCGTGGTAGAACGCAGCTTTGTTCTTGTCCCGCCGCTCACGGTCATAGGCGCGATGGCGGGACGCCCGACACGGGCAGGGCTTCCCCTGCTTCACCGTTCGCCCGCAAATATCACAGATTCGATTCAGCATAATATCCCCCACGAAATAGTTTGTCTTTCCAAAAGAAATATTTCAAAAACATATTGACTTTTATGCGTATAATGCGTATAATATAATCAGAAGGAGGGAACACGATGAGATTCAAGGAACTTGAACGCATCATCAAAAAGGACGGTTGGTATCTCGACAGCTCCAACGGCTCGCATATGCACTACAAGCATAGAGAGAAGAAAGGGAAAGTCACGATACCGAATCATCCCGGCGACCTCGACCCGAAAACTGTCAAATCTGTCTTGCGGATGACGGGCTTAAAATAAAGCCCGTCTCCGAAAGGAGGCTTTTATATGAACCTCGTATATCCCGCCGTATTTTATTCTTGTGAAGTGAACCCCGGCTTTACCGTCGTTGTCCCCGATTTGCCCGGCTGTATCAGCGAAGGGGATAGCCTTACAAATGCGATTGCCATGGGCGAAGACGCCGCCTCGGGGTGGATCCTCGGTGAACTTGAGGACGGCAACGAGATCCCGCCCGCAAGCGACATCAAAGACATTCACCCTGACCCCGAAATCGGCGATGGATTCGTTTCCCTGCTTTCTCTCGACATGGACGCATACGCCGCAAAGTACGGCAGCAAGTCCGTTCGTAAGAATCTCACGATCCCCGCATGGCTCAACACCTTCGCCGAAGCCGAGCAGCTCAACATCTCAAAAGTTCTACAGGACGCGCTTACCGCTCTTTACGAGAAAAAAACAGCTCTTGCATAAGACGAACTACCCGCCACACGGCGGGTTTTTTTCATGTCGTCCACACGTCCGCCTCCTCTGCAACAAAAAAGGCACTGCCGCAGCTGTGCCCTCCGAGAATCCGCCTCAGCATCTTCTCTTTTTCTAGCTTATACTATATCACAGGTCGTATAGGACATTCTAGGACATCTTTTCCGCAATCGCCCGCAATGCACCTCCGTGCAATCGTGTTACCTGCCGAAAGCTATATCCCATCCCTACGGCAATATACTCCCACGATTCGCCCTGCAAATAGCGGCGATACAGCACTTCGCGATAGCGCCCGTCCGCGATCTCTCCAATCCGCTCCTTCGCCTCTTCGCGCATAGCAATCAGCCCATCCCATTTCGCATTGACCCGCTCAGCGTATTTCTCAAGCGCTGCAATTGCATCTGAGAGATCGCCGATGTGCGAGTTGCTGACCCTGTCCTTGTCGTACTCGATTGCCTTGAGATTTATCACATCGTCTCTTGCACGCTGGTAATCCAGCTCTGCGCTCCGCAGATCACTCTCAGCATCGCGGATACGTCTCAGATATTCTTTTGCTGTCATTCTGTTCCTCCTGTTTTCGTGGACTCCTCGCGCTCCATCGTTCGCGCCATCATGCAGCGCATACTCGCGTTGATGATATGACTGTCACTCCGATCACCTGCGAGCCACATCGAGAGATGGCGCAACGCCCGTGCAGCGTGCTCCTCTGCAGGGATACTGCGCCATGTTTCGCCCGGATGTTTTTCTGCACCTGCGGTCAACCCCTCGGCAATCTCATCCAGCCAGACAAAATCGATGTACTTGTACTCATTCCGTTCCGGACTCTGCGGATATTTTGTATCTGCCATTTCTATTCTCCTTCCGGCGTTTCACTTATGCAGCGCCATCGTATGCGACCAATCGCAAAATACTAATCAGCTGCTGCACATAGCCGTCAAGACAGTGCTTTTCCTCCTCGTACTGCTCATAGTTCAACCACCCCGTCGCATTATCGCCTGTAATGATCGGCCGCAGCACATAGCCCCAGCGGTCATTTCGCACCAGCTGCGTTCCACCGCCTCGCATGTAATAGAGCCGCGCATAAAACTCTTTGTCGATCTCACGCGCCTTGCTGAGCAGGATAATCCAGATCTCCGAGTCCGCCGGCGAAATATCTGCGGACGGATCCACACACGCATAGTCCGTCGTCTGCTGCTCCTCACGTTCGAGCATCGCATAGGCACGCTGCTCAATGCGTTCGATCATGGACATATACGGACTTGCCTCAGAAGATTTTGGCGGCGCATTCTCTGTTTTTCGTTGCACATGTTCGAAATAACCCATAAAATCACCTCCGAATCTGAAAGTGTTCCCGCGAAAAAGTGCGGTACCCTCACGGTACCCGCGATTTTTAGGCTTGCGGGTACCGCACTTTCCTTAGAGCCACAAGGGTTTAGGGGTAAAGGTTCCCAAAGTTCCCGCGGATTTTGACATATATATATATAAACTTTTTATACCCCCCTATACCCTATATATCATGGTAAGGGTGGTTACATAGTATATATATAATATGAGGGAACTAAGGGAACTCTCTTATATATATGACCTAACCCCTTGAAATTACTGGATTTTTTCGGTTCCCACGGCGGTTCCCGCAAAGTTCCCATAGTTCCCGTAAACCTATAGCGGCTGTTCAACGGTTTGCGGAATTTGTATCACATGGATCTTTGCACCTCCATAACTGACTCGCTTTGTGAATCGGCGTTTGCCCTTTTCCGGTGTCGAACAGATCAGCCCGCTTTCAACAAACTCCTTGAGAAACTTATTCGACGAAAAGCCCGCATCATCGAGTGCCGCACGCAGATACATCGGGTACACATTGACATATCCACTGCGGATGAACCCGTATTCCGGTGATAGCTTGGCACGTGAGTCGTATCCATTGTCGTTGCTGAAATGCTGCCAGTTGCTGACAATCCACGCCTCTACAAAATCCCACGCACGCCGCGTATCGGAGATCTCCTGCTTGGTTGCCTGTTCGCCCATAATGGCAATTGCCATATCATAGGCGCCCTGCTGCGCCGCCTCGGGTGTCTCGCCGAACATCCACATACTCGCGAGCATGTCCGCAATACAGACCGTCGCCACATTATCAATATGGGGCTCGAAATGCTCGGGAAAGTCCACGCGCAGGCGGTTAATGAGTGCCTGACGCGCTGCCATAATCTCAGCATATTCCGTCTCCGCCTCCTGCAGCAGGCGCTCCATAAACGCCCTTCCCGCCGTCCCGTGCTGCTCCTCGTCGATGGCATAGACCAGCTTCGCCGTTTCCTCCGGCAGCACTGGATAGGTGTTCAGCTCAATGAGGCGCGTCTTGACGCCTTGAATGCTCGACTCCTTCGACAATGGTTCTTCCCCCGACGCCATTGCGATCGTGCGCCATGTCGCCGTCTTTCGGATGCCGGACTTGCTCGCACGCACCTTGCCGTGCCCGCCCTCAAGCATATAGACGAGACTTTCAAGCGCCTCCTGCTTATTATTTCCCATCATGACCTGCCGCTCATTGATGACGAGTGGGAAGTCATTGCTGTACTCGGCAGCGCGTTCAAGCCCGTTTGTTGTCCCATAGAACGACTTCATCAGCCGTGTCGGATTGCCCCAGACCGTGAGCGCAAATCGCTGCGCTGCCGTCTTGCCGCCGCCCGACGTGCCCCAGAAATAAATCATGAAGTTGCGGTTCTTGCAAATGCGCAGCAGCGGCGTCGCAAATGCAGCCGCCAGAACAAAACGCGCAAAAGTGTGTTTGCGTATCTCCTGCGCCGCCTCCTGCCACTCTTTGGGCGTTCCGCGCTGCGTAAAGGCAGCGGTAAGCTCGCCATCATCGTCCATATCCACACGGTACTTGCTCGATGATGGGATCACGAACTCACTCAGTCCATACGGCCGCCAGCCAATCTTAGAGACCGCATGAACGACAGGGATATTCGGATTCGCCGCCTCAAGGGCTTGGAGATATTTCACCAGATACTTTGCCGACTCACTCGATGTATTCAGCCCGCGATCCGTGAGTGCGATAATATTACGCGAAGAAAACGCTTCCGATCGTTTGCAGACCGCATGCACCCAGTGATCGTAGTAACGGAACGAGATTTGTATTTTTTCCGTCTGTGTGTCGACGTTGTACTGCTTCTCCGAGATGATGACGGGCGTTCCTGCAGCGAGCCGCTGCACCTGCCCCACCTCCGTCATGCGCACCTCGTAGACGCCATCCGCGCCATAGGAAAAATTCGAAGGGACAGCAAGATCGAGTGGCGTATCCGGCACGAGCGCGCACGTGCGCACCTCGCCGAGTTTCTGACCACGCGCCAATGTGCCGCCGCCCTCAACCACCGAAAGCCCCGCCTGTGATGCCTGCACGCGTTTCACCTCGCGCTGCAGATCGTTGAGATTCACGTTTCCCTTGCAGCGCTCCTTAAAGCGCGTATATTCTAGGCTGTTCTCCTTCTTGACGAGTGCCAGCGCACCGAGCGTCTCCTCATTCAGCGTATTCTCTGCATTCGGCAGCGCGATCTGCCGGAGTTTCGCGATGGCCTGCGGCACCTTGCCGAGCGACCACGCGCAGGGCGACTTGATGCCGGGGCAATCCGCGCACCCCTTGAACCCGAGATCGGTTTGAATGTGCGTGCAGGTCTGCGGCGTGCATTCGTTCAGATAGTGTGCGAGCTTCTTGCGTGTATCATCTTCATTGAACTTCGCACCGAGCCACTCCTTCACGAGCGGCAGGATGATCGCCTCGCCCCCGACACCGCGCACGAGATTCGTGCACGCCGCCTTCCAGACGGGCTCTGGCAGTGTTTTATAGTTCTGCTGAAAGTGCTGGAGGAACGCACAGTTCGCGAGCATGACCTTTGCATCGCCATCCGTCGGCCGCCGCTCAAAGGTCTCCGTCCGCTCCGTTTTGCTGACTGCTTCCACGGGCGGCAACACATCAAAGTCCTCGGCATTGTAGCGCAGCCCCTCGGAATACTCTGTAACCATGCAGGGCACGGCTTCACCGCCCTTGCAGTTCAGCGTCCCAGGAACGCGCAGGATGCGGCAGAGGTCGGGCACGCTGTCTACATGCCAGCCCTGCTCTGCGGCGCGTGTACGTACTGCGCCCTGGAGGCGGCGCAATAGTTCTTCGGCGGTGCTGCGCTCCTCATCCGTGCGCGTATCGAGCAGTTCACGAAAGAGATAATACGCATGAAGCCCATGTCCGCTGTGCACTACCATCGACGGATCCAGCATCTCCGGCAGGAGCGAACGCGCCGCCGCATAGTCGGGCGGCAAGGCTTTTGCCGCGTGGGCGTCGCCTGCGATGTCGATGTCAACCCAGAGCCCGGGGATACTGACGATGTCGGAGGACTTTGCCCACTCATACGCCCGAAACGGCCGCTCAGAGACGCCGACGGAGTAGTAGACATCATTGTGCGCCTCCGTCTCCTGTCGTGCCGCCTGCGCGATCTCAAGGGCATTAGCGCAGGGAAATACCCGCGTGTATTTCTCCGGCAGCGTCCAAAGGTATGTATGTCCCTCCGTTTCCGCCGGATAGAGCACCTGGAAAAATTCTACGGTATCAATGACACTCACCTCATTTCGGGCGGCTCAGTGGATGGATCCAGCAGATGCAGCGCCTCCTCGGTAGAACGTGCCACGCCGCCGAGTGCGCCTGCATCACGCAGGAACGCGTGCATCTTCTCCTGTGCCCTGCTCGTGCGTCCCTGCTTCGTTTTCACCTCGATAAAGGCAAAGACAGCGAGTTTCTTCCCGACCATCTCCGGCGTAATCTCTACCGTCCGAAAGCCAAAGAGATCGGGAAAGCCGATCGGCAGCCCGGTCGAAAAGGGACGCGCCTCATGCAGCGTAATCATATCGCCGCAGCAGATTGTCTTTTTCCCTGTCCATGCCTTTCCGACATTGGCGCGAAAGAGTGTCGCCGTCCGCTCCTTGCCGACGGCAATGCGAATTTTATTCTGCAATTCATGTTCTGATTGTTTCATACGCTATCCTCTCAGCCGTTTGATGTCTGCCATGCGCGAGACCCAGCGCAGGGAGTAGCCGCGCCGCAGGGCAATCGCCGTGAGATCAGAGACGCTGCGCGCCCGGCCGACTTCCTGCCGCCGCTCTTTGCGCTGGATCGCCTCGATTTTCTTGAGCGTCCCGTCGGTCTCTGTGATCTTTCGCTCCTCGGGTGCGGCGGCGAATACATGTCCACAGGGACACGTGCGCGCCGTGCTCGGTACTGCCGTATAGCAGGCGGGACACACCTTGATCGCCGTCGCGCGCGGTTTCCTTTTCTTCGTCTCAAGCGACCATTCGCGCTCCTCATCGGGCATCCCGTGACGAAACACGTTGCCGACATGGTCGATGATGACCGCGCGCTTTTCGGGATTGTTGGGATCCGGCCGCAGCGGGCGCATGCTCTGTTGGATGTAGAGCGTCAGCGATGCCGTCGTCCGTGCGAGAATCACTGCTTCCATCGTTGGAACATCAAAACCCTCGCCGAGAAGTTCAGCATTACATAAAATCTGAATCTTGCCTCGGCGAAAATCTTCAATGACCCGTGCCCGCACCGCCTTGTGCGTCTCCCCATCGATATGTTCGGCAGGGATGCCAGCTGCACGGAAGGATTCTGCAACGTGTTCGCTGTGCGCCCTGTTGATGCAATAACAGATTGCGCGTTTTCCTGCAGCAAGTTTTTGGTAATTCGCCACGATGTCGCCAATCACGTCAGCATCATCCATCTGACTCAAGAGATCGCCCTTGACGTACTCTCCAAAACGCACATGCGCTGCAGCAGGGTCAAACTTCGTCGGCGGCGCGTAGTAGTCATACGGCGTCAGATTGCCGGCCGCAATGAGATCCGCGGCAGAGGGGCCGAGGACAAGAGACTGAAAGATTTCGCCAAGTCCCTGACCGCCGATCCGCTCCGGCGTCGCCGTCACGCCGAGGACATAGGAGGAGGAAAACTGATCGACGATCTTGCGGTAGGTGTTGGCAACGATGTGATGACACTCGTCGCAGATCAGGAGATCGGGCGCCTGCACCTGCGACAGGCGGTGGATGAGCGTCTGAACGGAGGCAATCTGCACGGGCAGATCGTATTCCTTCGCCGCGCCCGCTGCGATCAGTCCGTGACGGATGCCCATCGCCGTGAACGTCGCCGAGGTCTGCTCGATCAGTTCCTGCCGATGCACCATGAAAATAGCGCGCCGCCCCGAAAGTGCCGTGCCGCGCGCCATCCATGCCGTCATGATCGTTTTGCCCGCGCCG
>ERZ772971.1197-NODE-1197-length-15352-cov-4.743544_pt1 | contig 15352 bp, 21 predicted proteins | sample MGYA00511943_ERZ772971 | MGnify/ENA primary metagenome ERZ772971 (study PRJEB29015, sample SAMEA2737929) | human oral metagenome | biome: human oral; feature: human-associated habitat; material: dental | place: China | collected 2144 ... | reverse complement strand
GCTGAAATTTCGATCAGGTATTTCGGCAAAGATGTCTCGCGGTAGATGGCGATGAACGAATTTGACCGTATAAGCGAGCTTTTGTTAAGCTCGCTACAACCTATGGCGCTAGCGATGATAAAGGTGACGCTGCCTCTTACGGCGATCTCCTTTTCGCTGGGACTTCTTATCGCGGTGCTAACGGCGATCGCGCGCATAGCAAATATCAAAATTTTAAAGCAACTTAGCGAATTTTATATCTGGATATTTCGCGGCACGCCGCTTTTGGTGCAGCTTTTTATCGTATATTTCGGTCTGCCGATCGTGGGCGTTACGCTTGATGTTTGGAGCGCGGCGATCATAACTTTCAGCCTAAATATCGGCGCTTACGCTTCCGAAGCCGTTAGGGCGGCCGTGCTTTCGGTTCCCAAAGGCCAGTGGGAAGCCGCTACGGCGCTCGGGATGAGCTACTCGCAAATTTTACGCCGTATCATCGCTCCGCAAGCCGCGCGTATCTCGCTGCCTCCGCTTTCAAATATCTTTATCAGCACGCTAAAAGACACCTCGCTTGCGGCTTCCATCACGATGGTCGATATGTTTATGGTTGCTCAGCGCATCGCCGCGCGCACCTTCGATCCGCTCACGCTTTACGTGCTCGCCGCGCTTTTTTACTTGATAGTCTGTACGTTTTTGACGTTTTTGCAAGCTAGGCTCGAGAAGAGATTTTCAAGGTACGTGTGATGATAAAATTTAAAAATTTGACTAAGAAATTCGGCGATAATGTCGTTTTAAACGGCTTAAATTTAGAATTTAAAGACGGGCAGACTACGGTTATTTTAGGAAGCTCGGGCTCGGGTAAATCAACCCTGCTGCGTTGCATAAATTTACTCGAGATCCCGGACGGCGGTGAGCTTGAGCTTGGAGGCGATAAGATAAGCTTCGCCGGTAAAATTTCGCAAAAAGATATGCTGCCCTTTCGCGAGCACACGGGGATGGTCTTTCAGAGCTTTAATCTATTTCCGCATCTAACGGCTCTACAAAACGTAACGGAAGGCCCCGTGCAGGTACTTAAAATCCCAAAAGAGCAGGCAGAAAAAGAGGCCCTGGCGCTACTTGAAAAGGTTGGGCTAAAGGGCAAGGAGCACGAGTATCCAAGCAGACTCTCGGGCGGCCAGTCGCAGCGAGTGGCGATAGCGCGAGCGCTTGCGATGAAGCCGTATTTTTTGCTTTTGGACGAGCCCACGAGCGCGCTTGATCCGGAGCTTGAGGCCGAGGTTTTGAAGGTTATCGGCGGGCTCAGCAAGGAGCGCGACTCGCTCATCATCGTCACGCACAATATGAACTTCGCTCGCAAAGTCGCGGATCGAATTTTATTTTTAGAGCGTGGCAATATCGAATTTGACGGTACGGCGGAGGAGTTTTTCAGCAGCGACTCGCCGCGCATAGTCAAATTTATCTCGGCGATGGATTTTTAAATTTAAAAGGAAAAAAATGAAAATAGATACGCTAATCGTAAAAGGTATCGAAGCTAAAAACAACCCTCACGGCGCGGTCGTTCCGCCTATCTATCTAGCCACGACGTTTGCGCAAGACGGCTTGGACGACTTTCAAAAGTACGCCTATTCTCGTAGCGCAAATCCGACGCGAAATGCATTTGAGGAGCTTTTCGCCAAATTTGAAGACAGCAAATACGCATTTGCTCTAGCTTCGGGCATGGCGGCTACATCGGCTGTTTTTAACCTGCTAAAAAGCGGTGACAAAGTGCTTTTAAATAGTAATGTTTACGGCGGCACTTACCGCTACGCAAACGGTATTTTTGCAAATTTCGGGATCAAATTTGAGCTCGTCGAAGATCTAAATAAAATCTCTCGTCTGGACGAGGACGTTAAGATGATATTTATCGAAACGCCGTCAAATCCGCTACTGCGAGTAGCGGATATCGCCAGACTAGCCGAGCTGGCTCGTAAAAACGGCGCGCTTGTCGTCGTCGATAATACTTTTTTGACGCCGTACTATCAAAAAGCCCTCAAATTTGGTGCCGATATCGTCGTTTATAGCGCGACGAAATATATCGGCGGACATGCCGACGTAATTGCGGGAATCGTGACTACGAACGACGATGCGCTAGCCGAGCGTATAGCTTTCATGAAAAATACTCTCGGTGCGACACTAAGCCCTGCCGATGCTTATAATCTAATAAGGGGTCTTAAAACTCTTAGCGTTAGATTTGATAGGCAAAGCGAAAATACGCTAAAAATCATAGAATTTTTAGAAAAAAACCCGGCCGTTAAAACCGTGTATTACGCAGGTTCATTTTCGGCCGAGGAAAAACGCATCCAAAATACCCAAGCCAGCGGTATCGGCGCGCTAATCTCGCTGGAGCTAAAGGATGGCTACGACTATAAAATTTTTGCTAAAAGCTTGGAGTTTTTTGATCTAGCCGTGAGCCTTGGCGGCGTAGAGAGTCTAATCTGCCATCCGGCCTCAATGACTCATGAATCTTATTCGCAGGATTTACAAGCTAAAATCGGCATTACTCAAGGTTTGCTACGCCTTGCTGTCGGTATCGAAAATTCGGATGATTTGATCGCGGATTTGGAGCAGGCAATAAATAAAGCTAAAATTTAATTTTGCTTGCAAGCTCGAACAAATTTAACTTTATACTCGGTGCGCAAAATAGGCGTACCGAGTTTTACTCAAACTTGGCTACAGAGCATATCAAAACGGTCATGTGCATAAATTTGATCGTTCTACTATTTTGTTTTAAATAAACTAGCCAAAACTCCGATGCTTAAAATCCCCAAAATGATCCACAAGCTAACCTGTGCCGAAATCTCAAATCCGTGATGAAAGATATGCGCTGAAGCGTTTAGGGCGAGCTTTGCTGCGATAAAAAACAAAAGCGCTATAACGGCTTTTTCTAAATATACCAAATAGTCTTTTAGTGCTTCTAGCACGAAGTAAAGCGTCCTAAGTCCCAAAATCGCAAAAATCATAGCCGAATAAACTATAAGCGGCTCACGACTCACGGCGATAACGGCCGGAACGCTATCAAAAGCAAACATAACATCGCTAAGCTCTATAACGCAAAGACACAAAAATAGCGGCGTAGCTATCCATTTTGCATTTAGTTTGGAGATTTGATCTTGCAGTTTCGTCTTTTCTTCTGCTGAAATTTGAGCTGAAATCTCGCTATTTTTTACGAAAAAGCTATGCCCTAGAAGACGCGGAAAAACAGGAAAAAATCTATAAACCGCCCTGTAAGCCAGGTGGTTTGAGTAGTCCTCTATCTCCTCTTCATCATCGTCCTTTTTTATCATCATTACCGCGCTATAAGCTACCATGGCAGCAAAAACAAACTCCATCCACGGCGAAATCCCGAGCAGACTCGTTCCGACGGCTACAAAGACGAGTCTAAATATAACCGCGCCTATAATGCCAAAATACAGCACTCTATGACGGTAAATTTCAGGAATCTTGAACCAAGAAAAGATTGCCATCATAACAAATAAATTATCCACGGATAACGATTTTTCTAAAATATACCCTGCAAAATATAGACTCATCGTTTCGCTTCCGCGCGCAAAATACAGATATCCGCCAAACGCTATGGAAACGGCTATCCAAAAAATAGACCAAAGCGCTGCTTGTTTGAGCGAGATTTTTTCGTCTTTTTTGTGCGCAAAAAAATCTACCGCAAATACTGCCGCGGCAAATATGATAAAAACGATCATTGTTTGAAATTCTAAACTATCCAAAAATTCTCCTTAATACCCGCAACTTTGCTCGGGAAGTCCTCTTTGGCGGTTTAGTTCTTGAGCCGCCTTGCACGCCGAGTATGATTGTTTGCCGGCGCAATTTGCATTAAACCAGTCTATGAGCTGCGAATGCATACGGACGTTTTGATTGTATAAATTTACCTCTTCACTTGAATACCGATTTACGAAAGTAGAATTTAGCGCTCTTTCTATCGCAAGCGCTTTGTTGTAAATTTTTACACACTCTTTCATCATTTCATCGCTTATTACCGGTGCATTGCCGTAAGTTTGCGCCGAGGGCGGGATCTCGTAACCGCCCTCTATCTCAAATGTGCCTAAAATGGCAATCGTAGCCACTAAGAAAAATAAAATTTTCATAAGTATTTCACGACAGAATTTAAAATAAGCTCATCAAGCTTCCTATCGCTCGTAGGCTCGCCGATAGCCGAAAATTTCCACTCGCCGTTTCGTTTATATAGCTTGCCTAAAATCATCGCTACTTTGTAAGCAAACGCGCTGTCTCGTACGATATTATATGATGCGAATACTTTATTTACCCTAGTCGGCGTGCCTTCGTAAAGCCTAATACTAGCAAACGGAATTTTATCAAAGTCGATTTGATTATAAGAATTTAGCACGAAAAATATCTGCTCTACGTTTGAGTTTAAACGGCTAAGATCGACGCTGATTATTTCGTTATCCAGTCCGTCGTCGCCCCCTACGTCTCCGACCAAGTCATCGCCGCTGTGAAATACGCCCGGGGCCGATTTTTTGCCAAAATAAACCACATCGCAAAACTGTTTGTTTGAGTCAAACATCGCAGCGCTTAGATCCAAATCCACAGGCTTTATTTTATCTCTAAAAAAGCCTTTTTCGGTTATGGCGCCCCAGTTTGCTCCTACGCAAAAGCTGTGTAGATGCCCGCCGTCGTCTTTGGCGAGCGATATTTTTTGTCCTTTGACCAAATTTATCGCCATGGCTTGCCCCTATACGTCCAGTCCAAACTGCCTACAAAATCCGGCCAGTCCGTCTTTAAAGCCGCTTCCGTTAGCTGCAAAGCGCCACTCGTTATCTTTAAAGTAAATTTTACCGAACGATACTGCGGTTTCGGTAGAAAAATCCTCTTCTAAATCGTATCTGGCTATCTCTTTGCCGCTTCTTTCATCGACGATTCGCATAAACGAGTTTCTTACCATACCGAAATTTTGCCTTCTTGCGGCTGCTTCGTGGATGGTGACGACTATGTCGATCTCTTTGACGTTTGGCGAAATTTTGGCTAGGTCGATTTTTATGGATTCATCATCTCCGTCACCCTCTCCAGTGCGGTTATCGCCGGTGTGGACTACCGAGCCGTCTGCGCTAACTAGATTGTTGTAAAAGACGAAATTCTTCTCGTTTTCTACTTTGCCTGAAGCTCCTACCAAAAACGCGCTCGCATCTAGGTCAAATTCCGCTCCCGTATCGCTAGTATTTGTATCCCATCCAAGACCTACTAAAATTTTGCTTAGCCCTGGAGCTTCTTTGCTCAAACTAACTCTACCGCCCTTTGATAAATTTACCGCCACTTTGGCCTCCTTTAAAATTATTTATTCTATAGGATATAGATTTGAAGATTTTATTTAAATAAAGTTTAAGTTTAACTTTACCTATAGGATAAAATAATGGGCGAAAATTTAGCTTTTTTTGGCGCCGACGAGATACGAAATTTCTATCTGCAAATTTCTACAAACGTCCGTAAGTTGCGTGAAAATAAAGGTATTAGCCAGCTTGATATGGCGCTAAGTATGGATATAAAATCGGTCGCATTTTACTCAAACTGCGAGAGTTGCCGCTATGATAAACATTTTAACCTTGAGCACATTTATAAAATTTCAAAAATTTTAGATGTAGAGGTCGGAGAGATTTTTAAATTTTAGCAATTTAATTTTGGATTATTGTCTTTTATGTGGTCAAGGTCTAAATTTGATCGAATAAAATCAAAATTAGGCGCCAATTTTATACGCCTAATTTGCAAGATATAATTCAAAAATATAAGAATAAATTTAACTTCTCGATCCCGAGGCGAAGCGGGTTTGCCGCACCTCGGGGCGCGTATTTATCGCGGTTAAAACGGCTTATACACCATCATCCAGATGATGATAACCATCGCGATGGTCGGCACTTCGTTGTAAGCGCGAAAGAACATGCCGCTTTTTTTACAGCGTTTCTCGCGTAGCTGCACCATATAGCGGCCAAGATCCAGATGAAACGCCGCGAGGATAACGACGACTGTGAGCTTGACGTGCATGTAGCCGCTACGTAAAAGCTCTGGCATCGCGACGATGATCAAAATGCCCGTCAAAAACGTGCCGATCAGCGCGACCCAGCCGATGTAGTGGTACATCTTGTACTCCTGCACCTCAACCACGCGCACAAAATCAGGTTTGTCCATATTTTCTGCGTGATAGACGTAGAGACGCGGCTGATAGAACAAAAACGCCATCCATGAGATGAAGCACAAGTAGTGGAAATACTTGATGAGGTTGTAATATTCTGCCATTTTTTCTCCTTTTGATTTTTATTTTAGCAGCTTGTCTTTTTGCCCTATACTTCGCTTTGCTTTCCTTGCGGTCGCAACTGCAAGCAGAGGCTTTTAAATTCGGCTCGGTCATTACCGACGAGGTAACTCCCGTCGCCAAATTTAAAAGCGCCTCGTCTAGAACTTCTTGAAAAGCTACGAGCGCAGCGAAGTAGAAAATACTTCACCTTATCGTTTTGCATTCAAATTTGCAAATTTGATTCACTGAGACCCGCATCTTGAAAACGCTAAATTTGACCGATCGCGATTAGAAATATAGATCAATTTCTCAAAAATTTAGTAGGCTTTCACCTTAGCAAAATTTCTTTTCTCGCTTCAAATTCCTCTTTGCTTATCGCGCCGCTTTCATACAGCTCGTAGAGGCGCCTTAGCCGCTCTTCTAGGTCTTGCGCGCGCAGCTTGTCCTTTAGCGCTTCTTTTTTCTGATTTTTCTCGACGGCCGCGCCGGTTAAGCGCAGATCAAAGAGCCACCACGCGCCCCAAAGCGCCCAAAATACGTAACCTACGATCGCCCAAGCTAGGCTATATCCGATGAAAAACAGCGCCATCATCGCAAAGCCGCTCACGAATTTGCCCAGATAAAATCTATGCCCGCCAAACCAGCCCGTAAGCAGCCAAAGCGCGTAGGCTATATAAACGTTATCGCCCATTTTTAGCCCCTTTTCGTCCCGCGGCGAAGCTCTGCCAGAGTATGAGTACGACTCCGACGTCGATCATGACGTCTGCGAGGTTAAAGATTGCAAACTCAAACCATTTGTGCCAGTAGACGTAGTCCACGACGCCGCCGTGAACGAAGCGGTCGAGCAAATTTGAACTACCTGCGCCCAGGATTATACCCGCTCCTAGCGCGTGCTCCTCTAAAATTTCCTTTTTTTCGCTATCTTGGGTCAAATTTGGCTCCGTTTTCGCCGCAGTCCGCGCGTCAAATTTGCGCTTAAGCCGCCAAAGCAGATAGCCGCAAACGCCCGCGATCAGCGCTAGCTGGATAAATTTGAGCCACTGCCCAAGAAACGCAAACATCGAAAACGCCACGCCTCGGTTGTATGCAAGCACTAGCGAAAAATACTCGCCCTGCCACGAAAAACCGCCCAAAAATATCTGCTTGACCGCCTGATCGAGCGCGAAAACGACGAAAAACGCCGCGAAAAAAACGCCTAAAATTTTAGCCATTTAACGCTTTTAGGAAAAATTTCTCGACCTCGTCCATGCGGGTTTTTAGCGCGTCGGCGCACTTGCCCTCGAGCAAAAGCCTGACGAGATTTTCGGTGCCAGAGTAGCGAAATAGCGAGCGGATGCCCTCTTTTGCGAGGCTTGCTTCAAGCTCTTTTAGCCCGGCGATGCTTTCAAGCGGCTTTTTCTCGGTTATCTTTAAATTTAGCAAAATTTGCGGATACGGTTTTATTTCGCTTAAAATTTCGCTCGCTTTTTTGCCTTTTTTTAGCACTAATGCCGCAAACTGCAGCGCCGCCACGAGCCCGTCGCCCGTTTTTGCGTAGTCGCTAAAGATGATGTGGCCGCTTTGTTCGCCGCCGAAATTCGTGCCGTTTTCTTTCATCTTTTCAAGTACGTATTTGTCGCCGACGTTTGCGCGCAGGAGCTTGATTTTGTGGGATTTTAGGTAGTCTTCGAGCGCTGCGTTGCTCATCACCGTAGCCACGACCGCGCCGCCTTTTAGGGCTTTGTTTTCTTGTAAAAATGCCGCCATGACGCCTAGCAAACTATCGCCGTTTGCCACCTCGCCGCGCTCATCTACGACCACGAGTCTGTCGGCATCGCCGTCAAACGCAAAGCCCAGATCCGCCCTTAATCGCGCGACTTCGGAGGCTAAATTTTGCGGATAGAGCGCGCCACAGTTTAGGTTTATGTTGCTGCCGTTTGGTTCGTCGTTTATGACGATGGTTTCTGCGCCAAGCTCGCTAAAGATGGTCGGAGCGACCTTGTACGCCGCGCCGTTTGCGACGTCTAAAACCACTCGCAGCCCGTGTAGGCTTAGGTTTTTAGGAAATGAGTTTTTGATCTGCACGATATAGCGGCCGATGACGTCGTCGATGCGCTTTGCGGCGCCGATTTCTAGCATCTGTTTTTGCGACCTTTCGATGAGCTCGTCGTCAAAATAAATCTTTTCTATCTGCGCTTCGGCCTCTTCGCCCAGTTTATTGCCTTCGCTATCAAAAAATTTAATACCGTTATCGTAGTACGGGTTGTGCGAGGCGCTGATCATGATGCCCGCGTCGCAGCGCATATCTTCGGTGAGAAACGCGATCGCGGGAGTAGGCATCGGGCCGATCTGGCGGACGTTGTAGCCCACGGCCGTGAGCCCCGCGACGATGGCGGTCTCGATCATGTAGCCACTTTTGCGTGTGTCTTTGCCTAGTAAAATAGTGTTTGTATGCGACGCAAACTGTCTAAAATATATCCCCGCAGCCATAGCAAGGCGCATGGATGTTGCGGCGGAGAGTTTTTCGCCGGCTTTGCCGCGGACGCCGTCGGTACCGAATAGTTTCATTATCTTTCCTTTTTTTTAAAATTTCTACGGCCTTATCTCTTGAGTATATTTAAAAGGGCTAGCAAAAATAAATGTTCACGGACGACCAGTCCGCTCCGCTTTATTTTTGCGTCGCAACTTTTAAATCTATCTCAAGATATAAAGCCTTATCAACTTTTTGGGCGGCAAACACTGCGCCTTTAAATTTATGGTAAGATAAAATTTGCCCGCCAAATTCCATAAATTCATTAAATTTCGGACCTATTTTATCAAAAAATATCAAAATTTAAGTTGTAAATTTCCTCGCTTTAAATTTTACTTAAATTAAGCGTATTTTAAAACTGATTTTTATATAATCACGGACTAAAATTATGACAAAAGGGACATTATGGCAAACCATAAATCTTCTGAAAAAAGAGCCAGACAGACTATCAAAAGGACTGAAAGAAACAGATTTTACCGCACTAGGCTTAAAAATATCACTAAAGCCGTGCGCGTAGCCGTAGAGGCGGGCGATAAAGAAGCCGCGCTAAACGCGTTTAAAGTGGCAAACAAAGATTTCCATAGCTTTGTTAGCAAAGGCTTTTTGAAAAAACAAACAGCTTCTCGCCGCGTAGGACGCCTCGCAAAACTCGTAAACAAACTATCTGCTTAATCTAAATTTTAATGTTAGCCGACAAACTGCAGCCTTTTTTGGATCGCTACGACGAGCTCTCTCGTCTGCTTAGCGATCCGTCTATCACAAACGATATCGCAAATATGACCAAGCTCTCAAAAGAGCAATCAAATTTAGAAGATATCGCCTCGGCTGCAAAGTCCTATCTGCAAACTCTCGCAGACATCGAGGAGAACAAGGCTCTGCTCGATGATGCCGAGCTTGGCGAGCTAGCCAAAGACGAGCTCAAAAATCTCGAATCCCAAAAAGAAAATCTCGAAGAAGAGATCAAAATTTTACTCCTTCCAAAAGATCCCAACGACGATAAAAACGTGTTTTTAGAGATCCGTGCAGGTACGGGCGGAGACGAAGCGGCGCTTTTTGCGGGCGATTTGTTTAACGCTTATGCGAGGTATGCCGAGCTTCGTGGGTATAAATTTGAGATCGTAAGCCAAAGCGAAGGAAACACGGGTGGCTTTAAAGAGATTATTTTGCTGATAAAGGGCAAGGGAGCGTACTCGAGGCTCAAATTTGAGGGCGGCACTCACCGCGTCCAGCGTGTACCCGAAACTGAAAGCCAGGGCCGCGTACATACCTCTGCAGTCACCGTCGCTATCATGCCAGAGGTCGAAGATAGCGAGATCGAGATAAATCCAAACGACCTTCGCATCGACGTTATGCGCAGCTCCGGTCACGGCGGACAGTCGGTAAATACGACGGACTCGGCGGTACGCATCACTCACATCCCAACCGGTATCGTCGTTACAAACCAAGACGGCAAAAGCCAGCACAAAAACAAAGAAGCCGCGATGAAGGTGCTAAAAGCGCGCCTTTACGAGATACAAGAAGAAGAGCGCCTAGCCAAAGAAACCAGCGAGCGCAAAAGCCAAGTCGGCACGGGCGACCGCTCGGGGCGTATCCGCACCTACAACTTCCCGCAAAACCGCATCAGCGACCACCGCATAAATTTGACGCTTTACCGCCTCGACGCGATAATGGCGGCGGGACTTTTCGACGAGATTATCGAGCCGCTGATTGCGCATTATCAGGCCGAAGCGATCTCGGACGCCGATCTGTAAATTTTAAATTTCGCTCAAATTTCGTCATTTTCAATACGACATTTTCGTTAAATTTGGATGCAAATTTTACTGCAGACGGAGTCGTCATGCAAGTTAAATTTGAGAACAACTTATCTTCGCGTTTTAGGTAAAAATCTCTGAAAAATAGTTGTCAATTCGGATCTGCTTTTTTAAATTTAGCGTTGGAAAATATCAAATAAAACTAAGTTGAAGTATGTAAACCGATAAAATTTAGTCGTCCATAACACATAAAATTTTCAAATTTATCCAACTAAAATTTATCAAATTCCCAGCCTACCGCACCGTCGATACGCAAAACAAAAACCGTCCGTCAAAGCCAAATTCGGCGCTCAAAATCTGGGTTTTGTCAAAATAGCAAAACCCGTAAATTTCTCAAATTTAATAACCAAAAACAAGGCGTCTAATTTATTGCAAGCGGCTTTGTAAAATTTGAGCGAAGTTTTTGCAGCAAATTACCCAAATTTAATAACTAGAAATAATCTAAAATCCTACGCTGAAGCTAAAATTTAATCCCGCGCTCGTATGTTTGCCGCATATTAAAGCTCGTTTTTTAGCAAGCAAAAACAGCTTCACTTTGCTAGCTCAAGTATATTGCACGCGCGCTTTGAGCCCAGATCGCAGGCCTTTTTGAGTCGCTCGCCCGATAGCTCGAAGCTTTGCTCTGCGACGTCGCCCTTTAGATAAAACACCGACTCTTCGTAGCAGCTCTCCGCGCTCCCTGCGGCGCAGGCGTCTTTGTAGATCGCAAATGCCTTTGCCCCGTCTTTGTAACCAGTTAGCCCTTTGGCGTAAAACTCCGCGGAAAAGTAGCAAGCCAGCGCATCGCCGCTCGAGCAGCTTTTTTCTAGTGCAACGAGCGTTTTTTCGCAGCTTGCGGCGTCGCCTTTATTTATGCAGGCATTTAGCCCGACCTCGTCTATCGCGGCGTTTGCGAGCGCAACCGCAGCAGCTAGTATCCAAATTTTCCTCATTTTTTATCCAACTCTTTTAAATTTTTAAATCTATAAATCCCGTTTTTCACTCGCTCGAAAATTTTGCGATTTTCAAGCAGTTTTATCGTCTGCGTGACGGTGGGCTTGCTGGCGTCCGTCCGCTCGCAGATATCTGAAATTTTAACGGTTATGAAGCCGTTTTCGTCCGAATTTTGGGCTAAAAACAAGATGATCTCCATCTTTTTCTCGCCCAAAATTTGACCGAAAATCTCCCTCTCTAGCTCCGTCATCGCGCTAAATTTACTTGTATTCTAGCAGTTTAAAGTATTTTTTCGCAATAGGATCGAGAAAAAAGGCATCGTATTTATCGCCCGGGTCATTTCCCATAAGTTCCGGTCTCATGTTGTATTTATACATTTCTCGACTATTTTCATTTTCGTCTTCATGATAAACGTAAAACGCGCCGTCTAGGGCGACTTGTCCAAATTTACATTTTTTGTTTCCCTCTTCTTCGTCAGGCCATTCGTATTCCCATTTGTATATTTGCCCTAAATTTGAATCTCCAACTTTTAAAAATATATTTTTGAGATGATTGCTGTTAGGCTCGTCCAGCATTAGTTCGCCGTATTCAATGCCTGTGTTTACATCTCCGTCATATCCTTCGCCAAAGTCGTAATTTTTTCCTTCGTAGGTTATTTTGCTGCCGTCTGCCATAACGAAATTTTCGCCCAGACGACTATAGTTTTCGTCCTCTTTGCGCTTGCTTGCCTCGGCTTCTAAGTGTTGCATGCTGTTTTCATTGACGCAGTAGCTTAGTTTTAGCTTTACGATATCATTTTTATTCTTTTTTAAAAATGATTTTAACGCGTGCATAGACTTAACGTCCGACAAAAATATCTCGGCAGTATTTACCTCCTTCGCACCCAAAAACGCGGCAAGCGCGAGCGATAAAACGATGACTTTTTTCATTTCTTACTCCTTAAAATGAACCTAATTTTACTAAATTTTAGCTTATTTTACGGCTCTTGCGATAAAATACTCCAAATTTAACAAAGGATAAAATTTGAAACTAATCAGCTGGAACGTAAACGGACTGCGCGCAGTCGCCGCTAAAGACGGTTTTGCTTGGCTAGAGGAGCATAGACCCGATTTTTTGGGTCTTCAGGAGATTAAGGTGCGCGAGAGCGACGTGCCTGCGGAGATTTATAAACTCGGATTTAACGAGATCAGCGTAAATTCGGCGGCCAGAGCTGGATACTCGGGCGTGATGAGTCTGGCTAAATTTAGCTCCGTTACGCAAAAAGCGGCGTTTTTTGACGACGACGAGGGGCGGGTTTTGGAGCATAGATTCGGCAACGTTGTGCTTTTTAACATCTACTTTCCAAACGGTCAAAAAGACGACGCGCGCTTAGCCTACAAGATGGATTTTTACGCTAAATTTCTAGCCTACGCGGACGAACTCGTAAAGCAGGGCAAAGACGTGATATTTTGCGGCGACGTAAACACCGCGCACCGCGAAATAGACCTAAAAAACCCCAAAGCAAACGCCAAAACTTCGGGCTTTTTGCCTATCGAGCGCGCGTGGCTGGACGAGGTCGTCTCGCGCGGTTTTATCGACACCTTTCGGCACGTGCGCGGCGACGCGGCGGACGCGTATTCGTGGTGGAGCTACCGCTTTAACGCCCGCGCCAAAAACGTCGGCTGGAGGATTGATTATTTTTTCATTTCATCAAGCCTCAAAGACCGCCTAAAAGACGCGTTTATCCTGAGCGATATCACGGGCTCTGACCACTGCCCCGTTGGTATCGAGATCGATCTGGAGGGGCTTTGCTAAAAGAAATATCGCTTTATTTCGCGGCGGCGTTTTTTGAGATTTTGGGCTGCTTTAGCTTTTGGGCGTATTTTAGGCTGGGCAAAAGCGCGCTGTTTTTGGGGCTCGGCGGTGCGTCGCTCGCGGCGTTTGCTTATATTTTGACGCGTGTAAATTTAGACTTCGCCGGACGCGCCTATGCCGTTTACGGCGGTATCTACATCGTCTCGTCACTGCTTTGGCTGCATTTTGTAGAAAAGCAAGCCTTTACCAAATGGGACTTAATCGGCGGCGCGATTTGCCTGCTTGGCGCTTGCGCGGTGCTTTACGGCGGCAGAGGGTAAATTTCAAATTTACCGAATTTCTTGCTTCTGTCTTTTATAAATCTTTACAAACCTTAAATAATTGCTAAATTTAAGCCCCGATATATATATATAATTCTATATACTTGAGTTTTAGTTGCGGTTTTGCCGCCTTTTTACGCTTAAATTTAAAGGAGATAAATGCGTTTATTGTTTAACATCGTTTGGTGGGTGCTCTTTGGCTGGTTGGTCGCCCTTATTTTTTACGTTTTAGGCACCGTCCTCACGCTTTTAGTCGTTACCGCGCCCATAGGACTTGGGCTGATGGAATACGGCAAATTTTTGCTCGCTCCGTTTTCGAGAGAGATGATAAGCGAAGCTAAATTTCAGCTGGATGCCGATAAAAATTTGGCGTGGAAAGCTTACAGCGGCGTCGTGATGATAGTCTACGTCCTTTGCGCGGGTATTTGGCTAGCTCTTGGCGTCGCGCTTTCTGCGTTTGCTCAGGCTATCACGATAGTGGGTCTACCCAACGCCTACGTGCTAGCCAAGTCTCTTGGCACGGTATTTAATCCCGTCGGCAAAAAATGCGTTAGCAAAGCCGTCTCGGACGAACTAAAACGCCGTGCCGCGAGCCAAAAAGTAGACGAGATGACTAGGTAAATTTAGGGCTCAAAATTAAGGCGGGCGGCAATGCCCCTTAGAATATACAAAATTTAAAAAGGATAAAAAATGAAAAAAGCGATTTTATCGGCTGTGGTTTTATTTGCTCTTAGCGGTTGTAGCTATCTTTCTATGGAAAAAGGCACGAATATCTCGCAGGCGACGATGGAGCAAATAGTGGTAAACAAAAGCACACAAAGCGACGTAGAGCGAATAATCGGATACCCGCAAAATAAACAAAAGCTCGGGGACGGCGAAATTTGGTATTATGAGTTTTCCAAGGTCGGATATTTGGGGAACAAAGACGAAAAAATCGTTTTTGAATTTGACAAAAAAGGCGTCGTCGTCAAAAAATACAAAACCGGCGGAAATAGCAAAAATCCGCTTACCGGTAAGTGATTTAATAGCCGAAAAATCGGCTATTTCGTAGCCGTAATAAAACTGTAGTTAAAAGGCGGCGGACTCGCTAAACGTTTTTATGCGCCCTTTCAAAATCTAAAATTTAACTCAAAAACCCGTGATCTAAAAGGTGCGTGATTAGGATCTTAAAACCAAGAGCGATGAGGATTGCGCCGCCTAAAATCAGCGCCTTTTGCTCCAAAAACTCTCCCGCGAATTTACCAACGTAAAACGCCGCGACGCTAAACACAAAGCAAACTACTCCGATCACGGCGGCGCTAAAGTAGATGTCAGCGGCCGTAAAGCTAAGCGTCACGCCCACGGCTAGCGCGTCGATGCTGGTGGCAAACCCGCCTGAAAGCAGCATCTTCGTATCGAGGCTCACGGCCTGCGCGGGCTCGTTTCTACAGGCTTCGCGGATCATCTTTACGCCCAAAAAGCCCAAAATCGCAAACGCGATAAAATGATCGATCTGCGCGATAAATCTCGCAAACGTCGCGCCCAAAAAGTAGCCCGCAAGCGGCATCGCCGCCTGAAAAAATCCAAAAACAAACGCAATAAATAAAATCTTTGATAGCGCGAGATTGCGGTATTTGGCGCCGTTTGCGATGCTAAGCGCCGCCGCGTCCATAGCAAGCGCGATAGAGAGAAGTAAAAGCTCCATTTCGTCCTTTCAAAAAGGCTAATTTTA
>ERZ772971.1194-NODE-1194-length-15368-cov-5.111082_pt1 | contig 15368 bp, 22 predicted proteins | sample MGYA00511943_ERZ772971 | MGnify/ENA primary metagenome ERZ772971 (study PRJEB29015, sample SAMEA2737929) | human oral metagenome | biome: human oral; feature: human-associated habitat; material: dental | place: China | collected 2144 ... | reverse complement strand
AGTGAAATTTGGGGGCAAAATCTGAAAAAGCGGGGAAAATAAATCAAGGCAAATTTAAGAAATCAGAATAAAACACGGTAAATTTGAGAAAATTTGAAATAAAAAGAGAAAAATTAGCCGAAAAGCTCGGCTAAATTTGATATATCTTAGTGTAGGCTCTCGATGTAGCTAAGTGCACTAAGGGCCGCTACGGCGCCGTCTCCTGCAGCTACGATGACTTGCTTTGGTGCGTCTTTTCTGATGTCGCCCGCTGCAAATAATCCAGGCACGCTAGTTTGCATCTTTAGATCGACGCTAACTTGACCACCGGCCTCCATATCACACAAGAACTCGCCGTTTTCTTGGCGAAGGACGTCGTTGTTTACGTTAAGCCCGACGAATACGAAAACGCCAGGCACTTTTAGATCGCGCTCGCCATCTTTCGTATTTATGATTAGACCGGCAAGTCCTGCTTTGTCGCCATAAGCTTGCTTTATCGTGGCGCTCGTGATAAACTCGATTTTAGCGTTAGCGCGAGCCTTTTCTAGCGTTACTGGAGCGGCGCGAAACTCGTCTCTGCGGTGGATGATATAGACGCGCGAGCAGATGTTGGCTAGATATAGGGCCTCCTCGATCGCCGTGTCGCCGCCGCCTAGAACCGCGACTTCTTTGTTTTTATAGAAAAATCCGTCGCAGGTCGCGCAGGTGCTCACGCCTCTGCCGAAAAACTCGTCCTCGCCCGCAAAGCCTGCGCGGCGCGGAGTGGAGCCGGTGGCTACGATGACTGCTTTGGCCTGCTCTTCTTTGCCGCCTTCAAGCTTGACCGTGAAGCTGCCGTCGGCGTTTTTTACCACGCGCTCGACGCCCGCCATCTCGTGCTTTAGTCCAAAATGTGTGCACTGTGCGACCCACGTGCTCATGAAGTCTATGCCGCTCTCGCCAGGAGCTTTTTGGCCGGGATAGTTTTCTATCTCAGAGCTGCTCGTGATCTGGCCGCCTGGCATACCTTTTTCAAACATTACGACGTTTTTTAGTCCGCCGCGAGTGGCGTAAAGTCCCGCGCTAAGTCCGGCAGGACCGCCTCCGATGATCGCTAAATCTAACATATTTTTTCCTTTAAATTTTATTTATTTTTGAATCTTGTTTATAAATGCCGCCCTTTTGCGCCTTTAGCTCCACGCTGGCGGGCAAAGACGTGATATTTAGGACGTGCATCAGCTTTAAAATCGTATTTATATCCGAAGCGACGAAATTTATATTTCCCTCGCTTGGCGCGCGTTTTTGGAGCAAGTCCACGGCGACGATTTTTAAATTCTTATTCGAAGTTTTTAAAATTTCTCTCCAGTTTGATTGGTTGGAGCTAAAAACCACGAGTAAAAATTTGTCGTCTTGGGGTGCAAAAATTTGAGCCTGCTCGTAAAAAACCAACTCGTTAAAATTTACGAATTTATACTGCGAAAATCTGTAATTATTGTAAGCAAATACGCCTGCTACCAGCGCTGCACCGATAAAAGACGCAAAAACGGAGGTGAGAGGAAGCAGGCTTCCTCCTCGTTTAAAAACCATTAAAGAAGCGAATTTATCTTATCGGCGATGGCTTGTTTTGATTGTGCGCCGACCATTTGCTCTACGACTTCGCCGTTTTTGAAAAATAGAAGCGTAGGGATCGAGCGGATGCCGAATTCTACGGCTAGGTCTTGCACCTCGTCGGTGTTTACTTTGCAAATTTTAGCTTTGCCCTCAAACTCCTCGGCTAGCTCGTCGATGACCGGAGCAAGCATACGGCAAGGTCCGCACCAAGGCGCCCAAAAATCTACTAGCGCGACGCCCTCTTTAGCGACGTCGAAATTCGCAGTCGTTAGTTCTACGTATTTTCCCATTTTATTCTCCTTTTTAAAGATAGTTGTAATTATACACGAAAGTATTTAAATTTTTGCTAAATAAGAATTTTTATAAACTAATATTTTCTATCCACTTTATCTCGCCATTTTTTATCGCGATCAAATCGACCTGAAAATCGGCATTTGCGCCGTTTTGTAACAGATAAAAATCGATAGTTTTTAAAATTTTATTAAATTTAGCGGGCGTGAGGCGATACTCTGCCTCGTAGTCGCCCTGCGTAGCTTTGATTTCGACGAAGCGCAAGATGCCGTCTTTTTTAGCGATGACGTCGATCTCGCCGAATTTGGAGCTGAAATTTCTAGCGAGTATCTCGCAGCCGTTTTTTAGCAAAAACTCGCAAGCCAGATCCTCCGAGCTCTTGCCGAAAAGATACGCTCTAAGGCCCAAATTTTACTCTTCTATCCTCATCATAAAAGGTTTTTCTTTTACGAACTCTTGCTCTTGCAAAATTTCCATAGTGCGCCTCACGTCCTTTTCCACGCTCGTGTGCGTCGTGAAAAATAGCGTCGCATACGGGCTCTCGTCTTTTGGTTTTTGTAGCAGGCTATCGATAGAGAGGTTGTTTTCGCTCATTAAATTCGTGATTTTAGCCAGCACGCCGACTTTATCCTCGACTCTAAGCCTAAAATAATACTTCGTGCGAATTTCGCTCGGATCTAAAAGCTCAAGCGCGTTTAGCTCAAACGGCGCTTTGTAGCCTAGCATCGGTGATTTGCCGTCTCTAGCGATGTCGATCAGGTCGCTGATGACCGAGCTAGCCGTCGCAGGACCGCCCGCGCCCGGACCGTAAAACATCGTCTCGCCGACTGCGTCGCCCACTACGCTTACTGCATTTGTCACGCCGTCTGTTTTAGCTATCATTTTATCTTTGGGCACGAGCGCCGGATGTACGCGCAGCTCGACCTTGTCTCCCGTTTTTTTGGCGATGGCGAGTAGTTTGATGACGTACTCGAAATCGTTAGCGAAAAAGATATCCTCGGGCGTGATACCTTCGATGCCCTCTATCAGGATGTCTTCGGGGTTGCCGTGTACGCCGTATGCGATGCTGGCTAGGATCAGTAACTTGTGCGCCGCGTCAAAGCCTCCGACGTCAAAGGTAGGATTGGCCTCAGCGTAGCCTAGCTCCTGGGCTTTTTTTAGAGCGTCCGCGAAATTTGAACCCTTGCTCATCATCGAGGTTAGGATGTAGTTGCTCGTGCCGTTTAAAATCCCGTTGATGCTTAGGATGTGATTTGCGCTAAGGCCCTCGCGAAGGGCTCTGATGATAGGTATGCCGCCGGCGACGCTAGCCTCGAAGCCAAACGGCGTATTTTGCGCCAAATTTTGCAAGGCGTAGCGGTGGTAGGCTAGTAGCGCCTTGTTTGCCGTTACGACGGCTTTTTTGCGCTCTAAAATTTTGCTAACGACCTTAAAAGGCTCCTCGACGCCGCCCATAAGCTCGACGAAAACGTCGATATCGTCGCGCTCCAGGACGCTATCTATATCGTCCGTGAGCGGGATGGCGACGTCTCTTTTTTTGCTTAAATTTCTAACGACGCCGATGACCGGAACTATCTCTTCGCCGCATCTTGCCGCGATTAGTTTTTTGTTTTGGAGTAAAATTTTAGCTACGGCTTCTCCGACCGTGCCGACGCCTAAAATGGCTATATTCATGCAAATTCTTTCAGATATTTTTTGATGTTTCGCGCCGCTTGGCGGATGCGGTTTTCGTTCTCGATGAGAGCGAGGCGCACGTAGTCGTTGCCGCCCTCGCCAAAGCCGATACCCGGGCTCACCGCGACGCTAGCTTTTGTTAAAAGCTGCTTTGAAAACTCGAGGCTGCCGATGTTTCCAACTTGCGGCGGGATTTTTGCCCAGATGAACATACTCGAGCTTGGCTTATGCATCTCCCAGCCTGCGCTTGCAAAGGCTTCAAGCATCACGTCGCGGCGTTTTTCGTAAATTTGACGGATCTCCTCGACGCAGCTTTGATCGCCGTCTAGCGCGACGGTTGCTGAGACTTGGATCGGAGTAAACATACCGTAGTCTACCCATGATTTTATCTTTTTAAGAGCTGCGCAAAGGCGTTTGTTTCCGCATAAAAATCCGACGCGCCAGCCGGCCATATTGTAGCTTTTTGATAACGTATAGCACTCGACTGCGACGTCTTTTGCACCTTCTACTTCAAATATGCTTGGCGTCTTGTAGCCGTCAAAAGTAAGGTCTGCGTAGGCGATATCCGAGATTACGTAAAAGCGCTCTTGTTTACTCATCGCCACTAATCGCTCGTAGAAGCTTTTTTGAACGGTTACTGTCGTTGGGTTGTGCGGGAAATTTACGACGACGTATTTAGGTTTCGGCGAGCTTGAGCGGATCGTGTGAAGCAGGTCTTCGAAAAATTTATTTTCGTCAAGCTCAAATTTGTCGTTGTATTTTAGCGGCATCTTTGCCACGCTACCGCCGGCAAATAAAAACGCCTGCGTGTGGATCGGATATGCGGGATCGGGCACTACGGCGACGTCGCCAGGATTTACTATCGCTTGGGCTAGATGTACAAAACCCTCTTTACTGCCCATAACGGCGACGGCCTCGGTATCGGGGTCTAAATTTACGCCGTATTTGCGCTTGTACCAGTTACAGATGGCTAGGCGCAGTTTATATATGCCCGCACTCGCCGAGTAGCCGTGAGTTTTGTCTTTTTGCGCGCTTTCGCAGAGTTTATCGACGATGTGCTGAGGCGTGCGACCCTCCGGGTTTCCCATCGAAAAGTCGATGATATCTTCGCCCGCTCGGCGCGCGGCCATTTTTATGGCGTTTACCTCGGCAAATACGTAGTTTGGAAGCCTTTCAATCGTATTAAATCTAATCTCGTCAAACATAAATTTTTCCTTATTCTAGGTAGATTTTGAGCCCTCGTTTGATATTTTCTAGGCTGACCGCATCGTCGATCATCAGATATTTTGCATTTTGCGGGAAGGAAACTTTCAGACTATTTATAGCCTTGTCGCTTCGTTTTTCCTCGAGCAAATTTAAATTTTTATCCAAAATTCTCACGATAGCCGACCAGCGATCCTCCCCGTCTGCGCCTATGGTGGCGGTTTTTGCGCCGCTAACGTCGATGAGATATGGCTCAAGCGGCTTTGAGAGTTGGACTTCTTGCGAAAACTGCACGGGAGTTTGGTTTATAGATGAATTTGACGTGTCGATAACATACTCATAGGATAGCTCGCCGACCCTGTTTATATCTGTTATTTCGGTGCCGCTTTCTTTAAGCGCAGCGTAGAGCGAGCCTGGATCTGGGATAAATTTGGTGTCGATCGTCACGCCCCAAAGCGCACCGCCGGCGTTAGAAAATTCGCTCGTTAGGATATTGTTGTAGCCTAGTCCATTTAGAGCGTCTTTTGCGATTTTCATGATAAGTAGCGGGCTGTTTTGGCGCGAGATAAATTTGATATTTACCTTTACACTTTGTTTGTAGGATAGGCGTAGGAGCGAATTTGACTTTAAAACATTTGAAATTTTAGCAATGTCGGGCTTGCCGTTTGCGTTTAGATATGCAGAGCCGTCGCCAAAGAGCTGAGTTGCTTTTGTGCTATTTTGACCGAGCAGGCCGCCTGCTATATCCACCACGCTGCCCGCAAGGCAAAAAGCCGCGCTAGCAGTCAAAACTAAAAGCTTTTTTACCACGATTTGCCCTTATTTAGTGCTACAAATTCGTCGTATGTGAGCGGCGTAACTTTATCTTTTTCGACCAAAAAGCGCTTTGGATTATCGCCGCTAAATTTGATATTTTGATCGCCGATTTCTAAATTTATCTCTCCGTGTCCTGTGACGATGAGTTGTTTTTTGCCTATTTCAATGGAAACGGCATTTGAGGCATTTTGAGATTTCTTTTTGTTATCGTCCAAATTTATCACGCCGAGCCAAACTTTTCTGCGCGGAACGACTTTTATCTCGCTTAGTCCGTTTAGTTGGTATACATCGCCGCTTTTAGGCGTTACTTGGACTGCGGTGGATGCATTTTCGTCGGCCAAATTTGAAACCTGTTCATTCTGTAAATTTTTACTTACGTTTTGCTCTGCGGGTTTTGATTGCGTGCTTGTAGAAACCGCCACATTAAACTCTGGCAAGGGTTGCTCTACTTGGGTAACGGCAAAATTTGAAGCGTTCTCTTCGATTTTATTTATCTCGTCTTCTTGTTTAGGAGCAGAGGAGACACTTATCGTGATATTTGCGTCTTTGATGGAGTCTAAATTTTTAGTCGCCTGTTGCACTACGTTTGTATCGGAGTAAGTCACGCTTTTGTTTTTGTCCTCAAAGAAACTCGAGAGGTCGCCGATGTATTTTTGGGGCTCGAAAAAGTAAATTAAAGCGCCGATCGCGCAAATAGCGATGATGCCGCCCAGCATACCGCCGTAGGACGATTTATCGTTTGCGGTATAGGCCGGAATTTTAGGCGATATGGTTATGGTTTTGTGCTTTAACTCGCTCTCGTGCTCGGCTATGAACGTCTCGTATTCTCGCATCCACGATGAAAAGTCGATATCAAGCTCGCGCTCCAGAATTTTAACAAAACCCTTGACGTTAAAACGTGCCAATTTTTCAAAATTTTTATCGGCGATGTAACCTAGATATTCTGCCTCGATGTGCGTTCTTCTGGCGACCTCGCTAAGCCCTAGTTCTTTTAGCAAACTTATGTCATTCATTTATAATCCTATCGCAAAGTATGGCAAACGCAGCCGAGACGTTTAGGCTGTCCCAGTCGTTTTTCATTTTTATTCCTACTATTTCGTCGCTTTTGGCAAGGACTTTTTTGTGCAAACCTTCGCCCTCGCTACCCATCACGAGCGCGACTTTTTGGTTAAATTTGACCTCGTGAGCGTTTTTGCCGCCGCTTGCTGTGGCATAAATTTTAAAACCGACCTGTTTTAGTTCGTTTAGCAAGCTAAGACCGTCTTCGACAAGAGCTATATTTGCCTCGTAGGCCGCTGCGCTACTAGCTCGCAGCACGCCTTCCATCGCTAAATTTTTAGCGACGACGACGATGCCTCCGCAGCCCAGCGCATGCGCCGTTCGGACTATGGCTCCGATGTTTCCCACGTCGCTAAGTCCGTATAAGATCGCTATAAAATTTTGTTTTTTTATCTCGTCGATACTTTTAAACTCAAACTCCTCAACTTCGGCTAAAAAGCCTTGGTGATTGCCGCCGTGTGCGAGAGCTTGGGCTTTTTGATTATCCACGCGCTTTATCGGCGCGCCGACGCCTACGATCTGTGAAAATAGCGCCTTGTCGCACTCTTTGGCGAGATAGACCGTTTTGACGCTTTTTTTGTAGTTTTTTATGATGTGCAAAAATAGCTGTTTTCCGTATATTATCATCGCCTGATAATAGCTAAAAATCGGTAAAATTTAGCTAAATTTTCGGATGAATTCGCTGTTTGTTTGAGTCTGCGAGCAAGTTTTAGCGGGTGAGCTCGGAGTAAATTTCTTTGGCGTTTCGACCTGTGATTTTGGCTAGCAGTTTAGACTTGGCTTTGGGTGAAATTTCAAGTTCCAAAATATCGTTTTGAGTGATTTTCTCAAAGGTAAAATTTGGATTTTTTTGCACTACGACGCACCACTCGCCGCTCAAATTTGCCTCTTGCAGCTTTTTTGCCAACTCGCTTGCCGTGGCTCTAAATTTAGTTTCAAATTTCTTTGTTGCTTCTTTTATGGCAAATATTTCTCTATCCGGCTCAAGTTTGGCAAAGTCCAAAATAAGCGAAAGTATGCGTTTGGGACTTTCGTAGATTGCCGCAGGAAACGGCGAATTTAGCGCATTTTGGATAGCCGCGGCTCGCTCTTTGCCGTTGTTTGGTAAAAATCCTAAAAAGCAAAATTCTTTTTCGCAAAGACCGCTTGCAACGACGGCTAAGAGTGCGGCATTTGAGCCGCTTAATACTTCATACGCGATACCGTTTTTTATAGCAAAATTTACGAGCGCGGCTCCCGGATCGCTGATGCCCGGCATGCCCGCATCGCTTAAAAACGCGACGTTTTTATCAAAAATTTCAAGCTCGATTTTAGATAAAATTTCATCTTCGTTATGCGTGTGTAGCGGGATAAATTTTTGGATATTTATATTTGCGTCAAAACGCGTATTTAGCAGGTTTATGAGGGATTTTGCGATTCTGGTATCTTCGCAAAAGAGTATCTCGCATTCGCGCAAAACGCTCAAAGCGCGAAGCGAGATATCGCTTAAATTTCCTATCGGCGTAGGAACGAAATATAGCAAAGGATTATTTTAAGTTATATTTTTTCTTAAATTTATCGACGCGACCTGCGCTATCTACGATCTTTTCGCTACCTGTGAAAAATGGATGGCACTCTGAGCAGATATCCACTCTGATTTCGCTTTTGTTTGACTTCGTAGTGAAGGTGTTGCCGCAAGCGCAAGTTACTTTGCACTCAACAAATTCCGGATGAATTTCTTTTTTCATTTTTTGTCCTTTTATCGTCTGATTTTTTAATTTTCATTTAAAGTAAGGCGAGATTATACAAAAAACTTCGTAAAAAATCAAATTTAAATCAAAATTTTAGCCGCTACGCCTAAAATCGCCGTTTGCGAGCGCAAAATATTTTTTGCTCTCAGCCCGTATTTTTTAGCGACTGCTTCTCGCTCGCTCTGGCTAAATCCACCCTCGGGCCCGATCGCTAAAATTTCCTTGCCCGCATAGCCGTCTAGATTTTCGCCTTCAAAGTCGATAAGAGCGACGTTTGGATAAAATTTTACTAGCTCGTCTAGGCTTTTGTAAATTTCAAATTTCATCAAATCGTTTCGTCCGCACTGCTCGCATGAGCTTATCAAAATACGCTCTAGCCGCAAAAAATCAAGTTTAAAGTTTTTTTGCGAAAATTCTCCGTAAAAAAAGATTATTTTTCCAACGCCCATTTCGTTTAGGCTGGGTAGCGTTTTTTCAACCGTTTTTGGATCGACGACGGCCCAGGCTAGCGTCAGATCGCTGCTTCTCGCCTCTACGTCATGCGAAAATATCAAATTTAGCTCCGCGCCCCTTTTGTCTAAATTTACGATTTCATAGATGTGGTTTTGTCCGTCGGTCAAATTTCGCACGTCGATGCGCTCGCCTACCTTAGCGCGCCTCACCTTTAGGTGTAAAAATGCCTCGCCTTCAAGCCTAATTTGCTTGTTTTTGGCCTCTTTTGAATATAAAAATTTCATCTCACCCCGCTTGCAATGAGTATCAAAACAAAATCAGCCGCGATTTTTAGGCGCATTTTGGCTCTAAAATCGGCGAAATTTTTAGTTTTCATCGCTGTTTTTAGCCGCTTAAACTCCATCGCGCCAAGCCCGATAAGCAGCGCCCAAACCGCGATCATCACGAGAGCTTTAAGGCTCGGATAAAAGTAAAAAACGCTCATCAAAAGTAGCCCCGTAAGCATCATCGCGGTCAAAAACGCGTAGTATGTGGGCAAAAATAGCCTAATGCGCTTAGCATAGGCTGGCGAATTTACGCCGAAATTTATCAGGCAAAAGTGCGCCGCGACGAGCGCTAAAAGCGTAAAAGCAAGCCCGATGTGGATGGAGCGCGCTAGCTCGTAGAGCTCTGAGAGATGCTCGTTAAATTTCATTTTTCAGGCACCGGCTCAGGCGGCATATTTTCATCGATACTTACGTTTGCGTCGCTCTGCGCGATAGGCACGTCGCTAGGCACGGTGCCGCCAAGATCCAGCGACGTGGGCTCTTTTTTCTCATCGCAGCCGCTAAAGATTAGAGCCGTCAGCGCCAAAATCGCAAAAATTTTCCTCATTTGCGCTAGACCTCCTTTGGATTTACTATTTTTTTGCCTAGCTTGATCTTCTCAAACAGCTCGGCATCCTCCCACTCGGCTCTCACGCCCTCGGAAAAGACGACCTCGTTTAAATTTACCTCGCCCATTTTTGCGTTGTACGCATCCTCTCTGAAGCACTGTGCATAGCCCGTGTCGGTCTCGTGGACGATGACGCTGTGAAGCTTCACTTCGCGCTCTCCGTTTTGCATCTGTGTGGTTTTCAAAAGCCTATCGATCATCACGAAAAATATCCTGCAAAACTGCTCTGCGGAGGGATTTAGCGGGATCTCGATCCAGCGCGCGGAGTGTTTTTTGAGATCGTTTTTATACTCGGCACTATCTCCACTAAATATCGTCGTGCAGTGATCGAAGCTGTCGATGATGCAGCCGATGTCACGCTTCATCAGGCCAAAGTCATACACCATTCCCGCATTATCGAGAAAATTTGACTCAAGTAAAATTTCGGCCCTATAAGAGTGTCCGTGGATGCTGGTTTTGCAGCGTTTTGAGCTACAAAATCTAACGATGTGAGCGTTTTCAAATTTAAACATTTTTCTTATTATCATCTTAGCTCCGTTTATTAAATTTTACCGTTTTTGCACTGTAAAGATACGGGTAATGTCGCCCAAATTTACGCCCTAAACCCCTTCTTTTGCGCCCCAAAGCCTGATGTGCAGGCGATCGGAGTAGTTAAAGCCGTGAGTGATCGCAAACTGCGCGACGGCTCTAGCGTTTTGCTCGAGGCTTATTTTATCATAACCTTGTGGCATACAAAAGACTTCCGCGTCGCAAAGCTCTAAAATACGCGAAATTTGCGCTATTGCCGAGCCGTTTTCTACGCTTTTTTTGTCTAGGACGAATTTATAAAAACTGCCAGCGGCGTTTTGTTTTATGGCTTTTAGTGCGGCGGGATTTATGCGTTTTGCCTCGCTTTCGCCGCTGTTTTCAAGCTTGACGCTGACGGCAAAACGACATCTTTTATAAATCTCAAATTTGGCAAAATCCACCTCGATCGTACCGTTTGTTTCAAAATGCGCCTCGTAGCCCTCGCTAGTCGCAAAATTTAAAAAATCTAGCAAAATTTGATTTTTGTGATGTAGCAGCGGCTCGCCGCCGGTGATTACGATGATAGGCTTTTGGCGTAAATTTGTGCTCAAGCTTTGCGTTATTTTTATGAGTTCGTCGGTGCGGGTGATTTTTTGATACGAAAAATGTCCCGTAAAAACCGCGCGGATCGTGTCGCAGCCAACTAGCGTTTCGCCGGTTTTGGGCGAGACGGCGCGCACTCCAAAGCCCGCGCAGTTTAGATTGCAGCCAGCAAAACGCAAAAAAATCGCCAAACGGCCGCCACTTGCGCCTTCGCCTTGAATGCTTAGAAAACTCTCGACTAGGTTTAAACTCAAATTTCGCCTTTTAATTTTAGTCGATTATAGCAAAATTTAAAGAGTAGTTTTATGGAGTTAGGTGGATTTTACGTCAAATTTGAGCGGGTTTTGATAAAAAACGGCGGTAAATTTATGGATAAAAATAGAAAAAATCAAGCGCGGTTAAATTTGATAAAAAAACGGGCCAAATTTACGTCAAAATCGGTGTAAATTTAGCCCTGATTTCAGCCGCCCGTTTGGTAAAAGGCGCGGCTTGAGGTCTCGTTTTGAGCGCCGATCGCCCATTTGTTCTCTTTAGGTTTATTTTGCAGTACTTGGCGCAGGATCTCGCTAGCGCCCGCGATATCGCCCTTTCTTACGGCATCTTTTATGCTCATCGCATCCTCGAAGTATAGGCACGGAATGAGATGTCCCTCGGCCGTGAGGCGGATGCGGTTGCAGCTCTCGCAAAAGTCGTGTTTGTGCGGGTCGATGACGCCAAAGGTATAGCCGTCCTCTAGTCGGTAGATGCTGGCTGGACCCGTCGGGATTTTTTCGGCCGCTTCAAAGCGATATTTTTTTGCGATAACGTCTAAAATTTCAGCCGATTTCATGCCTTTTAGCTCGTCCGTTGCGTGTATGTTTTCCATATACTCTATAAAGCGAATCTGACAACCCATGGAGCGCGCAAACTCTAGCAAAGAGACGATCTCGTCGTCGTTTACGCCTCTTAGCGCGACGGTGTTTAGCTTGACTTTTAGCCCGGCTTCAAGCGCCGCGTCAAGGCCCGCTAAAACCTCGTGTAAAACGCTTTTTTGCGCGAGAAATTTGGCCTTTTCGGTTTTTAGGCTATCAAGCGACATATTTATGCGCTTTAAACCCGCGTTTTTTAGGGCTTTTGCGTAGTGTTTGAGCATAAAGCCGTTTGTCGTGATGGCTAGATCGACGTCCGGGCTGTGCTCGTTTATCATCGCGATAAATTTGTCCAAGTCCTTACGTAGTAGCGGTTCGCCGCCGGTTATGCGGATTTTTTTTACGCCTTCGTCTAGGCAGACTTTGACAAATAAAAACAACTCCTCAAAGCTCAGTAAATTTTCCTTCGGCTCCCAGCTAAACGGAGTTTTAGGCATGCAGTATTTGCATCTAAAGTTACATCTTTGCGTGACAGAAATACGCAGATAATCAACAGTTCTTCCGTGTCCGTCTATTAACATTTTTCGCCCTTAATTTTATCAAAAAGAATTGTTTTTGATTTGGTTAAAAGGCATTATAGGAAGTTAAGCTTTAAAATTTTTTAAAATTCGCGTATGAAAATAATGTTATTTTTTTATATTTCGCGCCCGAGTTTTAACACTATATCAGCTCCCGCAATTTTAGCGTCAGCTCGACCTTGCCCACACCCACGCACAGCTCTTTTGCGATACTTTCGACGCTTTTGCCTTCGCTATACATCTGCACTATGCGCTTTTCGTCGTCTTCGCCGTTTGGAGCGGAGATCTTGCTAATGCTTTTTGTGCGCTCTTCAAGCGTAAATAGCCTATCTTGTTGTTGGCTTTGGAAGCTATCTATCGAGCTTTCGATGCCTTGGAGGGTGTTTATTATCGGAGTTATTTTTTGATTTATTTTTTCATTTAGACGCTGTTCGAGGTTGCTTTCTAGCTGCACTACGTCAAATTCGGCCGGTTCGCTGTTTTGATTAAAATTCGCAACCTGTTTTTTTACGGCGTGAAGCTCTTGTATCAGGCTTTCGATAGCTTTTTCGTATCTTGAAAATTTTCTCGAGGCCTCTAAATCTTTTATAAAAACCAGCACGAAAAGCACCGTTAAAATCAGCCCGAAAATGACAAATATTATCAAATCGTTACTCATCGTTCATCTCCTTTAGTTCTCTTATCATAGCGCGCTCTCTGGCTGTCACGTAGCCGTTGTAGTCGCTCTCGTCGCTCTCGTTTATGCGCGTGATTTTGGCGGTTTTCTCATCTAGCGCCTCAAAAAATATCGCCACGTCTCGCTTTGGGAAAATAGGCATAAAAATGCGTCCGTAGTACTTGGCGCCTTCTTTAAATTTAGCCTCTTTTATCCTAAAATTTTCAAAATTTATCCCGTCAAGCGCGCTAGATTGAGCAAGCTCGAGCTTTATAAATTTTTCATTTTTTATGTAGGCGTTTAGCTCGTCAAATTTACGGTGAAGCTCGATCAGTAGCGTCAGTATCACCTGATCGCTTTCCTTCGTGTCGCCCTTTGCTTTGGCGCGCTTTATCCATGCTCCCAGCGGATCGTCTTCGTTTCCGCTTAGCTTATCGAATTCGCGCAAAAACTCGCTCTCGCGCTCGCCCACTTCCTCAAAAACTATGTCTAAATTTGCCGGGACCAGTCTCATAAGCTAGCCCAAACGAAAACAAAAAAAAGTATGCCAAGATAACCGTTTAGCGTGAAAAACGCGCGATCTATCTTGCTAAAATCCCGCCTAACGATGCGGTGCTCGGCTATTAGGACGCCCCCGCAAAGCAAAATGCCCGCAAAGGCCGCCGCGCCAAGCCCTCCGGCCCACGCAAAAAGCAGCCAAAAGATCACGGCCGTGGCGTGAAAGATCGCCGAGATAAACATCGTAGCCTTTTCGCCGTAAACGCTAGGTATGCTAAAAAGCCCGTGCTCGCGGTCAAATTCGATATCCTGAAGCGAATAAAGCAGGTCAAATCCCGCCACCCAAAACATCACGCCAAGGCAGAGCAGCATGCTAAAAAGCGGTATCTCGCCAGTAACCGCGACGGCCCCAGCGATTGGCGCAAGCCCCAGCGAGAGGCCAAGGACTAGGTGCGCTAGCTCGCTAAAACGCTTAAAAAGCGAATATCCGCCGAGCACCGCTAGGATCGGAAAACTTAGCCAAAACGCAAGCTCGTTTACGAGATAGGCGACGAGCACGAAGATGGTGGCGTTTGCCGCGATAAAAATTTGCAAATTCGTCCTGCCGATACGCCCGTCCACGCTTGGGCGATTTGCCGTGCGCGGGTTTAGTTTGTCGATGTCCTCGTCCTTGTAGCGGTTAAAAGCCATCGCGAAATTTCGCGCCGAAACCGCGCAAAGAACGCCTAAAATAAGCAACTTCCAGCCAAACCAAGCCGTGCCGTTTGCCTGCGCGCTCGCCGTTATCATCGCGGTAAAGATAAAAGGTAGCGCGAAAATAGAATGCTTAAAGACGATTAGTTCGTTAATATCTTTTAAAATATTTATAAATTTTTGCATAATCTTCCTAAAATTTTTGCTTTATTTTATCTTATAAAAGCGTAAATTGTGATAAAATTTGAGCAGATTTACGAATTTTAAGGCATTTTTATGAAAGAACTCGCCATCATCGGCACCACCGCTAGCGGAAAAACGGCGCTCGCTCTAAAGCTAGCAAGCGAATTTAACGGAGTGATTTTGAGTCTTGATTCGCTTTGCGTTTATAAATTTATCGATATCGCAAGCGCTAAGCCCAGCGCGGACGAGCTAGCCTCGGTGCCGCATTTTGGGGTAAATTTGCTGATGCCCGACGAACATTTTGACGTCGGTATGTTTTTTGATGTTTATAAAACGGCTCGCGAATTTGCGCAAAAAAACGGTAAAAATTTATTTATAACCGGCGGCAGCGGATTTTATCTAAAGGCGCTGCTATCGGGTCTCACGCCTAAATTTGAGCGCGTAGAGAGCGGCCTAAGCAACGCTCAAATTTACGAGCTCGTTTCAAGCCTCGATCCCGAATTTGCCGCCAAATTTAGCGCAAACGACACCTACCGTCTGCAAAAGTGGTTTGATATCCACTCGTTTTTGCGCTCTAGCGGGCGGGATGATGCCGTGAGCGCGTATCTGCGTGAAAATACCCTGGCCCCCGTCGCGTCAAATTTGGAGATTTTCGAGCTTAGCTGGGATAGGGACGAGCTAAGAAGACGCATGAAGGAACGCACGCGAGCGATGTTTGAGCAGGGTTTGCTAGACGAGGCGCGGGAGCTGTTTGCGAGATATCCGCAGCGACCAAAGCCGCTAAACTCGGTCGGTCTAAAAGAGTGCGGCGAGTTTTTGCGAGGCGAGATCAAAACCGAGGCCGAGCTGGAGGAACTCATCTGCACGCACACGGCGCAGCTAGCCAAGCGTCAGCGGACGTTTAACCGATCGCAGTTTGAGAGTAAATTTAGCGGCAGCGTCGGGGAGTGTGAAGAGAAAATAATAGAATTTTTGAGTTATTGATTCTGATTTGCGGCTCGTCTTTTGAGTGCTTTTTGCGGAGCTTGCTAAAATTTAGCTCGGCGGACTACTTGTCCAGCCTACGCTAAATTTT
>ERZ772971.1192-NODE-1192-length-15384-cov-4.945398_pt1 | contig 15384 bp, 7 predicted proteins | sample MGYA00511943_ERZ772971 | MGnify/ENA primary metagenome ERZ772971 (study PRJEB29015, sample SAMEA2737929) | human oral metagenome | biome: human oral; feature: human-associated habitat; material: dental | place: China | collected 2144 ... | reverse complement strand
TGTAAGTTCTATAAAATATATATTCTTCTATTTTTTTCATTGATAACTATTATTTAAAAATTAATTAATGCCCCATCATCTAAACCATAATGTTCCTCTATCGCTTGGTCAAGATGTTCACCAATAGAACTTCCAGTAATTCCAGTAGTTAGTAAATCTGCCCCTAAATATATACCACCTACTATCCAGCCCCAACCAGGAATAAAGCTTGCTCCTGTTACTGCTGTTTCTAATACATGTGATGCTCTAATTTGCCTATTATTTCTAATATCAGTTCCAATAATAGCCAGAGATATAATTACTGTTCCCTGTCCAATTTTTGTAAATCCTTTAGGTATTTTCTGTCTATACCAAGAACTTGTACTACCTGGTAATTTATAGCCTATTTTAGAAGCTATTTTTTTGTTTATATCCCAGACAAATTTACTTTTCTGGGCCGTAGACATTTTATTCCACTTCAAATTTTCTACTATATCAATACTTGTAGAAGTAATATCAAATGTAGTAGTTTTCCATGATGATTTAGTCTTTTGTAATAGAATTTCCTCTATTACTCCATCATTACGGTGGGCATCTAAAGTATATTGAGAGTCATCCCCTCTTGTATACGCTATGTTATTTTTATCAATAATAGAATATGTTTTATCTTTATTTCTAATTATTCTACCATCTATATTATTTTCTTTTCTGTATGTTCTTGCGTCTTTTCGTGATTCAAACATACCTGTTGGGTCAGTATATTGGATAGGATTATTAAAGCCATATCTATATGGAGTCCAGTTTGGTGCTTTCTCTGCCAGAGGATCCACATTCAAGAATATACTTGTCTTAGGGTCGTAGTATCTCGCTCCGTAGTAATACAATCCCGTCTCTGTATCCAGCTCTTTGCCGTTAAACAAATACGGCATGGTCTTGCTTGTAGAATGCTCTTCAAACAACACCTCTCCAAAGGCAATATACTCCATATGCTGGGTTATTCTTCCCTCTCTATCTGTAATGTAACTGCTTGACCCCAAGTGGTCAGGATGATAGTAGTAAAGGTTTTTCTCCCGTATTCCATTCGGAACGAAGCCATACCCAGCTTTCACGGTCTGTGGCGTAATCGGGTCTCCGTACTGCACAGGCGGCCCCGGCACATCTCCCGGCTCGTTGAACTTCGGTGGTCTCGGCCAGCCTTCGGGTGGTTCTTGGTCTTGGCGGATATTCTGCCATCCAAGGCTCGGGTAAGGCTGTCCTGTCCATTCAGGACTGGCGTAGATGCCGTGCTGTGTCGGCGGACCAGGCGGAACCTTTAGTCCTCTTATGTAGTTATCCCTTGCCTCCTGCATTTGGGCGTTTTGGCGGATGTAGTCTATTCCTCCCGCCATGATGCCCGTATTTTTATGCACAAAAGTTCCTTCGCCCAGCTTGGAGACTATCCTGCTGCTTCCCTCAAAATAATGCTTGGTAAATTTCCCTTTCTGCACCACGAAATAAGGATTCACATAGGCGGTATAGTCGTCCATATGGGTAATGACTGCCGATGTCAGCCCGTTGGTCACCACCGTACTGCTCTCCCCGCTGCTTTTCACGGCTCTTTCGCCCGTGTGGTCGTAGGTGTAGAGATGCAGTTTTCCATTATCATTAATGCCTCTCAGCCTATTTTCCTCGTCCCAAACCATAGAACGGAAACTCTTAGATTCCTCGTAATAGACAGGGTTTCCGTTGCCGTCATACTGGTAAGTTCGGGCTTTAGGTTTGCCCATCTCCATGATTTCACTTGGAGCGTGAGGGTGGGCAGGGTTGTTGTAGCTGTAGTCCAGCGTATAGCCCTTCTGCACCCCGCCGGAGAGGTGGTTTAGTTCTTTCTTTGTGATGGAGTTAAGATTATTATAACTCATTTTCAGCTCATAGCTGGCGCTGGTGAGCTCTCCGGTGTAGTTTCCTTTGGCATGGGTCAGCCGGTTGAGATTATCATACTGATATTCATAGCTGGAAGCCCCGCCCAGTGCATTGCGGATAATCGGGAGCTGATTCTCCACCTTAAGGATGTTCCCTACCAAATCATACGCATAACGGTTGTTCTGGATAAGGAAATTTCCCCCGCCTCCTGCTGGAGCAAGACTTTCGGCCTTGAGCTGTTCAAGGCGTCTCATCACAGGGTCGTAGTGGTAGCGGGTTTCGGTATCGTTTCCGTAGAGACGGTATACTTTCTGCTCAAACTCATCATAGCCCTGCTGTTTCAGGTAGGTGTAGGCATGCTCCTCACTTGGTGCTGTGCCTTCGGGAGCTTTATAGCCTTTCAGGCTCGTTAAGTTCCCCGCAATATTATACCCAAAGTCCAGTCTTTCCCCATCAGGATAAACCAGCTTTTGGATACGGTTCCAGCTGTCGTATTCATACTGGGTTACATAGGTCTGCACTTCTACGGGCTTTATACGCAGACTTCGGATTTCCTTAGTCACCTCGCCCATATCTCCGTAGAAGTATTCTGTTCCTCCACTCGCATCTTCTACCAGCCAGAGTCTTCCTCTTCTTCCTGCCTGCTCACTCTGTGCTCCATAGTGGTAGCGGACACTGTTTTCAGGGTATTTCGGGTATTTTATCTCCTGTAGGCGGTTGTAGTCATAGTGGTAGGTGATGTAGCCATCAGGCATTTCTCCGCGTATCTGGCTGGTTTGTCTCTTGATGAGATTTCCTGCCTTGTCATAGACTAAAATAGTCGTTCCTGCATCAGGATGTACTAATTTGGTTCTTCTTCCTAAGAGGTCATACTCGCTCAGGGTCTGGTGTCCCTGTGCGTCAGTTACCTTGGTAAGCTCTCCTATGGCACTGTATTCAAAATGGGTCTCTGTGCCGTCAGGCTGCACTTGGGTCAGCACTCTTCCCTGCGCATCGGTATAGGTATGGCTTTGTCTATTGAGCGCATCAGTCTGTGTGGTGTGCAGGGTATTTTCCCCCTTGTGATGGGTGATTTTATAAGCTGTTTTCACGCTGGAACCATCAGGCAGAATCTGCTCTACCGGTCGGTCTTTCTCATCATAGAGGGTTTTGGTCGGCGGGATGCTGCTGCTTGGTGCGGGCACCAGCTGGCTCTGCACCGATGCAGTGAATGGATAATAGGTCTCTACTACCCTGCCTAAGGCATCATAGATCTGTTTTCCAGAGATGATGTGTTTTTCTTCATCAGCAAGTCCTCTTCCCCTGAAGATACTTGCGGTCTTTTTCACCTGCACCGCTCTTCCCAGCCCGTCAGCATAGGTATAGGTTTCTATATCTCGGTTATGTTCAGGGTCATAGTTTCTGGTCAGTGCATAAGGCAGCTGTCCAGCAGGACGGAGCTGATTAAGGTTCGGATATTCATAGCGGATGGTGTAGGGTTTTCCAGCTTTGGCTTCTTTAGGCCCTAAGATACTGATGGTTCTTCCCTTAGCATCCAGCGTATAGAGCATACTTTCCCCGTTTCGGTCAGTAGTTTTTACTGGTGCTCCAAAGCGGTAGTCATACTCCATGGTATTTTCATACCCAAAATGATCTTTAATCTTGGTAATATGGCTGTGAGTTTCAGGGTTGTACTGATAGCTGAGCTGTGAGCGTTGTCCTTTCTCATTCTCTGCACCAGTTACCTGTACCAGGTTGCCATATTCATCATAAGAAAGCTGTGTCTCTGTATAGATTCCTACTCCAGAGAACTGGCGTATTTTGATGACTTCTGCGGTCTGCGGGTGGATGTCTGCTTCCCGTTTTCTTACCTCTCCATTAGCATCTTTTACGATAATACTTTGGGCAATACCCCCGAAATAAGGGGCTGCACTTTCATAATAGCGGATATCAGCTTCTATCTTATCAGAAGGTTTTCCTGCTCCATGGTCTATGTACTTAACGATATTTCCTACTCGGTCATAGTGTTTCTCCGTTTTCTTTTCTAGGTAATCACTCTGCTCATATACTCGTTCTCTCTCTTCTTTTGGTGCGATGAATACAGATTTTGTATCCATCTGCGGAAGAGAAAGTTGGTTTGACGGGATTACCGCCCCGCTTTGTGCATCTGCGATGTGGTAAGTTACACTGCTTTCGCTGAGTTTCGCTCCGTTTTTATCAAAGGTTGTACTTTTCTTAAGCTGAGATTTTCTAAAAAAGTCTTCATTATAATATTCCTGAACACTGGTTCTCAGCACTGTACCATCTTGTGGATTGATCTGCATCTGCTTTACCTCGCCATAACCATAGAAACTGCGCTCTCTTCGGTCATAGTAAGGTTTGTTGTATTCAAATCTTGAGATAGCGTAATCTTCTCCATCACCAGTATAGCCATCAAATACCTTTACTTCTTTGAGTACCCACTGGCTGTTAGGGTTTTCATAAGTTGGCATTTTACGCTCATAATCTATTTCAAACCAGCTTCCTGTTGCTGTTTCTACCCGCTTCAGCATATTGGTTCTGCGGATATTAGAATAGGCTACTCTCAGGTCATTTTCATCTTCTGAGAGTACATAGTCTAAGTTGCCATCACCATCTACATCAAGGAAAGTAGCCTCTACACGGTTAGTATTGGTTCCATAGGAGCCTCCTCCTTTAAAACTGAGACGCATAAATAGTATAGGTGGCGGGTCAATAGAAATATTCACACCCCCTCCATGACTTATGGAGACATTTCTTCCTACAGGTCTTCCAGCTGTTCTAGGAATGAAAAGAGGAGTGGTATCCCATCGGTTTCCAAGGTTAGGATAAACAAGAGTTCCATGGTCTTGGTAGATTACTTTATCTGCCAGTCCATCACCGGTCATATCCAGCAGCTGAGTTTTCATATCAGTGATAGATTTTCCGTAGCTGTATCCTCCAGTAAAGGATCCTGATTGTTTAGAATATCCAAGACTTGGACCGCCGCTGGTATCTGTACTTTCTCCTTTATTGAGTTCTCCAAAATTCCAAGGTTCTGGACTCCAGAAGCCATATCCCGTATTGTAGGAAACATAACTACTCGTTACTCTGTCTGCCAGCCCGTCTCCATTAATATCGGTATAGGTATGCTCTGCATGGTCTTCTCCAGAAGAGATGCCTCCGCTGAGTCCCAGCGTTGCTTTTGCCTTATCAGCATCTTGTGTTCCTTGGGTAGCAGTATTTTGCTGCTGTTGGGTAGATTTCTCTGTATTTTTAGATGCAGACGATTTAGCTAAAGGATGGGCATAGGTTCCATTGATAGAGCCTCCTTGGTTAGAGGTTTTAGAATGAGTGAAGTCTCCTATTTCTGCAGCTTGAGCTGAGATGCCTCCTCTCGGGGTGGTATACTGCACAAAGCCTCCACGAACAAAATCTGGGAAACGGTCACCATTAAAATCCGCCATGGTCTCTTTGATGTAGGTATCTCCAGAACCGCTGGAACCACCTAGCCCAAAACCTCCAAATCCAACTCCTAAAGAGAACACCTGGCTTCGGCTTTCATTAACCATGTTTAAGGCTCTGCCGCTTCCTCCTGAAAGCACAGGAAGTGAAGTGTCTAAATACTGAATAATATCATTTTCTCCTAATCTGGAAGGAGAAAATTCCTCTCTGCTGATATAAATATCATCTTCTAATCCTGTAAATCTTGAAATAGGAGTATTTCCTTTTGTCCTAATGAAATAATGATTAGAGGCCTCCATCTCTGGTCGGGCAATACTTCCATCATGATGATTTGGGTCTACATCAGGAAGATTAGAGCTGTCATAATTTCCATAGTTTTCTACCAGCAGATTTTGGTCTATGGTGCCGGAAGCTTTAGTTCCATTAAGCACAAAACTTCCCCATCCTCTGAAGGCTCTACCAAATTTCACCTCGCTATGAGGCTCCTCAAAAGGAATGTAGATTCCATAGTCAGCATGCTGTTGGGTAGTGGTTATAATATCATACCGGTGGGTAGGGGTATATCGAGGGTCTGTTTTTGCCAATCTTATAGAGTCCTTGATTTCTGCTTTAATTTCATAAGGGCGGTTTTGAAGGAACTCCTTCATTCTCTTGTTGGAAATGTTAGCTTCTATGAAGATATCTTTTCCTACTACCACTGAATCAGACACTACATCAGAAGGTTTTGGATTCAGGCTCAGTACTCCATTCACCACCTTGTAGCGTTTACGCGCGACTACTTTTCCTTCCTGCTTTGCTGTTAGAAGGATATCTCCGTTGTTTGGCGGGGTTCCTGGAGCAGGAGGGAGAGGTGTTGTAGGATGAAGATGAAGCCTTAGCTTTCCTTTTTGTAAAGGCATCATATAGCGTGGAGTATAGAAGTTATCAAGCTTCTCATAGATTTTAAAATCTGCACTAATCGGATGGCTGACATTTCTTCCCTCCCCGTCTACATATTCTACATGAGGCCTGAAATCTATATTTCTCCAGTTAATTTCTGTTTCACTTTCTATTTCTACTTTCAGTGCTTCAGCCTGCTGGAAACTGCCCAGCGGGATTAAAGACAAATCATAGGTCGCAGCAGCTTCACTGAAATACTGCTCATGAACAAGAGTTTTACTGCCATGAGTAAGGTCTATCTTATAAAATTTTAATTTAATACCATCTGTAGTAGCCCCTTTTACAAAGTTACCTCTTAATGTAGGACGAGTATTGCTTGGAAAAGCATACATCTGCTCAGAAGAAAAGAGAATATCTTCAACAGTATATTTCTTTAAATCAAGGCTGTTTTCATCCTGTGCTGCAGCATGATGAATGTAAGTAATCTCTGGTTTCCAAAGAGTTTTATCATAGTTTCCATCTTCCTTAGAGCTTACTCTGAAGTAAAGCACATCTCCTTTCTGTACATTGAGTTCTTCGGTTTTGGATTTCAAGGCATAATCATCAGCAGTAATATCTTCCTGCCAAACAAGATTTCCTTTATGCTGAAAATAAAGCTTTACCCCATCTGCTTTTGGAGTGCCGTCGTTTTTAGTATATTCTGCCCTTTCAGGGGATAAATCTTCTATCAATTTGTAGGTATGGGAAATAGAAATTCTTCCTGCCACTGGAGCTTTCCAGGTTCTTACCACATCATGAAGCGGATTACTTCTTTCCAATTCCTCTCGGGTAATTCCTGTGGTTCCTGAGATACTAAGGGTTCCTGTGTTGAGAATAGGAGAAGGTGTACCTGTACTACTTGGTGAGAAAGTTGGTACTCCATTTACCAGACGGTTATAGTATATCGTTCCTCTATTGGCAAAATCTACTAGCCCATCTCCATTGAAGTCCATGAAATAACTTTCAGTGATATTCTTAGATACCTGTTTGTTATAACCAATAGGAAAACCGACTTTATCGTTAAGATTAATCATTAAATCTACCCCAAAATTATACGAATTAGACTTCGTTCTTCCTAAACTAGAAAGATTAATAGGGACGACTGGTCCAAAACCTTCTGTTCCTAAAGCAGCAAGGTTTTTTCGATAGTAAACACTGCTGCCATCAATATAAATTTTATCAGGAAGGTTATCTCCATCTATATCCTGAAAGAGAACTTTGGAGCGGGTACTTCCCCAGTTGCTTCCACCACCGCCTCCTATGGTGCTGTTATTAAACTTACCAATTCCTGTGATTCCTACTCCTACTCGGAAGTTTACCCCTCCACTTTCGGAGTTAGAAGTTCCTACCAGAGTAGGTTTACCAGAAAAACCATCTTGTCCCAGAATCGTATAAGCAATGTTATCAGATGGAACTTGCCAAGTTTTAAAAGCTCCAAAAGGAATATAATTGCCATTACTATCATGGACATCATCATAATAATCCATTTTGTTAGTATAGAAAAGCTGCCCTTCGGTATCATAACTGCGGATTTCTTTCAGTAATGTTTTTTTGAAGGCGCCCTCTCTGTAGACCAGCTCATAAGAGCGAACCATTTGTCCAGAGTACTTTATTTCTATTTTTCGAAGAAGCCTGTCGTGCTGTTGTTTAAAACCAAGCCTCGCAGAAATTTGAACATCATTTCTTAGGTTTTCTCCCAAGTCTTTGTCTGTAATAAAATGTACAGAGTAAGCTCCTTTGGTGTTGTTTTTTCCAGTATAATAAATACTTTTAGGGTAGAGAACCCCTCCATCTTTTACATATTCATAGTGGATACTGTTTCCTTTCAGGTCTTTCTGAGAAGAAATTGCCCAGTGCCCTATATTACCCTGAGGATCTGCAAGCACAGAAGAAGCAGCTATACTGTTTTCATCTCCCCCATAGTAAAAAGTAACCCCGCTTTTAGATTTTACCATCCAATGATAATTATTAGGATGGTTTCCTTTTCTAATGATTTGGTTAAAGCCCCCTTCCCTTCTTGGGTAAAAACGCTTGTTTGTAGTTCTGTTTTCCCACTCATTTCTGTGGGTGTTAGGTAGAAGTTCTTCTCCTGATAAAATATAAGATTCTGTCTCATATTGAGCATCATAACGAGGTGCTCCCCAACGGGTATCAATACTTAGAGAAGGAAGAGTTAAATTCCATCCTGTTCCCAGCCAGCTTTGACCGCCATCACTGCTGTATTGTATACTCAGCCCTGGCTGCATACCCGCTCTTCCAGCTGGAAGATCTATAGAAAAAGAGGTTGAAGCCGAGCCGTCAGGACTTGCTGAAGGTGGAGAAACTGACTGTACTCCAACAAAAGGGCTTGCAGCTTTGAGTCCGCTGATGCTGGTAGGAGTAAAACCTGAAGTATCGGGACTTTCAGGAAGTTTGATAATTCCCGCAATAAAGTCTGAAGATTCCTTAGTTTTCCCGCTGACACTCTCTGCTAAATGAGATTTTACTTCTGATTGTGGAAGTTTCTGCCATAGCTTTTTAGCTCTGTCGTAGAAGAAAATGGAAATGTCTTTTTCAGTATATCCTTCTGGGATTTTAGTTTTGTCATAAGCAATTTCAATAGAAATTTCCTTTTCAAATAAAATTCCCCCAGGCCGCATACGATAGCCCTCCGCATTTTTTGTTAGATTAATTATGTTGCTTCCTAGAGCAGGAAGATTTCTTTTATTTAGGGCAGAAACAGACACCCTTAGTGCCTTAGAGACACTTCCTTCTGGAAATTCAGCCCAAAATCCCTTCTGACTGATGACCGCTGCAGAGGAAGGAGTAAGAAGCTTTCCAGATAAATTAGGATGCTCTTCTGTAGTATCAGGTTTATTTTTGTTTTCTATTTCTTTAGTGCTGAAAAAGTCTAAATGCCTTGAAACATAGGTTACAGCTCCTAAGCTGGCACTTATCCCTAAAAATAAAAATATATTATAGAAGTATTTTTTTCTCATGTTGATACAATTAATGAACAATAAGTTTTAAGCTGTTTTCCCCCAATAGTGTTTTAATGTGGATGATATATACCCCTGAAACACCAATATTTCCATGATATTCATACTGAGATAGATTATAGAAATTCTGTGACTGCATGAGCCTTCCCTCCATGGTATAAATGCTGACCTGTCCGCTGGTGGTTTTAGGGAACGCTGCCTGAAGCGTAAATTTTCCTCCTGGAGCAGGATTAGGATAGAGCAGAATCTGCGAATCCGCAATTTCATTTTCTACATAAGTCTTGAATTTAGAAACAGATTTACAGCCATGCTCGTTTTTGATTCTAAGCTCATAGTCACCTGCCTGACTGAGGAGATAATTTTTGTTTTCTGAAACTAGATGACCGTTCTGGTACCACTGATAGGCATAGCTCCCTTTAGGCAAGCTTTCTTCTGGAGACAGTAGCAGTGGTTTTTTAGCGATGATATATTCTGAATTGAGATTTGGTAGCGGAGCATCTCCGTCAGAGAGATAAAAGCTATCCTTGTAAGTCCTTCCATAAGCATCAGAAATGTTGTATAAATACTTTCCTGAAGAAAGGCGCAGAGCCTTTTGATTAAGCTCTTCAGAGCTTAAGTTCATACTTTGCTGATAGGAAGGAGTTTCTTCTCTATGAAGGGTTACATGATAAGGAGCTTGTCCACCCACAATATTAAATCTCACTTTTCCAGAGAGACTTTCCCTGCATTTGGAGGCTTCTATATCTAGATGAGAAAACATCTCTGGTGCCATCCAGATACTATAAGCAGTCTGTCCATTGGCGGAATCTTCCCAATTATTAAAAATAAATGGCTTTTGAGAGGAGACTTTTCCTAATTTATGATACTTTGTTGAAGTAGGATGAAATAATCGCTCCTTAGAAGAATCTGTGACCAGCCAATAGTAATCATTTTTCTCACTAGACTTTGCTTCTTCATCACTTGAAAGAGGAGGCAGGACTCTAGGGTCAGCCTTCCAATGCAGTTCTACATCAGAATGTTTATGATAATCCATTAACCAGACTCTGGAGAGTCCTCTGGGCTGACCTTCTTTTTGTTTTTTTAGTTCTAATTCTTTACCATTATCACTCCAGAAAACAAAATAACCATCTGGAATTTCCTTGCCATTTTTTGCAGTGAGCCCTACGGTAATCATCTGCTCATCATTAGAATTTCTGCTGGCCATCTGGGAGATTTCTCCCTCTTTATCTTTTCCTACAGCAGTAATATTTTGATTAAATTCCTTATGCTCAGTATAATCCCATATTTTCTCTCCCCTACTGTTATAGTAATTTTTATATTCTGTCTGGCTGAGAGAAACACCATATTTAATGGATAAATAAGATGCTACCTGCTGCATTTCCATAGGGGAAAGCACTCGGTCATAAAGTAATATTTCTCCAATATATCCAGAAAATTCTTCAAGTGGCAGATGAGCTATTTTACCTGCTAAATGAAGTTCGTACTGAGAAGATTTATTCAGGGTATTATTTTCCTTAGGCTCTAGATTTTTATAATGCTGGTAATAATGAATTTTTACCTTGTCTCTATTATTTCCCTGCGGATAGCTGCTGTACATGGTTTTTTCCATATCAGCAAAACGACGGTTGGTAGCTACTAGTTTATACTGAGCAGCAGATGTATTTAAAAGAGACCATAGGGGGTATTCTCCCTCGTTTTTCTCTCCTTTATAAACTACAAAAAGTGAGTAATGTTCTGCTGCAGATTTTTCTAAAGGCAGAGAAATTGTTTTTCCTTCTTTGATGTAAAAAACAGGATTTCCATTGATGCTAAGCCCTTCTGCTTTATCAAAATGAATTTCCTGTCCTTTTATTTTTTCTTTTACCTGTGTTTTTCCCTTTTCCTTTTCGGTTTTTATCCAGTAGATCGGAGTGGGAACTCCTGAAGGATATTTTTCTTGTGCATAAACCTTATAAAAGGAAAGTAAAACTCCTAGTGAAAAATAAAGTTTCCTCATATTTTTCGTATATTTTAAAAATTATTGTATCCGTCAAAAGTAAAGCGGTAACCGATATTGAGAAAAAAGGCATTGACCTTATTGTTCTGCTCTCGATAGCGGTGTCCATTCTGCTGAGTTTCCAAAGCATCTGATAGCCCTAGATGATAACGAATGCCTATATTCAACTTATTTTCAAATTCATAACCAACCCCCATTCCTAAATGAAAAAAATCTTTCGCTTCCAGTGACTGTTTTAAAACATTCTGTACTACAGCATCAGGCTCAAAATAAACTCCCGACCTTCTGGACATCTCTGAGCCGTTGGAGCGGTATTCTAAAGCATCTTTATCTAAATTGAAATTAAAATAAGGACCTGCTCCTGCATAAAAACCTTCTGTAAAGTAAAACTTTACCATAAACCCTGCATTAAGGCTGTGATAAGGAAATTTAAGGGTGTAGTTCAGTCCATTGATATCAGTATATTCAAACTGCGAAGGCTGGTAGGAATAGTAGAGTTCCGGCTGGAAGCTGATTCTCTTTTCAGGGAATTTCCAGTTTAAAAATACTCCTCCTCCATACCCCACTTTGTAAACTTCTTTTGCAGTATAGCCTGTATACATGTTATCTGGGATAAGTACCCTAGCAATATTGCCCATCTTAGAATAACTGCCTCCAGCAAATATTCCATAAGTAATCTCCCGCTCTGAGCGCTGCCCGTATACTGCTGAAACAGAAAACAGCAAAAACAAAAATCCTATTTTTCTCATTCCTTCTACCAATTATGAAAACTATATCCTACGGAGAGACTTAGATAAGAGTTGCGATTAGTATTTTCCAAAAATTGAAAAGAAGTCGCTCTATTTCCTATCATATCTCCCACACCAAGATAGTATCTTAAATCAAAATGGAAATTATCCTCAAGTTCATACCCCAGAGAGAAACTCAAACTGAAATCATCTTTCCCCACAATTCCTTCTCTATAGAACTGACGGTGGCTGGCATCATACAACCCTCCGCGGTCATTAGACTCATAGCTTACACCATGCGGAGTAAGTATCTTAGAATAATAAGCCCCAATGCCGATATTTAATCCTGCATAGGGGTACACTTTATAAATTCCGCCAAGCATTAAATAGGAATACCTTAGTCCTAACTTGTAACTGCTGCCTGTGGTTTTGTTGTTGTAATTTACTTCCGCTCCTGAATAACGATAGAGAAGCTCTGGCTGTATCGCCACGCGGGTGTCTGGAAATTTATAGTTAAAAAAAAGACCGCCTTCCACCCCGAAAACGCCCTTGCCATTTATATCGAACTGCTGCCGGTTGTTTTCCCTACCAATAAGCATCTCTGGGAGATTCGTAATGCGGGAATGCAGTGCACCAAGTTTCAGACCATAGGTTATATTCTCCGAATACTGCCCCTTGGACAGTCCAGAAACCAAAATCAATAATAAACTATGCCTTATCATCTTTTTAAGAAACTTTAACAATTGCAAAACTATTGGCTTTTATATTCTTGTGCAATATGATTTTTATCATGTTTTTAATATTGTGTTTAGAAAAACAAGTGCAAAAATAAAGAATAATCAAAATTTAGAATATATAATCATTGTAAGAGTTATTATAATTTAAAGTCTATATATAAATTATTTAACCTATTTATTTTAAATAATTTATTTTTTAATTGAGATAATTAAAATAAATAACTAATTTATTTGTTATGTTTGAAAAAATTTTTATTTTTGGCGAAACAAGTAATAAATAACTAATATGTCTGATAATATATTTGGATTAGATGTTTTATTAAAACAAGAAGAAACGGGATTAGTACGCTACAGTAGTCGTATGTATGAAAAAGATTGGGATAGATTGATTAATCTTAGAAGGTACAAAGTAGTAGAACTAGGAGATCGTTCTTATAACAACACATCTGCGATAGAAGAAGCAGTAGAAATTTTGCAGTCAAAATACGATATTCCTCGTGGCGAAACTCCCACAAAATTGGTTAGTGGTCGTCGTGGAAGAGAGGTAAAACATAAGAGTAAAGATACTTCCATCATGCTGAGTAAAGAAACCGTTGATTACATTAAAGATTTTTTGGCATATAAAGCATATGTTCAGGGAGATATAGGTTATACGCGAATGAAATTTTTTGAAGAAGTAATGAATGTTTTAGAGGAGAAATATAATCTTTCAAAATGAGTTCAGCATATCACAGATATGAAGCTGCTGTGAAGTTATCTAATGGCAGGGTAATCATATATCATAACATTAATACAGGACTAAAAAAATTTCATCGATTTTTATGCGAAAAGTTTGAAAGTCCTGATAGATGGGTTTCATACTCTGTGAGGCGAAAGGAGAATAAAGAAATTATTGGAAAATATAAAAACTCTATTATAGGAAAGGAACAATGGGCTGTCACCATTTTTACGGCCACCATGGATAATGAAAAAAGAACAGGTGTTTTTATTCCAATGATATATGAAAGAAATGGCAATGAGATTATAAGAAATATGTTTGTTGCTAATAAGACAATTATCAAAAGGAACTCCCTTCTTATTACAATTCCAGAATGGCTTTTTGATAAGATATTGATTGAATCTAAGAAAGAATTACTGGCTTATTACCAGAAAGAAAAACAAAAATCTTTCATCTTAGAAATAACATTAAGTGAAAAGATGTTCTTCTTAAAAGAGAAAGTGATAACAGAGAGCATACCAGGAACAGAGCCAGAACAAGATTATCCATAAAAAAACCGCACAAATCAAATAGATTGGCGGTTTAATTAAGATTTCGTAGAAATCATTTTTGCAATACAAATATATAAAATTTCCATGGGAAAAAGAGAGATTTTAAAAACAAAAATTGAAGAAATTAATTATGATATTATCCAAGAATTTAAGGATAATCCAAATATTCGTACAATCCTTTATACAGAGAGACTTTATAGTTTCATGAGAAAAAAGGATTTGACTCTCTTGCCTACCAAAATAATCAATGTAATTCTCAGTGCTGTCAAAGATGAGCAGCAGAAGTATATCAAAGAAGCTCCTTTACCTGGAATCATTGTAGAAACTCCTGTTAAGCAAATGACTTTTGAGGATATTTTTCAGGACTGGGCAGAAAACACAAGAGCTAGGTTTACAGTGAATTTCAAATCGATAAAGCTTGATAAAGACATAAAAAACAGAGAGCTTTTCGAGGCATTTATCTATTTATCAAACCTTAACTGGCAAATCATCAATGATGTAGAAACAGGGGATGTGGAGCTGGTACCTTTCATAGAAGCGGTAAAATGGAATAAAAATAAACAATATATTCAGTTCAATATGCATAAAAAAACAATGGAAAGCTTATTGGACATGAGTAAATTTTTAAAATTAGAAAATGATTTTGTAATGAATTTGAAAAGTGCAAAAACGCTATCTTTCATTTTCTGGTTATCTAAATTCATCCCGTACAATGGAACAACAATAAGTATTCAAAAATTTGTGGAAGAAATGAATCTTACTAGTAGCTATCCTTCTAAAATTGATGAATATCTGAAAAGAATTCGAGCAGAAATTAATAGTGGAAATTATGCCTATGGATTCAATTATTCATTTGAAAACAAAAATATAAAGTTTCAATTATATTATAAAAAAGAGGCTATCGGGAAAGTCGAAGAAATGGAAGATTTGGAAGCTTTGAAGCGGCAAAGAGCCTTATATCACATTTATAGTGTAAGAGAACTATCTCCTGAAAACAAGAAAAAAATAGAAAACATTTATAAAGCACTAGGATATGAAAAAACCTCAAGTCTTCTGAAGAGAAAAATAAGCAAGGATTTAAAAAATGATGCATACATAGAGGCTGTAATGAATATACTAAAAGGTGTAGAATGAAACTCGGGGTTTGTAAGAAGAAAAAAACCTAAAAAAATATAGGTAAAATAAAGTGATATTCAAAACAAAGATCTTCTTACATTATCCAATTTAAATAAAAACCATATCAAATTATAAATAATAAAAATAGAAAAAAAAACACCTTCTTACATTATCCAAGCTAATTAGTAAAAACAATAATAATAAATGTGAATAAATAAAAATAAAACACAACAATTAAAAATCAACAAGCTGATATACAGATACATAAATTCTAAATAAATCTAAGAACACAATTTTATAAATCGGGGTTTGTAAGAAAC
>ERZ772971.1185-NODE-1185-length-15420-cov-6.069118_pt1 | contig 15420 bp, 13 predicted proteins | sample MGYA00511943_ERZ772971 | MGnify/ENA primary metagenome ERZ772971 (study PRJEB29015, sample SAMEA2737929) | human oral metagenome | biome: human oral; feature: human-associated habitat; material: dental | place: China | collected 2144 ... | reverse complement strand
GCCGTCACCCCAACTGTCGCAAGGGCTGAAATGGTCTCAAACATGAGGTAGATAAAGCGCGGATTTCCCTCTGCTGTTATTCCTAGCAGGATCAAGCCCAGCAAGAAAGTTAGCAAGAAGATAATAAAGACACTAAAAGATTTTTGCACGGTTCGAGGTTCAATAGTTCTCCGAGCCACATTGGCATGAGGCAAGCCCAATAGTTCGCTACGAGCGAAGGCTAACAAGACAAAGAAGGTCGTAATCTTGAGTCCCCCTGCTGTCCCTCCAGGCGCCCCACCCAGAAACATCTGCAAGATGTAGATCAGCAAGGTGACCGGTCGAGCCTGGGTATAATCAATAGAAGCAAAACCTGCCGTTCTCATGCTGACAGTCTGGAAAAAGCTAACCAGCAGTTTCTCTGGGACGCTGAGATTCCCAATCGTCCCTGAATTGTTCCACTCAATCAAAAGGGTCGATACCGTTCCAAATAATAAAATTCCCGCTGTTAAAAAGAGAACCAGCTTGGTATGAAAGCGAAGACGGCGTTTTTTCTTTTTCCCAAACTGGGTCGCTAGGTCAAACCAGACCATAAATCCTAGACCACCCGTTATAATCAATCCTGCAATCACTAGATTGATCAAAGGGTCCGTCTGAAAGACTGCCAAACTCGTACTTCCAAAATTATCAAATCCAGCATTGCAGAAAGCTGAAATAGCCAAAAAGATAGAGGTTAACATCCCTCGCCCCCATCCAAATTCAGGAATGAAGCGGAAACTCAGGAGAAAGGCACCGAGCCCTTCTACCAGAAAAGTCGTTAAAAAGATCGAGCGGATGAAGTCCTTTAAGGACTGGGTTTCCCCATAACTAAAACTTTCTTGAATAGTCTCACGGCTACGAAGACTGAGCTTTTGTTTCCCTTGGATATAAAAGATTCCGATAAAGGTCATGAGCCCCAAACCACCGATCTGGATCAAGATCATGCAGATCAACTGGCCCCAGATATTGTAAGTAGAGGCCACCGGCTGGGTGAAGAGCCCTGTCACACAGACCATGGACACAGTCGTAAAGAGATGGTCAAAGTAGGTCGCTTGTGACGTTGTTGCTTGCACAAAGGGGAGGCTTAAAAGGAGCGAGCCTAAGAAGATCACTAGAGCAAAACTTAAAAAGATGCGACGGGCTGGCGATAACCGAACCAGAGTCGTCTTGATTTTTTCCAAAAAAGATTTGAATAACATAGCTACATTGTACCATAAAAACAGTAAGAGTACTCACATATGGTGCACAATGGCAAGACAGAGTTCGAGCGCCTTATAAAAAGCTTCCGAGCCCCAGTCACGACTGTCGTAGTTGTCCAGATCTGCCAAGGAATCTGCAGTAAAGAGCAGTTCTCCCCAGACAACCCTACGTAGTTGAGCTACTGCCGCAAGAGCCGAGCACTCCATCTCCACAACAGCACAGCCTTCTTCCTTGCGATAGGCAACCTTTTCAGCTGTCTCTCGATAAAAACCATCTGTCGTCCAGGTCATGACCTCCTCGTAAGGAATGCCTCTTTGTTCCAAGACTTGCTCAATGGCAGAGATAGCCTCAATCTGCATCTCCATATAACGAGAAGGCGCTACATAGTGGTAGCTGGTCCCCTCATCTCGCAGAGCGCGAACAGGGACGAGAAAGGCATTTTCCTCTTTATCGGCTAGGACGCCACAGGTTCCAGTGGAAATGATTTGCTCCACACCATAGCCAATCAACCAATCCATAAACTGGGCAGCTGGGGCAGAACCCACAGGCGCCTGGGCCAGACAAATCTCCTCGCCCTTGTAGTTGATGACATAGACTGGATAAGTCTTAGTGGCAGAAACGAACTCACCAACACAGTCCGCTCCTGCTTCCTGAGCGTAGCGGTCAATCTCTTCCTCCAAAAAAGCATAGATACACTTCTTTGGCAACTTTAAGTCCAATCCCTCATGTGTTGGCATAAGGACCGCCTGGGGATTGTCATCAAACTCCAAAATGGGAATCGCATGTTTCTGAATCATAGCCCGCCTCCTCTAATTTTGTACTATTGTATCAAAAGCTGACGGAGTGTCAAGGAGGAAGCTAATGCACTGAGAGTAAAAACAATACAATCGCAACTTTTTGACAGATACTCTTCTTAATGGTACCATGGACTTGCTTAAAAGTTCGATGAAATAAGCATATAAGAGAACACCACCTGTTGTGTACCGCACCCTAAAAGTTGGATTTTTTCTGTCTAACTTTTGGGGTGCAGTACATTGATGTGGGAGGTCTATTTTAGTTATAAGCTCTGCTACATTTTCACCAAGCTCTAATCCAAGCTGAATATACTCCTGTGGGTGATTATATCTGCGAGGTCATCCAGGAGCAACACCGCGATATGTTCATCCGGATGCAAGTTCAGATATAGGGATAAAAACGTCTAGACGTAATCAATCTAATTAATTTTCAAATAATAGTTCAGCAACCAACCTCAGAAATTTTCAGAAAAATTCTTTATCCTAATATATTCTAGAAAGCAACTATCATAAGGATTAACTAGATTAAGAAGCATCCTTCTAATAAGTTCAACGAGATAGCCGCTATCTTCACCTTAAGTATATTTTGAGATTCTCAAAAATGATAGAAACAATTTTCTAAAAGCAGAAAATAGAATAATAAAAAAGTAGCCCTTAAGCACATTTGATAGCTACTTTTTATTGTTTAGGCAGATTTATTTCGTTACTCAATCAAATAATTCTTAAATATCTCCACCAATTCCCTTGAATTTTTCAACAAAACGACTGATCTTTTGAAAAACGGTTTGTTTTTTTGTACGATATTGTGGATTTAGTGGGCTCATTTTCGGCAGAGCTTCATTCAAATCATTCCCATTTTCACTAGCATACTCACGCTTCAACGAAGCTTGTATGTAGCGCTTAGCACTTTGTTCATTTAATCCCTCAATCTGTATCAACTCATCCGCTTCCCTTTTCTGCTCACCTTGCGCAAAAATAAAGAACTGTTCAATGATATCTGATTTATCAGCAAAACTATCTAAATCAAAGTCATGGATGAAAGCGACTATCAAATCTTCCTTAGCTCGATTGCCAAGACTTGCTCGAATCGTCCGAGTAATTTCCGAAACAAGTTCATCCTTATCTGAGACCTTTTTATTAGTCTCAAAAATTAGCTCTAAGATATAGTCTAGATTGATTTCCTGGGATTTTAGTAATTCAACTTCAAAAACAATCGAATCCCAATCAACTTTAGATTCGTTATCTTCCCGATTACGGCGTTCATTCTCATACCATGACTTAATGTCATTATAGGTTGAACGGTAGTCTTGAATTTCCCTCGTACTTGGGATGTCTAACCTAGATAACTCCTCCAGAGTTTCATCGTCCACATGGAAACGTTCCTTGAAGGCTTCTACAGCCTTATCATCTAAGATATCAAGTTCTTGTAAAGCTCGTAGACTCATGAAATCATCGTAGTTTTGTAAGATATTATCTAGACGAAGAAATTGACCGAACAAAGAGACAAATTCTTTCTTATCACGCTCTTTAATGATAGCTTGCGGGTCCGGAAATTTTTCTTGTAACTCTTGAACAACGTCCATATAACCCTTTTGCTCTTCACCAGCCTCCGTAAAGCCTGTCATATACTCTTGATAAGAACGTTCGAGCAAGACTTCTGCCGTCTCAGTCTTTCCAAATAGCTTAATAGCATCAGTTGTAGCCTTCTCTAAATCCCGGAAGGTTACAATATTCCCAAATGACTTGGTAGCATCATAAATTCGATTGGTGCGTGAAAAAGCTTGGATTAAACCATGATATCTCAGATTCTTATCCACAAAAAGAGTGTTTAAAGTTGGTGCATCAAAGCCAGTCAAGAACATCCCAACTACAATTAAGAGATCCACCTCCCGATTTTTGACGCGTTTAGCCAAATCACGATAGTAATTCTGAAAATCATTGCCATTAATAGTAAAATTAGTGCCAAATAACTGATTATAATCAGCTATACAGCTACTCAAAAATTCTTTACTACTAATATCCGCTAAATCTGTCGGTGAAAAGCTCTCATCATCAATTTCACCAATAGCCACCTGAGACTCATTCGCAGCATAGGAAAAGATAGTCGCAATCTTCAATGGTTTATCAGAATCTTTTTGCTGATTTTGCAACTCTTGATAGTAGGCTTTTGCTGCATCAACACTTGAAACAGCAAACATAGCATTGAAACCTTTACCAGTTAATCGATGCGTTTTTTGATCAAAATGATCTAAGACATACCTAGATATCTCAGCGATTCGAGTCGGATGAAGCAGTGCTTTTTTATTTTCAGCTGCAGATAATTTGGTCAAGTCCTGCTCGCTTTCAATTGACTTAAACTGCGGACGAACATCATTATAATCAACCATGAACTTCAGAACTTTTTGATCTCGAATCGCATCAGTAAGCACATAGGCATGTAACTCACGACCGAAAACAGATGCCGTTGTCTCGGAACCAAGCGCATTCTCTACCTTAATCGGTGTACCCGTAAAACCAAACTGGCAATATTTCTTAAATTTCTGTCTGAGCCGCTTTTGCGCTTCACCAAACTGAGAACGATGACATTCATCAAAAATGAAAACCACTTGCTTTTGATAAATTTCATGATGGCTCTCACTGCTCATAAAATTGTTAAGCTTCTGAATGGTCGTCACGACAATTTTATTATCATCCTTCTCAATATTGCGTTTGAGACCTGCAGTGCTATTTGAACCGTTGACTGAGTCAGGTGAAAATCGCTGGTACTCTTTCATCGTCTGATAATCCAAGTCCTTGCGGTCCACCACAAAAAAAACCTTATCCACTTCTTCCATCTCAGTAGCAAGTCTAGCAGCTTTAAAACTTGTCAGGGTCTTCCCTGAACCGGTAGTATGCCAAATATAGCCACCTGTATCAGGACCGCTTTTGATTTTTGAAGCAATAGCTGAACGTATCTTCCAGATGATTCGTTCAGTTGCCGCAATCTGATAAGGACGCATGATGAGAAGAGTGTCATTAGTATCAAAAACAGAATAATTTATCAAGACATTTAACAAGGTCTGTTGACTTAAGAAAGTTGCTGTAAAGTCCTTCAAGTCCTTAATAGGATTATTATTTTTCAAAGCCCAGTTCATGGTGAACTCATAAGAATTTTTATCTCGCTTGGTCGTATTAGCAAAATACCGAGTATCCGTTCCGTTTGAGATGATAAAAATCTGAAGGTACTTAAAGAGAGAATTCTCCTCATTGAAACTTTCTTTACTATATCTGTGCACCTGATTAAAAGCCTCTCGAATTGCAACTCCGCGTTTTTTAAGCTCAATTTGTACCAGAGGCAATCCATTTACCAGCAAGGTCACATCATAACGATTGCTACTGGTACCGACTTGCTTCATTTGATTAATGACTTGCAGTTTATTTCGACTAATATTTTTCTTATCCCATAGATAGATATTCTGGATATGCCCATCATCAAAGATAAAATCATAAATATAGTTGTCATGAAGTTTTCTGGTACGATCAATCAAACTGTCACTGGGTTTATTGAGGTACTCATCCAAGAAGCGCAACCACTCAGCATCTGTAAAAACCACATTATTCAGAACTTCCATCTGGGTCTTGAGATTAGCCAAAAGCGCCTCTGGGGTCGTCAAATAAGTTAGATACTCGTATCCTTGCTGGCGCAAGTCAGCAATCAGCTCCTTCTCCAAGTCCGCCTCTGTCTGATACTGACTAGGCTGTTCTAGCTTGGTATACTTTTCTAAAATGATAAAATTATCTGACTCAACAATAGCTGTAGTGAATGTACTTTCAGACATAATTACTCCTTATAATTGCAAGTGCTCTCTAAATGCTGTAACAAGTTTTTTAAAAGCGCAGTTTCTGGGAGGGTTACTAGTTCATCTTCCTCGGTTGATACTTTAGAATGACTAGAAATATTTAATATCCTTGACTCATAGTTACTAAAACTTCCTTCATTATCACGTGGCAATAAATCCTGCCAATTTTGATACCCTAGGAAAGTTGCTGTTTTCTCGTAAAGATTTCTTAAAAAATTAAAATGATATTTATAAACCAAATTGTCTTCTATAGCTTTATGTAATGATTTTCTTAAAAAATTATGATAAGCAAAAGGAGAGTCATCCGGTTGAGGTATCAGCTTATATGATCCATCTTCTAATTTTTCAAATCTAAATCTACTACTATCAGGAACTTTTCGGGTGTCAATATAGGTTCCATACTTTCCAGTTTCTTCGTCAATAGCTCTCTTACTATATCTCTCATTCCGTTTAATATTTTTTAACTCATTATATAAGACGTTATAAAATAAAGGATTGTGAGTTGTTATTATAAATTTAAGATCAGACTTACTCGTTCTAATCAACTTACCTAAATTTGATGCAACTTCTATCAAGTGGTTTTCATCTAATGATGAAACCGGGTCATCAATAAACACATACTCTAAATCATCAAACTCTCTAGTACTACGTTCATCAGGTTCTAGTATATCAAGCTCACTAATAACTAGCTCTAGCAATGTATAAAAAATAGACCAAATAAAATTGCTCTCTTCACCTTTGGATAACTTAATTTGTTCGTTTAGTCTATCCTCACCATCACCACTTTGAATAGTGAAAAGAATATGACCATCTGACAAAAGAAATGAAGGTGTCATTTTATCATTTGTATAATGCTGAAAATGCGAAATAATATTCTGATCCTGTCCCTGCTCTTGAATTATCCAAGATATAAAAGAATTTGGCTGAATCTTCAGTTTAAAATCTTGATTGCTATCAAGATCATTATCCCAATAGAACAAGTCCTCAGTAAAAGCATTATAATAAAGAATCTTATCTCTCGTAAGACCGCCTTCTTCAGCTTGAAACAACTTAGCAAACTCTTTAGAGAGTCTAGTCTTTCCTGTCCCATTAAAGGCGTAGATCAGCTGAACTTTCTGATTCGAAGCTTTTAACTCTTGTGCAATATCACTTAGCGCTTTTGCCATATCCCTTTCCTATTCTTTTCTATAAATCAAAATTTAGCAATTGTTCCCGCCAGTATTCATACTGTTTCTGTCTTAGTTCAATTTCTTTTGGAAGACCCTCAGAAAGAGAGTTGGTTAGAGTGTTAAAATTGTCAAGAACGGAGACAATTCTCTTTTGTTCAGTGAGTGATGGTAAGTAGAACGTTACTTTATCAATAGCATCCTTCGATAATCTAGGAATACTAGCCTTTCGAACCTGTGATTTAAGTCTATCTTGCTTACTTAACAAGACATAGTACATAAATTTATCAGAAATATTATCTAATGTCTCTAATGTGTAGACATCATCCGCTGCCCAAAAGTCCACAGCGCTATAGCCAATTTCACCAGCCGCCCCTGCACAAATTACAAAACTAGTATTTTTCACTCTGTTTGATTCGGTATAATATCCCAAGGGCGCCAAACTATTTTGATAAACTGGAACACTTCCTGAAGTAGTTAGTTGCCTTCTAACAAGACGTTTCCCACGTTGCAAATTGACAACTTGTCCCACCTTCACTCGAATTAGACCAAATACCCACTGTAAAAGCTTGATAATAGCGGAGTTGTCCCACTCCTCTACTCTACTCTACTCTCAGTGTACACGCCTTCGGCGACGAATGTCAAGAGTTTTTCTCGGAAATATTCGTACTGTTTTTGGCGAAGCTCAATCTCCTTGGGAAGTCCGATGTTTAGATCGTTACAAACCATGTCGAAATTGTCTAGAACTTGAACAATACGAGACTGGATTTCGAGAGAAGGGACTGGGATTTTTACATTCTTCAGACTATTCGCGTTAAACTGAGGCTGTCCAGCCTTTGAAACTAAATTATTAGCCTGTTTCCAATACAATTCACTCTTTGAAAAGTGCCAATAGTATCTTGAATTCAACTCCTCTGATGGAGTAATCTTAATTAAAAAAGAGGCATACGCGCTAGCTTCATCTGTATCAATAAATAGCGTTTTTCCATAAGTCGCACCTGTTCTAGCCATCAACAAGTCACCGTATTTTACTAGATAGTTTCTAGATTCTTCGCTTAAAGCAATATATTTTTTATCATTCGACTTGAGATAGCCATTTTCATCAATATCAGTGATTCGAATAAATCTAACATCTCCAGTATCTTTCGCTTTATCAGTATAGCCATAATTAAATTTAGCTACTTCCTCTAGAGTCTTCCACTCAACCTGATAAACCTCATCCTCAAATGATAAAAGTTTATCTCGATAAAAAGAATATTGCTTTTTACGTGAGGTCAATTCTGAGGTCAATTCTGAGGTCAATTCTGTAACATAATCGGTGAATTTGTCAAGTATTTGCACGATTTTTTCTTGAATTTCTATTGGTGGGATAGGAATAGGAAACGATTTTAAAGTTGAAATGACAATGTAAGACATAGCCGCCTTATTTGTATTATTCTCTAAATAAGATTTTAGCCCCTGTTTGATAATGTGTAACAAAAATCGAGCTTTCACATTATGTGAGAAATTTGTCAAAACATATGTTCTTTGATATGCTTCAAATTTTCCTGAATAATACTTAACATCTCCAACATTTGCATTTCCAGCAATTAATAGTGCCTCTGCATTCCACCGAAAGGAATTTATTCGACTTATTTCTTTTGCTGTTGTAAAAAAAGGATACTTCCCATCTTCAACAGACTCATTGGCATTCAATTTACCTGTCTCTATTTTACACACTTCCCCCAACTCTTTCCACTCAACGGGACAGTTTTGGATTTCTTCTAGGATGTTCATCACTTACCTCCTTCCTTGGCTAGATTTTCAATGCTTTTAATTTCTTTGAGGTAATCTTTTTCAACTTGACTAAGGGTTTTGGCTTGGTAGCTCTTATATTCCTTATCTACCTTCTGCTTCATCTGTTCACGAGAGATCGAACCACTGTTATCCAGTAAGTCTTCTCCAGTAGCCTGAAGGATACGATCTACATGTGTCGCCCAGTCCGCCATAGTCATGACTTCTTCTCGCTCTGCCTGTCTTTCAGCAAAGTCTAGATATCCTGATACAAGCTGATTGAGTCCACGGAGTTCCTTTTCTGTCAGATAGTTCTTGGCAACTTTTGCTTCAGATAGGGTAGGGAGGTCGCCCTTAAAAGTGGTCAAGCCCATAAACTCCTTTTCACTATCAACACGATTGTAGATGAGTTCGCTCGCAGTATTGTGGTGAATAGCATAATGCATCTTGTTTTGTACTGTCGCAAAGAATTTCTTTGCCTCTGGTGAGTTTGCATTGTAATCACTTGATGTCGCAAAAAGATCCAAAACCTGACGGTAAAAGACTTTTTCACTCGAGCGAATGTCTCGGATTCTCTCAAGGAGTTCTTTAAAGTAAGAGCCTCCACCCAAGTTTTTCAAGCGCTCATCATCCATAACAAAGCCTTTGATCAGATACTCTTTCAAGACTGTCGAAGCATAATGTCTGAACTGGATTCCACGAGGAGAACGCACACGATAGCCAATTGCCAAAATCATATCGAGATTATAGTAGGCGACTTTTTTTGACTGAGTTTTACCAGCTATTGCACCGTGACGAGTGGTTGTCAACTGATAGTTGACAACCACTGCTTCATCCAACTCACCATCTTCAAAAATCGCCTTGATATGTTTACTAATGTTTTGCTTGGAAGTTTGAAAGAGCTCAGCTAGTTCCTGTTGGGTCAGCCAGACCGTTCCATTATCCAAGTGGAGTTCAATAGCGGACTCTCCGTCATCTGTTCTATAGAGAATCACATCATTTGCCATGGCTCAATTCCTCTACAATCTTATCTATCTCTGCACGCAAGTGGTCAATCTTGGCAACAGTCTCAGCGATTTCTTTATTGAGCACATCAATATCAATCTTCTCACGGGTATCTTCTTTTTCCACATAAGTTGACACTGAAAGATTATAATCTGCCTCTGCTACCTTTTCTTGTACCACCATACAAGAAAAGTAATCTTCATTTTCTTTCTTTTCAACACTGTCTAAGATTTTTTCGATATTCTCTTCTGTTAAGACGTTATTATTAGTTTCTTTCTTAAACTGCTTACTTGCATCAACAAAGAGGATATCCGTCGTTGGCTTATTCTTTGCCAAAATAAGAATACAGGTCGCAATGGAGGTCCCAAAAAAGAGATTGTCTGGTAGCTGAATAACCGCTTCAACAAAGTTATTGTCTACTAGATATTGACGGATCTTTTGCTCAGCACCTCCCCGATAGAAAATACCTGGGAAAGTTACGATTGCAGCTCGTCCCTTATTCGACAAGTATGACAAGCTATGCAGAATAAAAGCAAAATCAGCCTTAGATTTAGGCGCCAATACACCCGCAGGTGCAAAGCGATCATCATTGATAAGCGTTGGATCATCGCTTCCTATCCATTTGATAGAGTAGGGTGGATTTGACACAATAGCATCAAAAGGCTTATCGTTTACATGCTTAGGATCAAGTAAGGTATTGCCACGCTCAATGCTAAACTTATCATAATTGATATTGTGTAAAAACATATTCATCCGAGCTAGATTATAGGTGGTCATATTAATTTCCTGACCATAAAATCCATCTTCAATTATGTGCTCATTAAACTGCTTTTTAGCTTGTAGGAGCAACGAACCCGAACCACAGGCAGGATCGTAAATTTTATTGATTTTATTTTTTTCATTCTTACCCAGCATAACAATCCGCGCCAAGAGTCTCGATACACTTTGCGGTGTAAAAAATTCTCCACCAGATTTCCCAGCGTTAGAAGCATAATTAGAGATTAGATACTCATAAGCATCCCCAAAGAGATCAATATGGTTATCTTCAAAGTTTCCAAAATCAAGACTTGCAATTCCTTCAAGAATCAGAGCCAAGCGCTGATTCCTCTCCGGAACTGTACTACCTAGCTTGTTACTTCTGGTATCTACATCATCAAAAAGGCCCTTAATGTCATGTTCACTCGCATAACCAATCGCACTAGACTCAATATCATCAAAGATATCTTTTAAATCTGTATTTAAGTGCTCATTTTGGCGAGCAGTTTTGACAACACTGGAAAACAACTGCGAAGGCATAATAAAATAACCCTTGGTTTTAATGGCATCATCTCGAACTTCAGGTGTAATTAAATCTTCAGAAATCTCTTCATAGTTAATTGATTCATCGCCGCCTTCGATATAGGTTTTGAAATTTTCACTAATAAAGCGATAAAATAGAATTCCCAAAATATACTGCTTGAAGTCCCAACCATCTACTGCACCACGAACTTCATCAGCAATTTTCCATATTTTTCTATGTAGTTCTTGCCTTTGTACCTGTTCTGACATCATATTTCCTCGTTAACTTTTTATTCTTCTTATTATATCATTTTTCTCATTATTTAATTTCGTCAGAGTGAATTTCTCAAGAGTTTTTCCAAGCTAACTATCATCTTATTGATTACCAATCAAAAATCTACTTAGGTCTCGACAACAAAATTGAAACGACTAATCATTAGGTAAACTATCTTAAATCGATTTACAAGCATAAAAAAGAACACCCCGAAGGTTGTTCTATGTAAATATAGCAACTCTCTCGAATTAACGTTTACTAAATTGTGATGCCTTACGAACTTTCTTAAGACCTGATTTTGGGAGACTTCTTCGCCTTCAACCAAGGACTAAATAAAATGGGCGACGAAGCGCTCCCTTCTAAAGTTCACCCTGAACATTTTGTATTTGCTGGGGTGCACGGTGGACAGGAAGTGATGAAGTTGATTGGAGAGTACGGTCAACCAACTTATCAAAAAATCTTTATCAGTCTAGATGCTGAAAAACCAGTAGTTCCGGATACTGATACAAAAATTTCTATGGCAGGTGATACAGCCACTCTCATGTCCGATCCAAGCCTTGATATCAAGATGTATGGCATGCACCAGTTCAAGATGAAAAAAGGTGGACTCCGCATCAAACTAGGCGTCTTTTCCCCAGAAGCAACCCCAAGCTAGATGGAGTTCGGTCACCAAGAACACCTAGCAGTTGAATTTTTCAATTCCCTCGCAATCGCCTATCAAAACAAAACATTTAAGGGCAAACTACTCAACCCCTCTTAAAATTCAAGTAAACAAAAACGGGTGACTGAACAATTTATCCTTTGAAAGCTAGGATTATAAAACCACTCGTAACATATCAATCTATCACCCATATAAAAAGATAGCCATTCTAATTGAATGCTATCTTTTTTGTTTATCCTTGTCCACCAGGGGCTGGACCGCCAGGACCACCATTTCCTTGAGGGTCTCCATTTGGTCCACCGCCTCCAGGCATAGAGTTGACAATTTCCGTTTGTTTTTCGCCGTTGAGATAGATATCCCCGCCTGTGTAGGTCGCTGTTCCATCAAAGTCAAAACCTGTTTGACCAATCATTTTAATGGTTCCACCTGTGACCGTGATATTGCCGTTTGAATCGATTGGGTCTGTATCCCCTTGACCAACTTCTACTGTCAGGTTACCACCGTTCATGGTGAAGAAGATTTCACTCTGTTGGGCGTTTTTATTAGCTGCATTGACTCCATCATCTGTCGAATAGATGGTAATGTCCCCACCGTTGATAGTGATGGACTTACCTTCAAGTCCTTCTGTCGAATTCTTGACGGTGTAGGTACCACTATCGATGACCAAATTACCTGATGCGTGAATTCCATCATCTCCTGCTGTGACTGTTATGGTATTGTTAGCCAAATACATATTGCCGACAGTCATATCGTCATCATTGTCGACCTTGACCCCATCCTCTTTGGCATCAATGGTCATGGTCGTACCAGTGATGTTGAGTTCATCATTAACATTAAAGGCATCGCCAACTGCTGTGATGTTATAGGTTCCACCCGTGATATGGAGAGTGTCATTAGCCTTGATACCGTTGTTTTTCTTGCCATCTACATTGAGAGTTCCTTTCCCATTGATGGTCAAATCCACCTTAGAAAAGAGAGCTGCATCTGCTTTTTCATCGCTGTTAGAGCTTGAGTCAGAGAGACTGTTGGTGGTTCCCTCTGCTAGAGTCAAGTAGACATGGCCAGCTGATGTCGCAGATATCGCTGCATTGGTATTGGTCATGGTCGCATCTTTTAGGACTAGATGAACATCTGCCGACTTATCTGCCTCGACCTTGATCTGCACTCCGTCAGACTGACCTGAAATCACATAGGTTCCAGATTTTGTGATGGTCACTGTTGATTCAGAGACTGTCACCCCATCTCCAGAGACGTTTGCTGATGAGCCAGATAACTCAATCTTAGAAGCTGTGCTTTCATCATAAGAAGTATCATTGTCCTTCTCTGTAAAATAGGATGTTTGGTTTGTCTTTGTTGCAGTTGTTGTTGCACTATTTGTCGTTGCATTGGTATTGGATGTAGTTGCTGACTGGGCACATGCTGCCATCAGTACCATTGTCGTTAAACTCGTTGCGAGTAAGGTCCATTTTTTTGATTTCATACCTTTTTCCTCTCCTTCGTATGATATAGCTAGACAGTCTACAGAAGATTCCTGAAACAAAACTAAAACTTTTCTGAAAGTTTCCTTAAATTCAGTTTCAATTAAGTTTCGCTTAATAAAACTTTTAGAAATGTCCTCTAGACTTGTTCCAAGCAAGTTTACCTTGTTTAATCTATGATTTATCTAAAGGAGAAATTGCTTATGAAACCCCTAGAAACAAACTTTGAACGGATCGAAACCAAGTACCTAGTCTCTAAAACAGACCTACACGATTTAATAGAAGATTTGAAAGACTACCTCGTCGAGGACGACTATCCGACTTCGACCATTTCCAATATCTACTTTGATACAGAAGATTTTCAGCTCATCCAAGACTCCTTGCAAGATCAGCATAAGAAGGAAAAAATCCGTATGCGGACCTATCTCGCGCAGCCAAGCGCTGACAGCCCCTTCTTTCTAGAAATCAAGTTCAAAGATGATTCCGGTATCGGTCACAAGCACCGCGTCCTATCCCAGTCCTATCCCAGTCCGATACCATCACCCAACTCATCACCAAGGGTTGGGGAGAAGACCTGATCAAAGATAGCTTTCTGGTAGCAGAGGTGCAAAAGCTACGCCAACGCTACAGCGAGGCTCTCAAACCGCGTATCTATATCTCTTATGACCGTTTTTCACTAAAAGAAAAAAAGAAAATCCCAGGATTCCCCTACCAGAAAATTCGTGTCACTCTTGACCAAAACTTGACCTATCGAGATGAAAATGTCAGCCTATTCGCAGACAAGGAAGGCTTGCCTCTCTTAGAAGACGAACTGGTCATCATGGAAATCAAGGCGCCTGGTGACAAACCGCAATAGCCACAGGATATCCTTAATAAGTATGGTCTGGTAGAGCAAAAATTCTCAAAATACTCCTGCGCCTACCATAAATCACAAGGACTGACCTATGCCCCACAACCTATCGGAGAAAGTGTAGGTAATGCTTATGTCTAATCTTTTTAACTCTATTTTCAACGACGCAACCGCCACTGCTGACCCCCTCCAACTCCTACTCGCCCTTGTCGTCAGCCTTTTTCTAGGACTAGCACTCAGCTGGGCCTACAAGCAACGGACTTTTTACACACGGGAATTTATCATCAGTTTGACCCTTTTACCTTGTTTGATGACGCTGGTCATCTTCCTCGTCAATGGCAGTCTCGGAACGTCGATTGCAGTAGCAGGGACCTTTAGTCTCATTCGTTTCCGTTCTGCAACAAGTGGCTCTCGAGAGCTAATCGCTATCTTTCTAGCCATGATTACAGGCCTAGCGGCAGGGACAGGCTACCTCCTCTTAGCCGTTCTCTTCACGGTCTTTATCCTAGGCATTTGGCTCCTTTTGGAAAAACAACAGAGCAAGAGCAATCACCAACGTCGTAGACTCTTAACCATCACACTTCCCAATAAAGAAGACCGCCTAGATACTATCCAGGTCGCGCTGGATCAATTTTGCACCGAGTCTGACCTCATCTCAGTAGATACCAGCAATTCTGGTGAATCTTTGCAAACCGTCTACGAAGTCGATCTCAATCCCCAAGTAGACGACTTCCAACTGACAAGCTACCTGACAAACAAGATTTCCCAGTGCGATGTTTCCTTGACTAAAAAAGCAAAAAAGAAGAAAAATTTATAAGACTAAAGCTCATAAAAAGAACAGCCCCTGCTCCTGCAACGACATTATTTCCCAGTGTCACCCCGGGAAAGACAATGACGCCACCTCCAGCCCAGAAATTATCTCCAATGGTGATGGGCTTGCCGTATTCGACCCCTGAATTGCGTTCATCCGGATCCAGTGGATGGAGTGGGGTTAAAAACTGACAGTTGGGACCAATCATGGCGTTGTTCCCGATGCGAATCGGACAAACATCCAGCATGGTCAAGTTCCAATTAGAATAAAAAT
>ERZ772971.1184-NODE-1184-length-15424-cov-12.089336_pt1 | contig 15424 bp, 11 predicted proteins | sample MGYA00511943_ERZ772971 | MGnify/ENA primary metagenome ERZ772971 (study PRJEB29015, sample SAMEA2737929) | human oral metagenome | biome: human oral; feature: human-associated habitat; material: dental | place: China | collected 2144 ... | reverse complement strand
CCACCGTCGCCCTGGTGGATGCCGACAGCTTCCAGTTCAGCCATGGCGGACAGCAGTTCCTGTGCACCGTGGGCGTGCCGGACTACACCCCACCCGAACTGCAGGGCCAGTCCTTTCACGGCGTGGTGCGCACCCAGCAGCACGACGCCTTTGGCCTGGCTGTCATACTCTTCCAGGTACTGATGATGGGGCGCCACCCCTTTGACGGCGTCCCCGACACCGGCGAAGCCCCGCTCATGGGCGAGCGCATCCAGAGATGCCTCTACCCGCACATCCCGGAGCGCCCCACCGGCATGCAGCCCCCACCCGGCCTGCCCGCCCTGACGGAATTTTCAGGCACACTGGCCGACCTGTTTGCCCGCGCCTTCACCACCCAGGGCAACACCCCACGCCCCGACGCCCTACAATGGGTGACGGCGCTGGAACACTTCGAGAAAACCCTGCGCCGCTGCCGCACAGACCGCCGCCACCACTACCCCCACGAATCCACCACCTGCCCCTGGTGCCAGATGGAAGAACAACTAGGCAACCAACTGTTTCCGCGCTCGGGCCAGGTCAGCCCCACCGCCCAAACCGCCCCTGCACCGGCCAACCTGACCCAGAAGCGCTTCCGGAGCAAACGCCCCCGACGCTTCATCATGAGGCTGGCAATCACCGCCGCCGTGGCGCTGGGCCTCTACCACCTGGCCGCCAGCTACCTGGCCAGCCTGTCCCCCACCCAGATACTGGCCAACCAGGCCAAACAACACCTCCCCACCTGGGTGACCGGCACCCACCAGAAACTGCAACCCAAACTGGACGCAGCACGCCAGCAAGGCCAGCACTGGGTCGACAGCGCCAGGGAGGCCCTGCCGGACCTGTCCACGACTGGCAAATGGATCAAGGGACTCTGGCAGTCAGAGAGCCCGGACGACAGCCAGCCCTCGGCGCGCGCAACACGCAAGCAGCAAGACAAGACCGATGACAGCGCCCCTGCCCACAGCCAGGGCCCCGCACTGACCATCACCGACAAGGTCATGGAAATGCAGCGCGTACTTCGCCGCCAGGGCTACCCCGTGCCCCTGAATGGCAGCTTCGACGCAGCCACCCGACGCTACGCCGCCGACTACCTGACCAGCATCAGCGGCGAACCCACGCCGGAGAACCTGAGCGTGCGGGAGTTTTATTTGAGGTTTGAGGGGGTGAGGTAGGTCGCTCTCATGCTCGCACTATTGGATTCTGGAAGGGATGCGTAGCAAGGTTTGAGGCTCATGAGCCACAGCGGGTGCCCTAGCACACCGACTCCCCCACCTTCTCCACGGTTCATCCCCGCATGCGCGGGGAACGCCACCTCGTCACCAGGATGGATCCCTGCCAGGACGGTTTATCCCTGCATGTGCGGGGAACGCCGCTGCGTTTCCCGATTGCTCAAGCGCCAATACGGTTCATCCCCGCATGTACGGGGAACGCGCCCGCAGTTCACAGCGACAAGCCGCCTCCGTCGGTTCATCCCCGCATGTGCTGGGAACGCCGAAGCTCCAACTTCTTGATGCGGTCGTAGTCCGGTTCATCCCCGCATGCGCGGGGAACGCCGCTGCGTTTCCCGATTGCTCAAGCGCCAATACGGTTCATCCCCGCATGTACGGGGAACGCGCCCGCAGTTCACAGCGACAAGCCGCCTCCGTCGGTTCATCCCCGCATGTGCTGGGAACGCCGAAGCTCCAACTTCTTGATGCGGTCGTAGTCCGGTTCATCCCCGCATGCGCGGGGAACGCTGAATCTATCTTGCGTCATACGCTGAAACTGTCGGTTCATCCCCGCATACGCAGGGAACGCGAAGGTGACCGCCATCAATGACGTGATGGCCCCGGTTCATCCCCGCATGCGCGGGGAACGCATGTGGCGGCGCTCTGACACCGTCGGCGCTCGCGGTTCATCCCCGCATGCGCGGGGAACGCAAGTTTTGCGCGCACACCGCGACAGCATTCCGCGGTTCATCCCCGCATACGCGGGGAACGCTGGGCAGCCCGTCATCCAGCTACAGGATGCGGCGGTTCATCCCCGCATACGCGGGGAACGCAATATAGTTCCCATTATTCCCCATCGGGTTATCGGTTCATCCCCGCATACGCGGGGAACGCGACGATTCTGCCAGCGTGGTAAATGCTACCGTCGGTTCATCCCCGCATACGCGGGGAACGCTTTAAAACGGTGCTGCACCGGGAGCATCCGGACGGTTCATCCCCGCATACGCGGGGAACGCCCGAAGCATCCGCGTTGCGGTTTTCTCCGAGGCGGTTCATCCCCGCATACGCGGGGAACGCGTAAACGTCATCAATGGTTGGCGCGACGAACACGGTTCATCCCCGCATACGCGGGGAACGCGTTCAATCGTCGAAACGAAAACGGGGTAAACCGCGGTTCATCCCCGCATACGCGGGGAACGCTTCTTCTCCTGATTAATGAAAGCTTTAAATCCCGGTTCATCCCCGCATACGCGGGGAACGCAGTTGGGTGGCGGACATGACCACATCATGTGGCGGTTCATCCCCGCATACGCGGGGAACGCATAGTCTGTTCATCCCTAACGCCGTCGCAACCCGGTTCATCCCCGCATACGCGGGGAACGCGGTAGAGGAAAAGCAGGCGGTATATCAATTACCGGTTCATCCCCGCATACGCGGGGAACGCTTCTAGATCGGGGTTGCTGTTCTGCTGCAGGACGGTTCATCCCCGCATACGCGGGGAACGCTTCAGCAGGAATCGTACAGCGGCCGCTATCGCCGGTTCATCCCCGCATACGCGGGGAACGCTGCTGGAGCTTCTTTGCATCAAGACCAAGAGTCGGTTCATCCCCGCATACGCGGGGAACGCTTTCTGGGCTGACCTGAAAGCATTAACGCTGTCGGTTCATCCCCGCATACGCGGGGAACGCTCCTGAACCGGGATCTGGAAGATCGTTGCCAGCGGTTCATCCCCGCATACGCGGGGAACGCTTTCTGACCCATTTTGCGTAGCCGATGGCGTCCGGTTCATCCCCGCATACGCGGGGAACGCTAGTGACTTATCCATATGATCCGTTGATGTCCCGGTTCATCCCCGCATACGCGGGGAACGCTTTCTGACCCATTTTGCGTAGCCGATGGCGTCCGGTTCATCCCCGCATACGCGGGGAACGCTAGTGACTTATCCATATGATCCGTTGATGTCCCGGTTCATCCCCGCATACGCGGGGAACGCCTACTACAGGTGCGGCCGTCCTACACTACATCCGGTTCATCCCCGCATACGCGGGGAACGCTGCAACGATACACCACGGAAGCCCATCGGACCCGGTTCATCCCCGCATACGCGGGGAACGCAAAACCGGCGACCTCTGCCGCAAAAACCCGGACGGTTCATCCCCGCATACGCGGGGAACGCTTGAGCACTGCCGCAATGTCGGAAAGGACGCCCGGTTCATCCCCGCATACGCGGGGAACGCATTTCCAAGCCCTTCTCGTAGGCCCGGAAAAACGGTTCATCCCCGCATACGCGGGGAACGCGCAAAGAGACCATCATAGACACGCGCTACCGTCGGTTCATCCCCGCATACGCGGGGAACGCTACGCAGAGGACCAGGAGTGGCAGCCGCGCGACGGTTCATCCCCGCATACGCGGGGAACGCTCAGCCAGGTCGCAGGCGATGTCCTTTGCCACCGGTTCATCCCCGCATACGCGGGGAACGCTACTGCAAAATAATTAGTCAATGCGTTTCCGTCGGTTCATCCCCGCATACGCGGGGAACGCACCTTTGGAGCTGCATAGTCGGTCAGCCCGTACGGTTCATCCCCGCATACGCGGGGAACGCGCCCGCGCCAGGAGCGCCCGTTATCAGCGTGATCGGTTCATCCCCGCATACGCGGGGAACGCCGCACGCTGCAGCCAGCCAACTGCCGGCACGTCGGTTCATCCCCGCATACGCGGGGAACGCTGCGCGGGGCAGGGGAGGGAGGTTCAGGGTTACGGTTCATCCCCGCATACGCGGGGAACGCTCTCTATCAGCGGGGGTAGTTATACCCCGTTCCGGTTCATCCCCGCATACGCGGGGAACGCCCCCCTTTGAGGTTCCTGCCATCGGCCGTCTACGGTTCATCCCCGCATACGCGGGGAACGCGCATACACCAAGGCACACCCCGAGCTACAATTCGGTTCATCCCCGCATACGCGGGGAACGCCAAGAGACACAACGACAGTATTTTGCAGAGTTCGGTTCATCCCCGCATACGCGGGGAACGCTGCAGGGCCTTGATCAGCTCGGCCACCTGGTCCGGTTCATCCCCGCATACGCGGGGAACGCACAAATTCTCGAAAATTGACAAACTGGTAGCACGGTTCATCCCCGCATACGCGGGGAACGCTTGAAACAACGCGATTTTCATTCACCGATCATCGGTTCATCCCCGCATACGCGGGGAACGCGCGGCTTTGTCACTGGGATGATCGAGGCAGCACGGTTCATCCCCGCATACGCGGGGAACGCCAATTTTTGGATGATTTTGCCCAAATTGGGCGCGGTTCATCCCCGCATACGCGGGGAACGCACAAACCCATGACCGATAGACTAGCCGCGCAACGGTTCATCCCCGCATACGCGGGGAACGCCTCATCCCAGCCTCTGTAGCCCTTCAGACCGCCGGTTCATCCCCGCATACGCGGGGAACGCGGGCGAACATGCGCCCCTGTCGCAGCATGTCGCGGTTCATCCCCGCATACGCGGGGAACGCCGTTGCTACACCCAGCAGGCCACCGACGCCGGCGGTTCATCCCCGCATACGCGGGGAACGCCACGCGAACGAGGCGCCGATTGCGTGGCAGAACGGTTCATCCCCGCATACGCGGGGAACGCCAGAGATAAAAATGCTAATCGATATGGTCAAGCGGTTCATCCCCGCATACGCGGGGAACGCCGTGTCCCCGTCAAAGAGGCACCAATAGCCGTCGGTTCATCCCCGCATACGCGGGGAACGCATGTCTGTAACGGATGTGGGCGCGCAGCATTTCGGTTCATCCCCGCATACGCGGGGAACGCAGAATGTCGGGGTTGCGCTTGCAAGGGTCCAACGGTTCATCCCCGCATACGCGGGGAACGCGGCTTGTGCCATCAGGTCGTTGAATGCCGTGTCGGTTCATCCCCGCATACGCGGGGAACGCACCGGCGCCAGCGCCAGGCGCGTGCCGCTCGACGGTTCATCCCCGCATACGCGGGGAACGCTCAGTACTCCAGGAGGCCCCACCGGCTGGCGACGGTTCATCCCCGCATACGCGGGGAACGCCCTCCAATCGCACTGGCGCCATCACTGACGCCCGGTTCATCCCCGCATACGCGGGGAACGCGGATTTGACGATTCATCAGTCGGAGCAAAGTGCGGTTCATCCCCGCATACGCGGGGAACGCAGCGCCTGGCTACGATCATCACCCCCATCGCCCGGTTCATCCCCGCATACGCGGGGAACGCGCGGCTTGACGGCCGCTCTTTTTTCGCCCATACGGTTCATCCCCGCATACGCGGGGAACGCGTACTGCGCCGCGTTTTGGTTCATTCAGTGGCGGGTTCATCCCCGCATACGCGGGGAACGCTGGCGGCAAAAAAAAACCCGCAAGTGATTAGACGGTTCATCCCCGCATACGCGGGGAACGCCGCGCCGTGGCCTGACCACGGCCCCCGGCCGGCGGTTCATCCCCGCATACGCGGGGAACGCCACACTTTTGGCGGCAACGTTGCACCCATGGGCGGTTCATCCCCGCATACGCGGGGAACGCACTTCCAATAAGTTATTGATCTACCGAAGGAAAAGTTAGCCCTCAGATTCTACCAAATATTCTGGTTGTTAAAGAGCGGGGGACTGCTCGGTGGGGTGAAACGCCACAAGATGCAGCCCATCAAACTCTACGGGTAAGCGTCGGTTGGCGCCCAGGGTCTGAAACTCGTATCCGGATTCATGGCTGCTGGCCCACGCCATGACGACGCTACCCTGCTCGTACCCCGCCTGAAGATGCTCCCATATCATCTCTCGGGTTCTCTTGGACACGTCTCCAATATAGACGCCGGCACGCACCTCAAGCAGCCAGATGGCCATTCTTCCCCGCAGTCTGGGAGGAACGTCTTCGGTGACAACAACGACAAAGCTCACAGGTCATTCCTCGCGTTCATCACTACAGTCTTCAGGACGAACGATGTCCTGCATCCCCTATGGATACCGGATTGGGAATCGCAGGCGGAATGGATTCCGGCGGCGCTTCAGGCGGAGAGATCTCGCCGGCAGCCAGAACCTCTTCGATGGTGGGGATGATCTTGCCAAGAAGCTTGTCGCTACGAAACAGGTCACGACATGCGAGCCGGACCTGCCTTTCAGGATTTCCGGGAGACTGCGCTGCAATTCTGAAAGCTATGGGAACGACTGTATCGAACTTGAACAGGTCCGCAATGTCATAGACAAAGGACAGCGGTTTTCCTGTGTGGATGAATCCGACTGCAGGCGCATAGCCGGCTGCCAGCACTGCTGCCTCGGTGATGCCATACAGGCAGGAGGTGGCCGCTGACAGGCATCTGTTGGGTATGTCGGCCGCATCCCAGGTTTTCTGATCGTAGTTCCTGGACTTCCAGTCAACGCCGTACTGCTGTGCCAGAAGCCTGTAGGTTTCCCTGACCCTGGCGCCTTCGATACCTCTCAGCTGCTCGACGCTACGCCGCTTTGGGGAGGGCTCTCCAAAGCGGACCTCGTACATCTTCCGGACCACCTTGAGGCGGAGATCATCATCCAACGCAAGCTTGGCCTGATAGAGCAATCGATCGGCGCGAGCGCCACCGGGTTGACCACTGGCGTACAAGCGGACACCAGATTCACCGACCCACACCAGCAGGGTTCCCGCAGTGGACGCCAGGTGCACGGCCGCATGAGAGATCCGGGTACCAGGCTCCAGCATGATGCACGCAATGGAGCCCACAGGAATATGCATGCGGACGCCATTCTGGTCAATGACGACGAATGCTCCATCCTGCACGTCGATCTGTCCGTACTGGACAAAGATCATCGATACACGATCTTTCATGGGAAGTGGCCTGATGGGCGGAAGCAGCGTTGACGTGCCCATGGTTCAGCAAAGTGGACGAACCAGCAAGAGGCCACAGCCAAAGCTCCTGGCGTGACCCACTCCCTCAAACAGCGCCCTCCTCAATGCTTCTGGATCTACCACCTCTGCTACACCTTGATAATCAAGACTGGAGAACTGAATGGCCTTGTGCTTCTCGCCAGTCTCTCTCCATCTCCCAGGCCTGAGTGCATGTTGGCAGTACCCTTTCTGAAGGACACTGCGCTCATCGACCCGAAGCCCCCAGTGAGCAGCGCGCTCCAGTATCCACCTGAGCCCTGCCTCATCCATGGCAACGGCCGCATCGTGCCCCAGCTGACGCGCCTCTTTCTTGGCATTCATCAGCATGTCATGCCGCCGGGACTTTCCTCCTTCAGCAACACAGCGGCTGACCACGGGATTGGCCCTCAAGTCGAAACGTAGGGTATCTCCCACGTCGAAGGATGGATCGTAAGCCTTGCTCTGAATGTCGAACCGGCCATCTTCATCATGCGGAGGTCGCTCGGAGACAACATAGTAGGTTCGCATGTCATCCAGACGCCGGAAGATGAAATCACGCTTACCGCCATCGGAGGCAAACAATCTCCAGATGATCTGATGATCCCGATACGCATCCCCCTGCGACTCATTCCTGATAAGCCAGGGATCCCGGCTTCCCATGGCCCTCAGGCGCACTTTTGAAAAATAATGGCTCATCCCTGCCTCTCCTCAAGTGCCACCCACTCCTTTCTACGCTCGAACTGCCACCTGCTCCTGGACACCGGCTGGTCTGTCCGCATTGCTTCAAAGCTGGCCGCCATGCCAGGCTCCATGCCTTCTTCCCAGTAGTAGCGAACCTGACCAAGCCTGAACATCCATTGGTCGCCCTTGGAAGGCCACGGCTTGTCGAACTCATGCTTGCGACTCATCTCGGCCAACGAGGGAAACTGGACGCTCTGAAACGCATTCAGAAGTCCGTTGGCCTGAATCACTTTGGGATCGACGGGCAATGCCAACGGGCAGGACTTCCTTCCCAGGTAGAGAGGATAGACCGGACGACGCAGCGCTTCGGCCAGACGCTTCAGCTCTTCGCCTGCCTGATCAACTCTCTCCACGGCAACGATAGCCAAGCTGTCGCACCGATAGTCACGCGATGAAAGCATGGTGTCGATCTTGTCTGCCATCAGCTCCTGGCGTCTCGATCGAAACGTGACTTTGCGAGGTGGCCTACCGACCTGAATGGTGTGATAGTCACGCAGTGGCGTTCCCGCCGCCTCCAGCTTCACACCAAAACGATACGCGTCCGACAAGCTCTGCTGTTTGCTCTCATCATTGCGGTCGATCCCCAACGCGGCACCAAGCAAACCAAGCAATGCCGATCGAGAGGGCTGGACGGAAGATCGCCGTGTCTCGCCCACGGCAATCTCCCCCCAGCTGGCCATGGGGCCGTAGAGCCTCATCATCAAGTATTCAGCCATGACGGCTTACTCCTTGGCGGCAAACTGCAGAAGCGCCTCAAGTGAGCCCTGGCCCGTCAGAACATTGAATTCCTCATGCGCATCCGAGCAAGCGCCATACACCGTGTCCATGTTCTTGCGTACCGTGGACAGCGCCGTAACGGCTTCCTGTGCATAGTCTTCACCATTGACCGGTCTGACGAACGCCAGTGACAGAGAGCGCGGCTGCTGTGTGCCTTTTTCGACCAGGGCGTAATGGGCATAGGCACGGCTGGCAAAGCTGTTCTGCTTGCCCGTCGGGCCAACCGTCAGTGCGGTCTTGACCAATGCCTTGATGGCTTTCTCAGTCAGTGCTTCATCATTGCCAAGATTCTTCTTGAGCAGATCCCTGTCGATGCAGACGTACTGATAGAACACCGCAGCCGCAAAGCCGGCCTCACCAATGTGCGCTGCCCCCGGCTCATTCCGGTTCAGATCATCCACGGCAGTGAAGTAGTCATCTTCCACAGCCGAGGCATGGACACCAATGGCATGCGCTACCTGGACGGCAGCCTCTCCGTTGAACTCCGTCTTGGATGCCAGCATCCTGCCAAACATGGCAATGTCCACTGCCGTATGATCATGCAGCAGCGATGCCAGCTCTTCCTTGGAGGGGCCACGCTGCTCCTCAGCCAGCTTGCTGACCAGATCGTCCAGCGTCTTGCGCTCCTCGGGGGCCACATGAACAAGCTGCTCGATTTCGAGAGGCACATCTTTCTTCAATGCACCATACTCTTTGGCAATCTCTTCGGCCCAATCCTTGGCTTTCTTCTCTGCCACACCCTTTGCCTTCAGTGCCTCGAACACCTCGACCCCCAGCCTCTTCGTGCGGGTTCCGATGCTGCCGGCCAATTCCTGCTGGAAGGTTTGGGAGGTACGCCATGCACGCTTGAGACTCTGCGAGGATACCCGCAGACGCTCCACGCCTCCCAGACGCGCTGTCTTGGGGTTGCCCAGATCATCCCTGTTCAGGTTGGCGGGCGGGTAGGAGGTAAGGAAATGCAGTTGGATGAATTGAGTCATTGCAGATTCTCCTTGATCGATTCCGGTTCGTCGGCATCGGCCTTTTGGCCAACGCTCAGGTAGTAGTCATAAGCCCAGTGAAACTTGACGCCGCTGCTGGCGCGCAAGGCCGATTGCCCATGTTCCAGCTGCCAGGCAAACAGGTCATCGGCAAGCCGTGCAACGTCGGTCTTCCTGTCCGCCAGCTGGATCGCACGACGTATCTGAAGGAAGTAGTCTTCCGTCGTGGCCGAAGCCTGCAGCGACTGGAAGCGCAGTTCGCTCATTGCAGGACGCTCTCCGCCGAAGCCTTTCCCCAGACGAAACGCCAACGTTCGTTCGTCACCCGGATCCTCCTTGACATGCGCCAACGCTCCCGCCACCCAGGCAAACTGTTCATAGGCTTGGGACTCGTCAGAAAACGCTTTGCTGCTGCCTCCCAAGGCAATCAACCGACGCGCGAACAACAGGGTTGCACTGTTGGAAAGCAGTTCTTCGGCGTTCTGGCAACGCCGCAGACGGGCACGATCTGCCCTGCCTTGGCCGCGAAGTTCGCCAGGCAGGTCGTCCTGGTCCTGATCTCTGGGGAGCAGAGACCTCCACCAGTCTCGAACCCATTGACGCTGCTTCTCGCTCATCCTGAACTTTCTGGGTTTCATGATTTCGATTTCCCTTTTGCTTTGGTCTTCTTGCCCCGATTCGGATCCACGATATCCCACAATGGCTTGAGCTGCTTGCCAAGATTCAGTTCCTTGCCAAGATCCGCCCTAGCCTCGACGACCCGCTTCATGTTCTGCTCCTCAATGGGTGCGCTGAGCACCCAATGGTCGAACAGCCGCAGTACCGCACGCCTTGTTTCGTTGAGCCAGGCCTTGTAAACCGTAGTCAGCTTGCCTGCTTCATCTGCCTCGTCCTTGGTCCCGTACAGATCCGACAGGCCGTTCAGCGCGTTGTAGAACAGAGGTTCGGTTGTCTCCCAGAAGCTGTCGAACACGGCGGGTTCAGAGCCGACATCTCCTGGTCTGTTGAACCAGGCCGACTTGACCTGCTTGTGCAGCGCATAGGCCATGCCTTCCGCCGAGTCCAGAACGTCCTTCACTCGACCGATGAAGGTCAGCCTTTTTCTGGCATCGAGCTCATGAATCGGCAAGGCGCTGTCATACCAGCACATGGCTTTCATGTTCGACATGTCGTAGCCGAAGCACCACAACCTGTACCCCTTTCGCCCTTCCTTCCGTGAACGCTTCTCATTGAAATGCCGTGTGACTTTTGCGGCATCCGGTTGATGATCATCATTCCCCAGAACCAGCCCCAACCACTCGCGGTAGCCTTTTCCGGCCTGCCTTCCCTTGATGGAAATAGGCGGTTTCTCCCCCTTGGAGTCAAGACTGTACGGTGTCAGGGGATGCAGCCAGTTCCCGGTATAGTTCGTTCCGCCATGTCGGGTCAGATAGTGACGAATCGTCCGGACACCCTTGGCCGCGCAGATGGAGCAGTTTCCGTGATCGTCAATGGTCGATGCGTCTATACGGATACGACGGGGCATGCTCCAGTAAGCTTGAAACGGATGAACCGATTCCGGCGTCGTCTCTACACCATCGCTACCGTCACTGGTCCGGGTTGCAACCATCCAAGGCAATACGTCGCCGATCTTCTTGATATCAGAATAGCTGTCGTTCAGGGCTTCCTTGGGCAGCACATTGAGCCAGAGCTTCTGCCACAGCGTGGACGGCTTTTCAGGGCTTTCATCGACGGGTACGACCAAGGTGGTAATGGGGCCGCCACCCCGCAGTGAGGTCCTGACGCCCCTGCCCCCCGACGGCGCATTGATCTGCAGCGTGAACAGGGCCTGAGCAAAGCAGCTTTCGCACAGCGCGAAGTCTTCCTTGTGCTTGTTGAAATACAGGTTGCTATCGGAACCTGCATCAATCAAGAGATCACGTACCGAGTTCTGATTCGGCTCCAGGTTGGCCGTCTTCAGAAGCAGAAGATCCTGCATGAAGGCAGGGCCATCTGCCTCCAGCTCGAAGGCGTTCTGGTATGGGCTGAACGCCTTGGCAAGGTCATCACGACTTGGAAGCTCCTGGTAAAGCTCCCTCCACTCATCCTCGTCTTCAGGCGCCATGGAAAGCTGCAGAAGTCCAATCAGGAATTGGTATATCGCTCCACGAAAGTCCGGACGCGGCTCAGCGATATCAATCCAATTACCCGTGATATCCATAGGCGATATGGGTGCACAATCACCCTTGCTCGAAACCCCTTGCAGCCAGCCCGTTGTAATCAGATTCATTTCTGCATCGCCTCCTGCCAATCAACCATTTCAGCACAATTTGATTGGAGAAAAAGAGAATATCAACCGTGCCCCAATGCTGAAATAGTATTACTACCTATATTCATGTATACGTGCTTACAGCTACCAGACCATACCGAAATCAGCGCTGTATTTCATGATCAACTCTCTTCCCCTTTCATCGACCACTCTGCCCACAAGCTCCCCGCTCTCAGGAATCAGGGGCAAGATGAACGCATGATCCCGTAGCAACGGGGTCTTCGCCCTCAATGTCTCGATGGCGCTGGCAAATCTTGCCTGCCAGGAATCAGCAAGCCTTTGGGCAACACTTGCCCAAACGCGGACGGCGGACTGTTCCCAGGGGTTGTCGTCTTCAGCGCGCAGGGGGCGCAGTACGCCGTCCTGCCATACCGCCAGGTAGATGTTCAGGGTCTCGTCGCCCAGTCGGGTGGGAACCCGGTCGTCCTCGTACCAGCGAGCGCTGCTACCCATGCAGTAGCCCTTCCGGATTTCCAGCGCATTGAAGTTGGCCTGGCTCCGCATGTCCATGTCCTGGCGGATCTGTTTCAGGCTCAACGCTCGCAGTTTGTCCGGAACACTGTCCAGATCAGCACCATAGACGGCCTCCACCAGATGGCGCACAGCACCGGGCTCACCTTGCTCACCCGGTGTGGTGATGTTTCCGGCTTCCTTCAGCGCATTCGCCCCCAGCCAAAGCTTGCCAGCGTCGGGATACACATCGGCCGCCGTCGGGAAGAGCGTTTTGTACCAGGAAGCATCCGGACTTCCCTCCAGTGAAGGGGAGAGAATGATCAACTCGGGCTCTGATCTGCCATCCCGGCCATCTTGGGACAGGTCCCCGTTGGCCTGGCGGAGGTGGCGATGCAGACGGCCAGCCCGCTGGATGATCAGATCGATGGGCGCCAGATCGGAGATCATCAGATCGACATCGAAATCCAGACTCTGCTCCAGAACCTGCGTACCTACCAGCACCCAGCCTGCGCGATCCTGGCTGCCTGATCGCTTTCCAAACCTGTCCAGCACACGCTCTTCGATCTCCAGCCGGTCGCCCATGGCATAGCGGCTATGGAACAGCATGAGCTTCTGGTCGGGCGACGCATCCTGAAGGAGGCTGTACGCCTTGCGCGCATCAGCCACCGTGTTTCTTATCCAGGCGACACATCCACCCTTTTGGGTAACTTCCGAGATCCTTGCCAGTACGGCGTTCTCGTCATGAACCATGCTGACCTGCACGCGACGCTTCAACTGTGGACGCGTCTCGCACGCATGGACCCGAATCTCCTTGCCGATCTGCGTTGCCAGGGGATACCTGTTGTCATCCAGTTCACAGTCTTCGTCGATTCCCAAGCCGCGCCGATAGGCGTCGATGAGCCTCTCCCGTGTCTCCAGCGGAAGGGTGGCAGACAGCAGGATGACACTGCCGCCCTGACTGGCATGTGCCATCAGCAACTTCCGCAGCAACGACATCATGTAGTCGTCGTAGGCATGCACCTCATCCACCAGAAACACTTTGCCGCTCAGGCCTATAAGGCGCAATGACTGGTGACGAGCAGGCAGAACAGCCAATAAGGCCTGGTCCAGCGTACCGACACCCACCTCTGCCAGCAGCGCTTTCTTGCGATTGTCCGCCAACCAGGCGTTGCATTGCGCACTGGCGCTGCTTTCATCCGGCTGGTAGCTACGGTCTCCGGGTTGATCCTCGGATTGCAGTACGCTTTCCTTGAACTCCTTGACCAGCTGCCGGGCGCCGTGAGAGAGCACCAGCGATGGATTGCTGCCTTCCCTGTAGAGACGCCGATAGACCTCTCCCACCCGCCGGTACATCTGGTTGGAGGTTGCCATGCTGGGCAAGGCAAAGTACAGGCCCTGCGCGAGACCGGCCTGCATCAGCCGCTGGGTCAGAATCAACGCTGCTTCGGTCTTGCCCGCACCGGTCACGTCTTCAAGCAGGAAAAGCTGTGGCCCGTCCTCCAGTTCGACGGTTGCAGCGTAGTTCTGCAAGGGCGTGGGTGACTTCAGATAGTCGAACAGCTTGGTGGGATCATCCCAATTCTTGACTGGACTCCAGGCCAGGCCCGTACTGGCAACTGCCTTGTCTGCAAACTCAAGCGCCTTTGGCCAGTACTCGGACAGTACCAGGGGCTGACTGCGATAAGGGAAGAAGCTCTGGTTGGAGCCCAGCCAGTCTGCCAGAACGCCCAGACCGGCCAGGCGCCACGAGTGCTTCTTCAGTATCTTTGTATGCGAACTGCCGGGTTTCGGCAGGGGAAGGACATCTTGCAGGATCAGGTCCTTCACATCCGACATGAAGCGCCGTGCAGCCTCCAGGTCTTCGGCCATGAAGGCTTTTTCCACATTCGCTCCGACAATCCCTCCCTCCTCACTGTCCAGCGGCGGCTTGCCGTGGTGCCCAGCTGTTGCCCGCATCCAGATCTCCCAGAAACCATGGTCTGGCGACGGTATTCCCTCAGGGACAGCCTCCGTATCGACAAGCTCCATCCACAGCCACCACCCGAGCGTGTCATGGCATGGCTCGTAGCTTTTGGCGGAATTGGGAGGAGCCAGTCCCGGGATGGGCTCAGGCAGCACCCCTTGAAAGGCACGGGCGAACTTTCCCTGATCATGCAGGGCCATGAAAAAGACGAACAGGGCTTCGACCTGCCGCTGAGGCCAGCCGAGTTCTTCAGCAAGCAGACGCAGAGAAAAATGAGGGAGGTCCAGAAGCTTTCTGGCGCATGCCGCCACGTCCAGAGCGTGGAATGGCAGCAGGTGGTACGCGTCTCCCTCCTTGTCCTGAGAAGAGGCTTTACCCCAGTAGAAAAAGTACGATTCAGCCATTCCGAGCCCTTTTTTTGGCGCATATGAACAGCCCTCTGCGTCAGCCCCCTCCTCCAACGACTCTGCCTTGGATGCCTTGTCTCCTGCGATGGCTGCCAAGGTATTCAACCCGCCAACTGGACGAGAGAAGTCTACATTCGGGTGCAGATGGACACTGCCACTGCGATACGAAACGCAATGTGGTGTGCCCACTGATGCCGGGATATTGCTATTTTATCCCGGCAAACGGCCCTTGCCTCTCCGACAGGCAGTCGATTTCAGGTCATGCGCAGCAGCTTTCCCTTCTTGCACGGCAGTCTCCCCACCCACACCCCTATTCCGCTACAAACGCCCCCTCAAACCCCCGCAGCTCCTTCTGCGTCAGTCCCACCTCTGGCGACAGCGCCACCTCACGCCATCCGGTTACTGCTGCTCGCACTTCATCCAGTACCTTCTGCGCAGCTTCCGGCGTCAGCGCGAATTCCCGGCAGCGAGCCAGCAGCATGCGGGTGTCGGTGATGGGGCCGTCCTCTTCCGAAAGCCACACCTTGGATTCTCTGTCCTTGTCAGGAAAGGGGTTGATGTCGAATGCTGGCGAGAGACGCCAATGGCCGTTCGTGGCATGCAGGAAGCCGTGGTTCTGCAGGTGGTCGTCCACGTTGGTGATGAGCAGGTTGAAGATGAGGCGTCGCCACAGTTGCTGCAGGT
>ERZ772971.1180-NODE-1180-length-15464-cov-5.987410_pt1 | contig 15464 bp, 13 predicted proteins | sample MGYA00511943_ERZ772971 | MGnify/ENA primary metagenome ERZ772971 (study PRJEB29015, sample SAMEA2737929) | human oral metagenome | biome: human oral; feature: human-associated habitat; material: dental | place: China | collected 2144 ... | reverse complement strand
AACTCTAAGAGGCTTTGTCCCTTAAATAATTCCATAATACATTAATTTTCAGAGTGCAAATATATGAGATTATTTTGACGCCTCAAAAAATATTTTTCAAGGTATTAGGTAACGATTTAGAAACCTAATTTTGAAAAAGCCTGTCCAAATCATCTAAGACTCTGTCTTCTCTTATCTTCCTATCAAAAAAATAATCCTCTTTGTATGAGCTAATTATATTATTTTTTGTAGTTTTGCATTTTAAATTCAATTTTGTAAGAAAATACTGCGTTCTTCCTAATGTGATGCTATGGGGTGTCAAAAGGAAATAGCCAAGCAAATTATTGATAAGAAAGGGCATTATTTACTGTTGGGGTCATTGGGGAATTGAGAACAAACTTCATTGGCACTTGGATTACACCTGCCCTAACAATTTCCTTCCCTTCTTGTTTGTTTTCTAAAAAAACACTATCTTTGCGTTGCGAAAGCACCTCAGATGCTTCAAGAGCTTTAAATAACTGTTTAAAATTTGAGAATCAATGAAAAAAATTATCACTATCGTCGCAGTGGCTTTTGCCACAGTGCTCTCTGCCAATGCACAAGAGTTCAAAGTGGGCGCAAGAGCAGGACTCAACCTCAGCACCTTCAACAACCCTGAGGAAAGCACAGTCGCTAGCACTATTAAAACCAACACTGGTTTTAGAACAGGCTATCACATTGGGGCGTTCATAGAATACGGCTTCAACGAACAAATATTTGTAGAAGGAGGCATCGCCTACTCTCAACAAGGAGCTAGCCTAAAATCAACTGAAACAACTATCTTAGGAGTTACCAACAAAATAGATTTAGACAAGACTTCTGTTATTGTAGAACAACTCAATGTGCCTATTTGGTTGAAATACGACCTCAGCGGGTTCCGTCCTAAAGTAGGAGTAAACTTAGGGTTCGTGAGCAAAGCAAAAACAAAAGTAGACACAACCACTACCGACATCGAGCTCGACAAAAAGTTCGATGCTGCAGTAGGCATCGGGGCTGAATACAATTTAGATATGGGCTTATTTTTTGATGCCAACTTCAACCTTGGGTTCACCAGTATTGGAGCAAAAGGAAGTAATTCCAAAAGCCGTGTGATTCAAATAGGAGTAGGTTATAAATTCTAAGAAAACTAACACGCCACAAAACAAACTATGGCAGTAGAACTCAACTGAAGCATCTGAAGTTCTACTGCCATAGCTTATTATAATTGTCGGTGTGCCCAGACTCGCTGGTAGTCATAGCCAGCAGCTGTAAAGATTCTTTCTTTGTGAAGGTCTTGCAAGTAAGCAAGTTCGTCAGCATACAAAGGCTTGCTGAGGCACTCCATCGCAATGGGATTGCCTACCTTAGGGCGCAAAAGAACATCAATAGTGTAGCCGCCGAAAGGCACCTCTTTGCACACAGTCGCCTCAGGATACTTTTGGAGCAACTGCTCGTAAACTTGCTCTTTGAAGAGGTGCTTCCCTTGGGTTGCTTCATCAGTGTGCTTGTGTCCATAGCGGTCTAACAGCGCCAACACCGACTGCCGCAGAGATTCATCGCCCGAATCGATAGCCTTGCAGTAGGCCAAATAGGCGTAGAGCACAGCACGACGGTTGTTAGCCCCTTCTTGTGCCAAGACATCAGGATAAGTGTTCCATACGGCTTCGGGTACCGAGTTGCACACGTACAAATGCTCTTTCGCTCGAGTGATAATCACATTCAGTAGTTTGTAACCCTTAGAGTGGTTCAGCGGACCAAAACGCTGTACAAACTTACCGTCCTTTGTTTTGCCATAAGTAACGGATAAGATGAGAATATCGCGTTCATCACCTTGTATGTTTTCCAAGTTCTTAATGAAAAGCCCTGCGGCCTCCAAGGCCACCATCTTGTCGCGAAAAGCCTCATTGCCTGCTTGATTTTGCTTGTAGAGTAATTGTTTGCGAATGTAGTTCCGCTGAGTGATATTGAAGGTAGCAATCCCGACCGAAGGGTATGAACCATCAGCACGCTGAGGGAGATTTTCCAAGATGCGAATAACCTCCGCTGCCTCCTCCTTGTTAATGTGATTTTCAAAAGTCCCGTCCACCTGTACAAAGCTGATAGGTGGAAGCTCTTGGCGTGCCGGTAAGGGGCGCAATCGGGCGTTGTAGAAAGCGTGGTTAGAAAAATCGATGAGAGCAGGGTGTTTAGAACGGTAATGAAAATCGAGATGATGCTTGCTGAACTGGTACTCAAGCGCATAATCTAAAAGCGACTCAATACTCAGCATCGCATTTTTGGCCGAAAGGGCAGTGTCCTCAGCAGCTTCGTCCAGTTCATCTTCATCATCTGAAGTCCCGTCAAATACCTTGCTAAAGTAGTTAGAAGGAGGCATCTGGTGCTCGTCGCCTGCTACTACAATGCTTTTCCCTTTAAGCATCGCTGGCAAGTTGTCTTCTATTTTCAACTGACTGGCTTCGTCAAAAACAACTCTATCAAAATAGAAATGCTTTCCTTGGAAAAGGTTGCAACAAGTGTCGGGAGTAGTAAAAACAATAGGGAAGAAAGTAGTGAAGAGGTCAGTGTCGCACATTGCAATCTGACGCAAACTCAGGCGGTGGTGCTTTTCGCTACGGCGCTTGTTGTAGAGGTTTGCCACTGTCAGTTCGTTTTCTCTTCGCTCAAAAGTCTTGACAGCATCGCGCTGTGCTTTGTTCCAGTAGTGCTGAATGTATTGCTGTTGTACCTGCCCCAACTGTTCGAGCTGTTCAGAGAGCTGAGTGTAGGTATGTTCGTTAAAATTCAGTTTCTCATCGGCCTTAGCAGCCAACAGCTGGGTGTAATAAGGGAACAACAGAGAGGGCTCCCAAGCGGTCAGTCCGCGCAAGGCAGCTACACACTGCTGCTGAAAAGGAGAAAGAGTGCCAAAGAAAGCATACCAATCAAAAACAGCTTTCAGAGGCGTTCCATTGTCTACAAGATACGCTTGATAGCGCTCTGAGATTGTCTGTAAGAAATCGTGCCAATCAGCATAGGTATTCCCCCACGCAAAAGACTGTAGCCAGCCATCAGTTTTGAGTTGCTTTTTAAGGGCATCAGAAAGCTGTACAAAGGTTGTCCAATCTGCATCGGCAAAAGCCGTCTCTACCCCATTAAACAAGTCTAAGGCCTCAAAATCTTGGGCAATGGTCTCTTCTAAGGTTGGTTTCATTGCCTCCAATGCCTTTTGGTAGTCTTGAAAACACTGCTTGTTCTGCCACAAGTCAGCCGATATGGGCAACGCAGGCAAATAAGGACTCAAACTAAGGGCTTTAGCCTTTGTGCAGAGTTCTTGCAAGGCTGTTTGGGTTTGGATAGCTGTTTTTTTGTTTTTAGAAAACACCGCCCCCAGACGGTAGAAGAATCCTTGAGTGCGTTCGGGGTGAAAAGCATCGTCAGCTGCCGACAAAGTAGCAGTGAGCAGCTCGTATTGGTTGTGGTATTGGGCAAAAGTATCGCATTGCTGAGCGAAGAGAGCCTTGCGCTGTGCAAAATAGGACTGCCGGTAGGTTTCAGCTGCCTGCTCAATAGCTTTGAGCTGTTGGGCATAAGAGGCAAACGAAGTAGCTAAACGCTGCTGCACGCTAAAAAAGTTGTCTGCTATCAATGTTTCGGCAGAGAAGAAAGCCTCTTCTTCGTAAGGGAGAAAGGCCTGATAGCGCGGGGTTCCTTGTTGCAAAAGTGTGGTCAGCTGGGTGTACTCCTCTTCGGTAAAGGCAAAAGTAAGTGGTTGTGGTTTTAGTTCTTCGCGCTGCTCTTGGTAGGTCATTAACAGGGCGGTAAGGTCTGTCCAATTAAGCCCTCCTATAAGAGGTTCGTTCAGTTTGTGATGGAGCGCATTGAGTGCCTCTTTGTGCTGTTCTAACTGCTGCAACAGCTCGGCAAGTGCTTTCTCGGGATTGCCTTCTGGTTCTTTTTTGAAGGAGACATCATCAATAGTTTGGCGTACCGCCTCTACGATGATTCTTCGGTCGGCTACCGCGTCTTTAATCATTGCACAGTACTTGCCCAAGCCTTTGTTTTGGAGAGCGTGGTAAAGCACCTCTAAGGCGGTCTGCTTCTCGCAGACTACTAAGGTTTTTTGGTGGTTCTCAAGAGCATTCATCAGTACGGCTGTGAGTGTCTGGCTCTTGCCTGTACCTGGCGGCCCTTGAATGAGCAGTTTCCGCTGGGTGCGTACAGCCTCCAAAATAGCTTGCTGCGAGGGGTCAGTAGGTACCCCCGTAAGCGATTGAAAGGGAGGCAAGGGCTGGGTCTCGTCAAAAGGCTGAAAGGTCTGTATCAGCTGGTCGTAGTCGTTGATGATATTTTGTTTTTGTACTTCAAAGAGGGAGAGCAAGCCACTTTTCTCGATAAGAGCAGCCCCGCGGTCGGCAAGAATAGCTTCGTATTCAGCGCGTGTTCTGATAGGCTGAATGTCCATTGTCTCTTCGCAGAGGAAGTCTAAAGGCTGAGTGCTCTTGAGTTGCTCTAACAGGTGGGTACAAAGTGCGTGTAGCTCGGCAGCGTCAATCTTTCCGTCGTCGAGCATCTCGTCGGGGATAGGTGGCAAAGAGATGCCTGAGTCTGTTTGCAAGTGATTGATGAGCACCTCGTTCAGATAGATAGGGTCGTCTTCTGTTCTGCTTATTTCCCACGTATCCATTTGAGCAGTAGGCTTGAGTTTCAGTTGCCAAATGAGGATAGGGGCTGCCGTAAGCTGGCCATCGGCCTTGTCCCTACGCAAAAGAAGCGGGAAGCCAAAGCCTAAAGTGTTAAGGCCTTTTTCAGACATCACCACCTCATTCTGGAAAAGTAGCGTTTCAATACTATTGGTTAATTTCTGGAGTTGTTCCTCTTGGTCGGCAGTAGGGAGCTTACTAGCTTTTTGCTTATCGTGCACCGAAAAAGAGAATCGCAAATGACTCTGATGAAGTAATTGGGAGACAAATTGCTCTGGCAGTCCTTTTAGAATGAAAGAGAGTCGCGCAATGTCTAATTTATAACGAGAGTTTGCGGGAATAGCGTTCAGGTGTACGCCCCGCCTATTGCCTACTTTCAGTTTGTTTTGTAAGGCTTGGAAGACCTCGGTTGTCATTATTGTTCAGAGAGGGGGTTAAGATTCGTATTTAGCAGTTCATCAATGGGCGTCGAGCCAGTTGTTTCCTACGCCCAAATCGGCAACTAAGGGTACTGCAAGGCTAAAAGCATTCTCCATTGCTTCTTTGATGAGAGGTTTGACTATTTCTAGCTCGGTTTTGGGCACATCGAACACCAACTCGTCGTGTACTTGTAGGAGCATACGAGTTTGCAGTTGGCGGCGCATCAGTTCGTCATCAATTCGTATCATTGCTATTTTGATGATGTCGGCAGCAGAGCCTTGTATGGGGGCATTGACCGCGTTGCGCTCGGCAGCACCGCGCACCACTTGGTTGCGGGAATGAATATCTGGCAGGTACCTACGGCGCCCTAATACGGTTTCTACATAACCGTTTTCTTGAGCAAAATGTATTTGCTTTTGAATATAGTTGCGCAAGTTCGGATAAGTGGTGTAGTAGGTATCTATCAGCTCTTTGCTTTCAGTGCGAGAAAGGTCAGTTTGGGCAGAGAGCCCAAAGGCAGAAACTCCGTAGATGATGCCAAAATTCACCGTTTTGGCGTGGCTGCGCTGCTCTCGGGTTACTTCTTCTAAGGGCACTTGGAAAACCTTGGCCGCTGTAGCACGGTGAATGTCTTCGCCACGCAAGAAAGACTCTATCATATTGTGCTCTTGGCTAAGAGCAGCAATAATGCGAAGTTCAATCTGTGAGTAGTCGGCAGAGAGGAGTACATAGTCGGCATTACGAGCAATGAAGGCTTTGCGCACTTGCTGCCCTCGAGGGGTGCGGATAGGAATATTCTGCAAATTAGGGTTGTTGCTACTAAGGCGCCCCGTAGCGGCTACCGTCTGCATATAGGTAGTGTGCACACGCCCTGTATGGGGGTTCACCTCTAACGGCAAGGCATCTACATAGGTAGATTTGAGCTTCTGCACTTGTCGCCATTCCAAAATGTCGGCAACAATCTTGTGTTTAGAAGCAAAGGGTGCTAATACTTCTTCGGAAGTAGCGTATTGTCCTGTTTTTGTCTTTTTGGGTTTGCTGTCTATTTTCAGCTTTTCAAAGAGGATGTCGCCCAACTGTTTAGGCGATGCCAAATTGAACGGCTCGCCAGCCTGCTCTGCTATAACGGTTTCTAAGTGAGCAATATCGGCATCTAATGTCTTGGCATAATCTTTCAGAAAAGGGACATCTAAGTTTACTCCTTCGCGTTCCATTGAGGCCAACACTTTCAGCAAAGGCATTTCTAAGTCGTCATACACTTTTTGGGCGTTTACCTTAGGAAGCTCAGCTTTAAAAACTTCTTTCAGCTGCCAAGTTACATCGGCATCTTCTACTGCATACTCTTTGAGTTGGTCTATGGCCACTGTGCGCATAGAGCGCTGTGCCTTGCCTTTCCCAATGAGGCTCTCAATAGCAATAGGGGTATAGTTCAGATAGGTCTCGCTGAGCACATCCATATTGTGGCGCATATCTGGATTGAGCAGGTAATGAGCAATCATCGTATCGAAGAGTGCGCCTCGTACCTCAACTCCATAGTTTTGAAGTACTTTAAGGTCGTATTTGAGGTTCTGACCTACCTTTGTGATTTGTTCATTTTCAAAGAAAGGGCGAAAGAAAGTTGCCAAGGCTATCGCTTCCTCTTTTTCTGCGGGGAAAGGTACATAGTAGCCTTTGTGGGCTGCCCAGCAAAAAGAAATTCCTACGAGTTCGGCCTCAAGAGCATTCACGCTAGTAGTTTCGGTATCAAAACAAACTTCTGGTTGCTGCAATAAGTTGCGCAAAAGCAACTGTTGCGCCATTGGGCTATCAACCAGTTGGTAAAAATGTGCTGTGTTGGTACTGTTATTCTTCTCTACAGTTAGTTGAGGCTGCGCAAAGAGGTCGCCTTGTACGGCAAACATATCTAACTGTGCTGATGCAGGTTTTACATTGTTTTGTACTACTACCTCTGGTTGGTAAACTCTTTGGAAGTTCAGCAGTAGCTGGCGGAACTCCAATTCGTCGAAAATCTTGCCAACAGCTTCAAAATTGGGTATAGAGAGCTCGCAGTCTTGCTCGTTAAAGGTTACTGGCACATCGAGCATAATGGTAGCCAACTGCTTGGAAAGAAGGCCTTTCTCTTTGTTGTTTTCAATATTCTCTCGCAGTTTTCCTTTCAGCTGGTGGGTATTGGCTAGAAGGTTTTCCATCGAGCCAAAGTCGGCAAGAAGTTTTTTGGCAGTCTTCTCTCCTACCCCAGGGAGCCCTGGGATATTATCGACTGCATCGCCCATCATTCCAAGAAAGTCTATCACTTGCAAAGGTTCTTGCACTTCAAACTTCTCTTGCACTTCTTTGAGCCCCCAGATTTCGACCTCGTTGCCAGAACGCGCAGGTTTATAGATAAAAATATTCTCGCTGACCAACTGTGCGTAATCTTTATCGGGGGTTACCATATAGACTTGATAGCCTTGTTTTTCTGCTTGCTTAGAGAGTGTCCCGATAATATCATCGGCCTCATAGCCCTCTTTCTCAATAATAGGGATATGCAGAGCATTTAGTATTTCGTGGATATACGGAATTGCTAAGCGGATAGCCTCTGGGGTTTCCTCTCGGTTGGCCTTATAGTCGGGAAAGAGCTCGGTACGCACCACGCTGCCGCCTTTGTCAAAAGCTACTGCCAGATGGTCGGGCTTTTCTTTTTTAATTACATCAAAAAGGGAATTTGTAAATCCCAAGATGGCTGAAGTATTAAGCCCCTTGGAGTTGATACGCGGATTTTTAATGAAAGCATAATAGCCCCTAAAAATAAGAGCATAGGCATCGAGAAGGAAAAGGCGTTTTTTCATTTTAGTCAAGCGATTGATTTTCTTGAGTCGATACGTGTAGCATCTCGGCATACTCGGCAGGAGTAAGGTTGCCGTAGTAGAAGTGAATGGGGTTAATGTGCTCTCCGTTCTTTATAACCTCGTAATGGAGGTGTGGTGCCTCGGAGCGGCCTGTGCTTCCTACCTTTCCTATCAGGTCGCCGCGTTTGACGCGTTGGCCTGCACGCACATTGTAGGCTGAAAGGTGCCCATAGAGGGTTACATAGCCATAGCCATGGTCTATACGGATGTGGTTGCCATAGCCTGATGAAGCATTGTCTGCACGGGTAACTACCCCATCGCCTGCAGCATACACAGGAGTACCTTGGGGCGAAGAAAAGTCCATACCATAATGGAACTTACGCGCCTTTGTAAAAGGGTCGGTACGCCACCCATAGCCCGAAGCCATACGCTTTAAGTCCTTGTTGTTCACAGGCTGAATGGCAGGAATGGAAGCTAAGAACTTCTCTTTCTCTACTGATAGTTTAGAAATCTCGTCTAACGATTTTGATTGCACCACAATGCGTTTTCGCAAAACATCTAAACGCCGCGTAGCCTTAGCCACCAGCTTTCTGACATCGGTCTGTTCCAAATCTTTATAGCGGTTAGGGTCGGAAAAGCCCCCCTTGCGGATACTATCGGGAATGATAGGGGCGTTAAAGTACAGACGGTACATATTGTTGTCGCGCTCCTGCAAGTCGGCAAGCACTTCCTCGGCGAGTTCCATCTTCTTGTTGAGGATTTGGTAGTTGGTTTCGTAGAATTTTATTTCGCGCGCCAGTGCCACCTCTCTAGGAGTGAAAAACCAGCGAGAGTTAATCATCAAGAGAGAAAATAGAGTACCAAAAAGTGCAGATGCCAATAAGAATATCAGGGCGTTACGTACCTTAGTGCGCTTTTTGCTCCTAATGCGTTTGTAGGAAAGCGTCTCTGGGTCATAATAATATTTTATCTTTTTCATACGGGCAAAATTACAAAATAATTATGATATTCATTACTTTTTCAGATAAAAAATGTAATTTTGCACGCAACATTCATTTCATTAAGTTATGGGATTTTCCGAAATTATATTCATTTTGTTTATGGTGCTTGTCCTCTTTGGAGCCGATAAGCTCCCCGAGATAGCACGCACTTTGGGCAAAACTATCCGACAAGTGCGCGATGCTACTGACGAAATTAGAAGTGAAATTCAGCGCGGCGTAGAAAAAACAGGCATTGACACTTCGTTTGTAGAAGAAACCCAAAAAGAAATTGAGAAAATGAAAGAAGAAATAGAGCAAACCAACCTACTCAAGAAGTAAATAGCAGGTTGCAACCTCGTATATCGGCATTGTCAAAACGTCCTAACACTTCAAAGTGGCCATTTGGAAGCACTTTCCCTACATCTTGCGTAGCAATGAAACTGCAGGAGTGCACATTGGCCAAGTCTATCACACTGATGCCTCCAACTTTGCCGTTGGGCAACCACGACAAGGCATCGTTTGTGTCGCGTACCAATACCTTCATCCAAGGTACCGACTCATAAACACCACCTCCTTGAGAATATGCCTGCGAAAGCAATTCGGTCATACCATATTCTGAGTGAATTGTCTCTACCCCAAACCCTCTGCACAGCAGTGTATGGAGCTCTTCGCGTATCAGCTCTTTCCTGCGCCCCTTCATCCCACCAGTTTCCATAATTACCGTATTTTTCAGTGAAAACTGATAACGCTCTACTAAGTCTAACAGCGCAAACGATACCCCTATGAGGAGTACCTTTTGTCCTGCTGCATCTAGCATTCGCAATCGGTTAGCTAAAAGAGAATACTCGTTGAGGTAAAAGCCACTGTAATGGCTCTCTGAACGTTGAATCAAATCGGCAACCATTGTGATGAGCGAGGAGCCGGTGCGCTCTAAGTAGGATGGCAACAAGGCCAACACAACATAATCTGTTACTGTGCCGTAAAAACGCTCGAAACCACGCCTAAAACTCTCTTGGTACAGAGAAAGGCTTTTCACATAATGCCGTGAGGTTTGCTGCCCTGTAGTTCCACTGCTGGTAAAAACTTCCTCGGCTGGAGTGTCTCCGCAATATACTTGTTGTGTTTTAAAAAATTCAATAGGAAGAAATGGTATTTGCTCTATGCAGCTTACCTGTTCGGGGCTACGGTGCAACAAGCTACAGAAGCGCCCATACACTTGGTTATGCGCGTACTGATAGCGAAAAACATCAAGAGCTGCCTCTTGAAATTGGGTAGCATTAGCTATGTCAAAAAAACTTCTCAAGGTAGCATTCCTCCAAAATACCCCCACGAAGGGTGCAACAAAAGAATCACTAAAAGTAGAAATACAAGCACTAAAATAAACTTAAGCCAACTGATGTAGTGCTTCTTTGGGGTGGCTAGAAAGCCATCGTAGAACTTACGCGCTTGTATGGTAGCTGTGCGCTTTTGGAAATACATTTCGACCAGCATAGGCAAATCTACCACGGAGTGCGTTTGGGAAGATTGGGCAGAGGCTGGGCCTTCGCTGCTCTGCGCAGCTGAGTGCTGGGCTGAAGCAGGCTGTTGCGCCTTGGTCTGCGCATTGAGCTGTGCTGCCAACTGTGTGTCGTAATCTCTGCGTTTGTCAGCATCTGAGAGTACTCCGTACGCCTCTTGAAGACTTTTAAACTTCTCTGAGAAAAAAGCATCGCCCTGATGTTTGTCGGGGTGAAAAGCTTTTGCTAACTTCTTGTAGGCGTTTCTAATCTCCTCATCGGTAGCCTTAGGCTTCACTCCCAATATTTCGTAGTAATCTTTTAACATTATAGTTTGGGTTTTTCGGTGTGGTTATCATTGCTTTCCCAGCCTATGAGCCTTCCATTTTGAAAGGTAAGGGCAAGGGATTTGTAGTGCCAACGTTCGGTAGTTGCACCGCGAAAGACGGCTCGCTGTATTTCGCGCGGCTTGCCCACAGCCATCTTCACGAGATAGTCTGGCATCCCCTCGCCATAAACGCCTTTTTCAATAGCACTGGCTGTGGCCTCGCCATAAGTAGATTGGATAAGGCTCATAATCACCTCGCGGCTTTGTTTTTCGTCAAGAAGGGCATTTTGCCATTTCTCGCGAAGCTCCTCAATAGCTCTCTCGCGCTTCAAGTTTGTAATTCCCTGCATCACAAGCATATAAAGGAGGTATGCCACACCTGTAAAAAGAATAGCATAGTATATCATCTCAAGTATTTTAATTTGAATAAGTGCTGAGACCGCAAAACTACAAAAACATTTTCTAATGGACAAATTTTAAAGTCCCCACTTTAGCTTAAACTGCTGTCCTTCGTTCTGCCTTCGCTATTACTTTGCTTTTCATTTGAGAGAATAGGAGATGCAGGTATCAAACCAAAAGGAACAAGGGAGCAGGTGGACAAGTGGAATTGGCAAATTCACTAATTATTTATACTTTTGCCCTTAAAAAAGATATGCTTTTTAAATTCAAACAATTTGAAGTCTGCCAACAGCAAAGTGCGATGAAAATAGGCACCGATGGTGTGCTTTTAGGCGCTTGGACACCCTTGTACGACCCCCAAAGTGTACTGGATGTAGGGGCGGGGACTGGTCTGCTTGCCTTAATGATTGCCCAACGATGTGGTGCCCCTACTATTGATGCGGTGGAAATAGAAGACGCTGCCTACATAGAGTGTACTGAAAACTTTGAGAACAGCCCGTGGGGAGACCGCCTCTTTTGCTATCACGCTTCTTTCCAAGATTTTGCTCGTGAAATAGACTCTCCCTACGATTTGATTCTCTCTAATCCTCCTTTCTTCAACAGCCAGTATCAAACTACTGAAAAAGCGCGCAACCAAGCACGTTTTGCCGACGCATTGCCTTTTGACGAATTGCTACAAGGGGTAAGCCAACTTCTATCGGCTAACGGTCGTTTTGCACTTATTTTGCCTTATTCTGAAACTGACAACTTCGTGAATTTAGCCGCCTCGTACCTGCTTTTCCCAGAAAAAGTTACTTACGTACAAGGGCACCTCTCGGCTCCTTTCAAGCGCAGCTTGCTACTTCTTGGCAGAAAGCAGCTTCCCTCCTACCCTACCAGCACCCTTGTGATAGAAAAAGCACGAGGGGAATACACTCCTGAATACCAAGCACTCACCCAAGATTTCTACTTGAAGTTTTAAAGATAAAAAACTGTCCGAAAAGTCGTTAAACGACTTTTCGGACAGTTTATAAGGTCAATCTATCGGTATGATAATTTGACGGATTGGCAAAATTTGTATTAGCCTTGGTGTGTTTTCTTCAAGAGGTCGTTCACTACCTTGACAGGGTTAAATGTAATGATTGGCACTTCTACAAAAAGTGTAATCCAATTTGCCATAGAGCCATTCCACAAACCAGGTAACTCAAGTGCTTTTAGGGGTTTGCCCATATAAGTTTTGGAGGTGATGAAAGCTTGTTCGTGGTCTACATAGTTGGGCAGTTCAAAAGATTCGCCTTTGTAGTTTTTAGTTCCGCAAACCAAGTCGACAGGGTTAAAGTGTGTGGCCTGAGAGAAGATTTCTTTCTGTTTGGCATCTCCCATATTCACTTGTGCTGATTCTATGATTTGCAGACTGTAAGAGCCATCGGTTTCTCTTATCCAGAAAGGCCCTCCACCGGGTTCTCCTTCGTTCTTAACCATACCGCACACACGTATAGGTCGGTTGAGTTGTTCTTTGATGAACTCTAAGGCGTATTGTCGGCGGAATTTGTAAAGATAGTCTGGCACATTAATATTGATTTCTTTTAGGAAATCAAGGATATGTTTTACTTCTTTCTTTTTAACCTTGTTGTTGTCTATGCGATGTAGTATTTTGAAGATTTCGTCTTGCACTTCGCATAGTTTTCCTGCCAACGCTTCCTTGTAAAAGACGGTTTCATCGGTGTATTTCTTGACCACGACATTGTCGATATTCTTGATGAAGATGATATCTGCATCGATGTCGTTAAGGTTGCTGAGCAAGGCACCGTGTCCTGCAGGGCGGAAAAGCAAGTTTCCTTCTTCGTCGCGGAAGAACTCGTTTTCTTCGGTTACTGAAACAGTATCGGTACTAGGTTTTTGGTATGAAAAGGACACGTTAAACTGTATGTTGTAGCGTTCCTCTAATATTGGTTTGATGTGGTTTAGTTCCTTGTAGAAAGCATCGGTATGCTGTTCGGTAATGGTAAAGTGAAGATTTGCTATTTCATCGTCTGAAGCGTAAAGAACAGCCTCTCTGAAGTGTTCTTCGAAAGGGGTAGCTATCTTTTCAGAATGTTTGTGGAAAGGCAAAAGCCCCTTAGGCATATTGCCATAGTTCAAACCGTCTTCATTCAAGAGCGTATTGATGATGATGTGTTTTTGAATATCCTCATTTAGAGAAGAAAAGTCGGGATGGTTCTTATCAATAACTGCTTTAAGGATGGGATAGAAAGCAAAGCGTTCTAAGCCTTCGAAAAAGGCTTTCACCTCTTTGTTTCCGGTGCGCTGCATATAGGCAACAAAAGATTCGCGGTCAGGCTCAAAGCCATCGCGAAAAGCGAACAACGATTTGAACATACGAGTAGCTGCCCCTGATGCTGGAACAAACTTCACTATCGTATTTCCTTTTTTGCGTTTTTGGTAGATGGCGGCGTATTTGGCAGCTTCTTCTTTGGTGAAAGGGATAATGCCATTGCCTATCACTGCTGCTTTGTATAGCTGAATAGGAGGTACTCCTTGTTTAAATTGTGCCACTTGGGCATTGAGCATTGCTTCGGTGATTCCTTTTTTAATGAGTAGTTGCTGGTCTTTTTCAGTTAATCCATTCATAGTATAATAGTTTCGTTTAACATTTGAATCTTTACGTTTTTGCGGCTACAAAGGTATTGACAAAAAAAGACAAAAGCAAATAATTCTTAAATAAATTAGAAGAAAACCATAAAATTACAAAAGGAATTTTTCAGTACATTGTCTAATTCTCTCTGCTACACTTCCTTTCAAGACTTGATAGGCGATACCATAACTATCGAGCTTGTCTTTAAAAAAGGTAAAGACCTCTTCGCGCTCGTTGGGCTTGTCGCGCAAATCGTCGGCTTGCCAAGGGACATCTACATAGGTTAAGAAGAGGTGCTGATAGCGGTGAGAAAGAGCTGCTTGCTCTATCTCGGGCGGGCACTGACCATAGTACAAATAAGCATAAATCATCAGCTCTAGGAGGCAAGTGTCGCAAAAGAGGAAAGTAGAGGCTTTCCGCACCCGCTCGTTTTCAAGTTGCACTTGGCCTTGTGCAATGGGCAGCAAATCATCCCAAGTACAGGTGAGGTGCTGGGTATCCCACTTGTGCTGCAAGTAAGTACGCATATACTCCTCTGCCCACACGGTATGATAACGCTGTGCCAAAGTGCTGCTCAAGGTGGTTTTGCCTGTGCATTCTGGCCCTACAAAAGCTACCCGCACTATGGGAGAGGCGATTTGTGCAAGAGTCTTTTCCATTCGAGATAACCCATTATGGCAATAATAGTGAATAATAAATACTGAAATGAAGTAAAGAACATTCCTTTCTTGAGGTAAAGAGGTACTGAAACCAAGTCGCCTAAAATCCAAAACAGCCAGTTTTCGAGTTTTCGCTTGGCCATCAGCCACATTCCTACCAAGAAGATTGCTGTTGTAAAAACATCAATATATTCGGTGAAAAGGAAATTGTGGAAGCCCAACTGTACTCCCTCCATTGAAAAGTTGTTTCTAATGAAGGGTTTTAGGTAGTAGACGCCTACGACAAACAAAAGGCTAAAGAGCCCTAAGCCTATACACACGTGCCAGTCCTTGCGAGTGGTAGGGCTAATAGAAATCTGTTGGTTATGGGCATTTTTCGCCCAAAGTACCCAGCCATAGACGCTCATCACGGTGTAATAGGCATTGATAAGCATATCGCCCCAAAGCACATAGTGCCACAGCAGGTATACAAAAAGCACCGTGCTGACGATGCCGGTAGGATAGACCCAAATGTTGCCTCGTTTAGCAAACCAAACACTTAGGAAGCCGAATATGACCCCTATAATCTCGATGAGTACCAAATGGAAGGGAACTCCTTGGTACTGGCTGAAAAGCCACTCAAAAAACGGATTCATTATTTGTGCATCTAAAAGAAGGGAGTATACTCGTGTCGGTCGGATTTTACGATTTTGACGTACATCAATCCGCGTTCTACCAATTCTAAGGCTTCTTCTATTTCGATAGTAAGGACACTCATCACCTTGGCGTAATCGCCATAAACTTGGGTGCTAAGAGGGTTTTCTTTTACGATAAGGCCAGAGGCACGGAGTTTCTTGATAAAGTTAATAATGGGCTGCTCGAAGTCGTCTTGCAACGGGCTGAATGTTAGTTCTACTGATACTTTCATACTGTTGGACTGTTTGCTACTTAGTGATTAATGATATTTTGTTTGGAATTTTTCTTTCGGATACGAAAAAAGCCTTAATTCCATATTGAATTAAGGCTTTATGGTGCGGGTGAAGGGACTCGAACCCCCACGCCGTGAAGCACTAGATCCTAAGTCT
>ERZ772971.1178-NODE-1178-length-15472-cov-3.144646_pt1 | contig 15472 bp, 16 predicted proteins | sample MGYA00511943_ERZ772971 | MGnify/ENA primary metagenome ERZ772971 (study PRJEB29015, sample SAMEA2737929) | human oral metagenome | biome: human oral; feature: human-associated habitat; material: dental | place: China | collected 2144 ... | reverse complement strand
CTCTATGACAAAAAAGTATTTCGATCATATTCTCATTGCCGCTACGCTCGATAGGCCGCCACAGGCTCGTCACGTACGAGAAGATTACCAGCCAACCGAGTGGCCAATATCAGAGGAAGAGCTCCACAGGCACCCTCTTATACCACTTTTTCCATCCCTTGTTGTGCGCAAGGATAGCGAGGTAGACACTAAACGGCGCGACAAAATAGCTAACCATGTCGAGCAACTTGCCCGCGACCTCACACCATTTACCGTGCAATGGGGTCGCGAGGTAGAGATGAGCGGGTCTGCAAAAAGTCCTCTCCACACCAAGGAAATCACTCATGGCCGTGATAAAATCCTCGCTATCCGCAATGCACTTGGTTGTCTAACTATGGAGTTGGAAATACTCCACAATGCGCCCAGCTCACTGCCATATGCTCAGTATAAGCCAGGTAACTCACTAATGTCGTCAACCATAAGAGAAGAGCAAATCGACTTTATTAGCATATTTACTACTCGCTCCTATGATAAATCGAATCCTCTCGGTGGTAGGCCTCGGTCAATCACCCGGTGCGACTATCCACTTGGTCTATACTGTACTCCACGATCATCAATTGAGTCTTATAGAGACGACTATCCAATAACTACAGCGGCGGCTTATGGCTTAGCCGAAGTTACGCCTCCACAGCGAGGCCGTCACCAAGCACCAACCCCAACGGGTCGTGTCTATCGGCTACCACGTCACCGTCGGCCGGTCTAAGCTCGTTGCTGATAGTACTCGGCAAGGAAGAGGGCTTCTCGCCATATATTTCAGCGAGCGAAAAACATCCTCACTACCCTCACTATCGGTCAACAACAAAGATCACCCCAGCAATGGGGTGATCAACAAATTCAACCATGGAGCCACGATCGGGGCTTGAACCCGAGACCTCATCCTTACCATGGATGCGCTCTACCAACTGAGCTATCGCGGCATTACTTGGTATTCTACCATACGAGGTACGTACCAGCAAGCCTTACTGCTTTGGTTCTTGATGCGTTCGTTTTGCCAGCACACTCACCCTTACTCTTCACTGCTTCGCCTATAGAGCATGCGAAGTTCTACCAGTGGTCAGCCTCTCATATAGCATCTATAACTTAACTTTTTGTGCCATACTCAATGTCACAATCGGGGAGGTTATGATACGTCTAATACATAATTGTCTTAGAATCCATTGACAAATGGGGGTATTCGTGGCTACAATACATATTGTCTATCGTTCGAACGATCTCTTGTCGATAGAGTATTTGTACGATAAAGTTTCGTGTTAGAATAAGAGTAACCATTAAATAAAGAGGAGTCTATGGCAATGGCTGGTTTTATGCAGTGTATGGAAGTAATCGACAGGTATCGGTGGTGGATCGGGGGAGTGATATTCCTCATGATCGCCCTGAGTTGGTGGCTTCGTGTGGTAAGTGCTCGCAAGAACAAAACCTACACTGCAACACTCCGCAAAAAATACGCAGTCTTGGTTGTTGCTGAGGATGAAGATCCAGAAGTCTTCGAGAGCTGCCTGGCTAGCATCAAAGAGCATAGCAAGCCAACGCAGCTACTCGTCTCGATTAACGACGCTTCGCACGCTCACCAATCTCTCCAAGCAATCGCCAAAGAATATGCAACAATGGTAGTCGAGCAGCCTGAGATGATGAGCTATGATGCGCAGCTTGCCTCACTGATTGAAAAAGTGCGGCGTGTGAGCCTTGTGATTGTCACGACCCCGCGTGCGCGCTGGACACCATCGACAATTAACCTCCTTTTACCCTTTGCCGAACCAACTATTGGGCTCGTCAGTGGCCGCCAACAATACACTGGTGGAACGACGCTCTCTCAGCGAATCGGCAGTTGGCTCCTCGATATGCAGCAGCGTGTTATTTTGCCCATGCAGAGCCGCCACGGCAAGGCTTATGCTATAACAAGCGACACATTTGCTATTCGGCTTGAGCTACTCAAGCAATTTACTCAGAGCGATGCAACAGCGCAGCCATGTGCCGCGCATCATCCATCAAGTATCGCGCTGTCTCTGCCTTCACAACACCATGCAGCCTACCAGCACAGTGCTCTCACGCAGATTAACCACCCAGCAGAACTCTACCGGATTGCAAGCAGCTACACCCAGCTGAGCCGCGCTGCCTATTGGCAACTCTGGCATCAGCACGCACGTATCCGGCAGGCGGGGACACTTGTCTGGCTTACACACATTGGCTTTTGCTTTGCGAGCTTGCTCTATCTTGGGGCGCTAATCGTGCTTAGTAGCACGATCATCAACAACCTATACAGCACTCTGACCGGGACGGCGACTACTGCAACGCTATGGAGTAGTGTAACGATCCTTGGGCTCGTGCTTGGTTGGCTTGTGTGGCAGGCGGTGCGTAACATTCCGCACCTCAAGCATTATCCACGCGATCTATGGCTCCTGCCGCTCTATCTCCCGATCGCTGGGAGCCTCGCGCTCACGAGCAAACTATGGGCACTCGTTACACTTACTCGCCATCACGCGCCCACTCCATCAAGCGCACTTCGTCAATATGCAACTGGTCTCGCGGCAATTGTCCTGCTGCTCATTACAGTGCCACTCGCCTATGTTGTGGCAATGATCCCAGCTCAGCAACCACAAGAAGCGCCGCACCGCCCTGCACAAACTGCTCCACAGCCGCAGCAACGCGATAACCACGGTAATACAGATAAGAAGCAGGCTAACCGCCCAGCAACTACCTCTCGTCAATCGCAAGCACAACACACACCAGCTCATTCTGAGAAGGAGCAGACTACCACATCAGAGCAAAAGCCAATTATACTAACCGCCCAAGATGGCGACTCACAATCACTCCTAGCGCGGCGTTTCATCAAGAGCCATCACCAAGCTCGGCAGCTTAACCCTGCGCAGGCTGCATACGCCGAGAACCGCTTAGTAGCCGTGATGGGGCAGCGTGATGAAATTGACAGTGGCGAGACTTTCACGGTGAGTAGTTCGCAGTTTGCTACGGTTGTTGCCGAGGCCCAAGCGCTCAGTGCTGACGAGCAGGCCAACTGGGCAGCCTATGCTGCTACTGAATAGCAAATAATCATCGCCACTAGCATTACACCATGGGCTATGCTATAATCAACCAAGATGTTTTATAAAATCTAACGAGTAAAGAAATGGCAAAGAAGAACAATACCAAGCGAAAGATTATTGCTCTCGTGAGCGACCTTACTAAACACCGTACCTACGTAACGCGCAAGAATACAATGAACACTCCAGATAAGCTTGTTCTGCGTAAGTATGACCCAATTGCTCGCCGGCATGCTACCTACACTGAGACAAAGAAATCGCTCGGCCGTAACGAGGTCAAGCCGCGCAAAGGCTAGTCTTATCGCAATAATAATCAAAAACAGCATTCACTCACGAATGCTGTTTTTGTGGTGGCGATCAATTGCAAGAGTTAGCATAGCGACCGATGCGGTTCTTTGATCGATTGTTTCCATGTTACTACCTGTAGTCTCTGTTTTTCTGCGTCAGTTTTTACTCACTATTTTATTTGAGTGACGTTCCTAAAGGACTATCGCTAGACATGGCAAATTCTTAATCATCAGCGTAAGCGATAAGGCTTTAAGTAGCATTACTTCTTACTATATTCTTAAAATATAGAAGAGGGGAAGGGTATGGAAACCATCAATCCCAGCACCCAAGACTATCTATGGCGATAACCCTGGTGAATGGTAGTATGGCGCTCAGCTTGCGCAGCGGCAAGTTGCTCGGCAAACACGTCGAATGTCGCCGCCAGCCATAGACCATCAGAAACCATCCGGTCAAGCAACGCCATCGTTGGCGTTGCCATAGCAGCATAAACATAGAGGACACCATTCGAGATCTCAATACTAAGATCATCGAAATGCGATGCTATCACTGTTGCTACATCAGGGGTGAGGTAGCGCTCTATCTCGACCGCTCGCCCAAGCTCACCATACACCGTATATTTCTGCATAAATTCTTCTGGCTGCGGCCCAAACATCCCGAGCCGGAGTGGTTGCAACTTGTAGCTGGGGTAGCTGGCAATCTTGCCCTGCCGGCCAATAAACATATACGGCACGTCGCGACGCGTGTACATATCCACCGCGGCTATCAGCCACTGTTGAGGCGAAGGCTTGGGGCTATTAGCAATGCGCACCATATCTCGTCGCGACACAAGTGTGACATTATAACCGCGAATATTACCCACGCTATAGTAACGATCGCGGTGGGTCGTCGACATAGTGTAGCCGCGGATTGGGTGGTAGTCGTCATCTCGCGGGTTGATCGTCCCAAAATAAATCAAGCCAGCTTGCTCGGCAAACTGCTGCACTATCTTGCGCGCAGCCGAACGCTCCGCAAAAGCTGCTGGCGAAACCTGCCGCACGACACGCGTAACGCGGTGGGTAATGGCATCATGGGCTGACATAACTCCAGTATATCACTCCTTTAGGCAAAAAATACCTCCGTCAGGGAGGTTGAATACTATTGTGGCAGGGGCATGAGGAATCGAACCTCAATCTACGGTTTTGGAGACCGTTATACTAGCCGTTGTACTATGCCCCTCTGTTACTATCTATTAGTATATCAAATCTATAGCCAAACCGGAAGAATTTTCTATTGCAAAGTAACTATTGATTCGTTTATGCTAAAAATCCCTCACGCCACGCGGAGTCTGCTATAATAAAATACATGCAACCAACGCCTCCAGTTCGGCCTTTTGCAATACTCATGGTTGGCTTGCCCGGTAGCGGCAAGACATTTTTTGCCGCTCAGTTTGCCAAGGCCTTTGGCTCACCCTTTATTGATATTAACGAGCTCTCGGGCTACTGCCAAGACGATGCAGCCGCAGCAGTAGTAGGGAAGACATTTCTGCAAGAGATCGCTAAAACCAAGCAGCCTTTCATATACGAGGGTGATAGCAACACCCGGGCTCGCCGAAGTGAGTTCGTCCGCTGGGCACGGAGTGAAGGGTATCGACCAGTGATTATTTGGGTCCAAACGGATGTAACAACAGCCCGAAGCCGAAGTGTTAAGAATCAGCGGCTCTCACGTGAGGCGTTTGATTACTATGTGCGGCGCTTTAGCGAGCCAACCGCTGGCGAGATCTATTTTGTCATCAGTGGCAAGCACCCGTACTCATCACAGTCCTGGGCTGCCCTTACCTTCCTAAAGCAAATCGGTCAACAGACTGAAGACGAAGCTCTGCCAAGCAAAGCACCAGCTACTGCGCCACCAGCAGCAAAACAGCGCACTCAAGTGCCACCACCGGCACCAACCAGCCACCCAGTGCGTGCTATGTCGAGCGCCCCACGGCGAGGGCAAATTCGCTCCACACGCTACATTGTGCAATAAAATAACATCTTGACTAAAAGGAGGGAGGCTTTTATCTATGTCTTCTACGCTCCACGACGATGAGTTTGGTGATATCGATATTAAGCGCAGCGCCAAGGCGCGTTCCATCACAATACGACTCGCGCCAAATGGCCAGCTCTGCGCCAATGCCCCGCGGCACGCACCACTCTTTCTCATCCGTCACAGCATTGCAACCCATCGTCGAGCACTCCGCCAGCTCCTGCGCCAGCACGCGATGCATGGTTATCAAGACGGAGAGGTAATTGGTAAGCATCACTCGATCGCTATCATCCGCACACAGATGGTTGATCAGCCTACTGTGCGCATCGCGAGGCAAAAGCTGCTCGTCTCTCTCCCACCAGAACATACTATAGACGAGCCAGCCGTTCAGTGCGCTATCCGGCAAGAAGTTGCAACCATCTTGCGCCGCGAAGCCAAAGCCTACTTGCCACAGCGTCTCCACGAGCTTGCTGCACGCACTAACTCAACCTACCAGCGTATTCGCTTCAGCCATGCGAGCACTCGATGGGGGAGCTGCAGCAGCACAGGTACAATTAGCCTTAATATTGCGCTCATGAAACTCCCCGATGAGCTAATTGATTACGTCTTGATCCACGAGCTCTGCCACACTCATCACATGAATCACTCGTCAGCCTTTTGGGGGCTGGTGGAACAGTATGACCCGCACTATCGGCTGCATCGACAACAGCTCAAGCGCGAAACACCAACGATATAGCACAAGCGAATCCTGAACAAAACGCTTGTGCCTACCGTCATACTCCAGGTATACTAGAAGCGTGTCGCCATACGCTACCAATAGCCAAACTAGTACTGTTGTGCGAGTCAGCAGCGTTGTTTTTCCGCTTCTACTTTTCGCATATAGCAAGCTCCTCGGTCTTGATGCAATGCAGCGCATTCCTGGGGCAGGTGAATGGTCTTTTTATGCAGCAGCCAGCACTTGGCTTGCTCTTGGTCTCTACACCTGTTTCCGTCCGTCGCAGACGAATAAGCAGCGAGCGTGGCAGCTCGTCTTGTATCATGGTCTCGCTGCGAGCTATCTGCTCAGTATCTCTGGCGTAGCAGTGCCGTTTACCTGTGCGTGGTCATTGTTTATGTTGGCGGCGTTTGCCTATGCTGGCTTTTCTGGGTGGCTGCTCAGTGCACTTGTGCTTTTTATTACAGCAGCGCTTGATGCATTTTGGCTGACGCCACAAAGTATTGTTGATATTACCACAACAACGTTGATGGCCTTTATGCTTGGTGTGGTCATTGTTGCCCTCGCATATCGCCACAATCTCTACCGCTCGGCACTGCATACTAGTCGCGAGGCAATGACCCTGCAGCACGATCGACTCTTGACAATTATCAACAATCTCGCAACCGCTATTATCGCGACCGACCAGCAGGGTATTATCCAACTCTACAACGCTGCAACGCTCGATTTGCTCGATACCAATACAAGCCCACATAGCAAACCAATCGATACCATCCTACCACTGCGCGATAGCGCCAAACAACCAGTCTATCTGACCCAGCTGCTCCACGCTGCAACTGTTACGCAAACGCGCGATGATGTATGGATGGAAGTATCGGGTGAGATGCTCCGCCTGAGTATCATATTTTCTCCAATACGTGCACTCAATACAATGAGCGGTTCAAGCGATGGCTACGTCCTCATCCTGCGCGACATCACGAAAGAGAAGTCGCTTGAAGAAGAGCGCGATGAGTTTATCAGCGTGGTAAGCCATGAGCTTCGCACTCCTTTGACGGCAGCCGAAGGGGCGCTGAGTAATATCCAGCTCATGCTCCACCGGCACGATGTGCCGCAGCACACGCTCAAAGATCATCTTGATGCAGCCCACGAGCAAGTTGTCTTCTTAGCAAAGATGGTTAATGACCTCAGTACTCTTGCGCAAACTGAGCGTGGCGCTGCCGACATGCCAGAGCTACTTAATGTCCGTGCGCTCATGGACGATCTCTACCATCAATATCACTCTCAGGCTACCAACAAGCAGCTCGCTCTCACACTCGAGACGTCGCCGCGGCTGGGCCATGTTGTCGCAAGCTCATTATATGTACGCGAGCTTATCCAAAATCTCCTCTCTAATGCCCTCAAATACACCAAAGAAGGAGAGATCCACCTCAGTGCGCGCAAGAAGGGCAATCGCATTATCATCGCTGTGCGCGACACCGGTATTGGCATTAGCAAGAGCGACCAAGCACACATCCTCGAACGCTTCTGGCGCAGCGAAGACTACCGCACGCGCGAAACTGGCGGCACTGGCCTTGGCCTCTACATTGCAGCCAAGCTCGCTCGCAAGCTCGGCACGCGCATCGAGTTTACCAGCCAGCTCAATCACGGCTCAACCTTCTTCTTCGCACTGCCAGCTGCACGACACGCAGCAACGGACGACAAGCATGAGGAATCCTAGCGGCACTCCCCAGAGAATTTTGGCTTGGTGGATATTGTCTTAGTATCATTTATCTCATGCTGAGCCACATAAACATAACAGTAGTAGTAATATGGATATTAATGCAGAAAATATAGTTTCGAGGCTTTCATCTCTTGACAACCCTCACTGCAGCGCGCTACACTAGAGCTTGACAGCCTGCAAAGACAGGCTATTAAATTTGGGGAGTATGCTGTGGCGAAACCAAGCAAAAAATCATCAACCAACCGCGTGACGCGCATCACAGCGCAAGACACCACGCCCACCAAAACCAAAACACCAAAAGAAAAGACAACCTCTGTGGCACCAACCAAAACCGAGGCCAAAAAACCAAAAGTAACTAAGCCAAAGCGTCAGCGCCGTGGCCCATTCTCAGCGATTCGCAATTACTTTGCTGGAGCCTGGTATGAGCTCCGTATGGTGCGCTGGCCCGATCGCGCAACGACATGGAAAATGTCTGGTGCACTACTTGGCTTTATTGCAGTGTTTAGTGCAACGCTTTTGCTGCTCGATGCTGCATTTAAATATCTATTTCAAATTATCTTGGGGAGGTAGACAATGACAAAAAAACGCTACGACAGCACACGGCAATGGTACGCTATCCACACCTACAGTGGCTATGAAGAAAAGGTAGCCGATAGTATCCGCCAGCGCATTCAGGCCGTTGATATGGCCGACAAAATCTTCGATGCAATCGTCCCTAAGGAGAAACAAATCCAGATTAAAAATGGCAAGCGCAGAGTCGTTGAGGTTAAGATTTTCCAAGGCTATGTCTTGGTCGAGATGAAGCTCACCGACGAGACATGGTACATCGTGCGCAATACGCCTGGTGTCACAGGCTTTGTGGGGAGCGGCACAGAGCCAACCCCTGTAAGCGAGGCTGAGATTAAGAAGATCAAGAAGCGCATGGGCGTGGAAGATCCCAAGCATCAGATTGACTTTAGCGAAGGGGAAGTGGTCAGTATCATTGATGGGCCATTCAAAGACTTTGATGGTACCGTGAGTGAGATCGACACCACCAAGGGTAAGCTCAAAGTGATGGTGAGTATGTTTGGCCGCGACACACCAGTTGAACTTGATGCTCTGCAGGTCAAGAAGGTGTAAGCCTCGCACGCGGTTTGCATTTGTATAGGCGATCCACTATAATAGCAACGTTACGCACTCAATACCAGTAGTAATTGAGTAAAAGGAAATATAATGGCAAAAAAAGTTATCGGCAACCTGAAGCTTCGTATTCCAGCTGGCCGTGCCACCGCCGGGCCACCCGTTGGTAGTACACTTGGTCAGTGGGGCTTGAATATGATGGACTTCATCAACCCATTCAACGACGCTACCAAGGCAGATATGGGCAAAGACGTCATCGTCCACATCCAAGTGTTTGAGGATCGCACCTTTGCATGGCGCAGCCTTGGCCAGCCCGTTGATGATATGATCCGTGCTGCGATCGGTATCAAGAAGGGTAGTAGCAAGCCACACAGCGACAAGGTTGGGACGATCACCCGAGCGCAGCTTGAGGAGATTGCCCAGGCAAAAATGGAGCAACTCAACGCCATCAGTCTCGAAGGAGCTATCAAGACGGTGGCTGGCACTGCTCGCAGCATGGGTGTGGAAGTTACTGACTAATCCACTCGGCGCACATCAAAATACCTCTGCATACAGAGGTATTTTTGGTATAAATTGACATATTTTGCAATAGTAGTTTACAATAACAATATGCGTAAACTCCTCCTCGACAAAATCTCTATACCAATCCTTATCCTTGGCGTGCTCGTCGTTGCGGCGATTGGCTGGTGGCTATATAAGGGGACGATTGGTAGCTTCACAACGACGATCTTTTATGAGCGCTTTGATCACGATGCAATTCGCCATATGGATGTGAGCTATCAGTCGGGGTATGCGATAGACGGCTGGGATGGCAATAATGGTATGGTTATTGGCACCATCACCGACAAAGCGACGCGCGATCGTCTACTGAGCATGCAGCCTTTTACCGATTGCCCGCACGGTTGCTCAGGGTGGTATCATTATGGAGACAACCTCCCTCACCATGAGTCGGTATTTCGAGACACTGCTATCCTTGGTAATCACACTATTCCACCAAAGAAGTTTAGCGATCAGGCTCGAGCAGCCATCAGCAGTGACAACCGCTGCGTGGCACGCTATTCGTCGAGCCATCGCACTAACGATATATTTTGTTTTTCACCAAGCAGCAGGGCATTTGTCTATGAATTTGTTGAATTGAATGGAATGTAGATAAATAGCATGCTAGTGCTAGTAAGAAAGAGAGCAATGCTGCGCCGCCTTCAAATTAAGAAGATAATTATAGTACAAGAGGAATGATCATGAGCACGTCATCCACCCATGCCCAGCAACTACAAAATATACCAGTGCGCCGCACCAAGCAGATGGTACGGTTATGGCTAATCTTTGTCATTGTTGCGCTAATATCAGAGGCGATATCATATATAGTCAATTACCCTACAACTCCCTATACGCGAATAGATCCAGTTTGGGCAGCTATCATGATCTTCGGTATGGATACAGCCTGCTTTGCGGCTGGCATGCTATGGCTTGGTCGTGGTCGGAGGCCTATTTCGCGCGTTATCTATGGCTCAGCAACGTTCTTAATGGGCGCATTTGCCTTCCAGGCTGGACGTGGATTCATTCCCGCCTCAATAACCATAGCACTGAGCTTCCTTGTCGCGACGCTTGCTACCATTCCTCGCTTTCACGTGCGTCATTACAAGCAGGTAGAGATAGCGATGAGTGTGTTGATTATCGTTGGCGCACTTGGGCTAGCATGGGCGTTTCGTATTGTTAGTATGTATCATCCACCTCTGCAGATTCATTAAAAATAGCGGTGTGGTTATTGTGATAACAAACGCAGTCGATAAATCTGCAGAGATTGCAATAATACAACCGTTTTTAAACGATAACATCTTCTTGCATAAAGCCGACCTACTGCTTAGCTCTAGAAGAGGGGTTGCTATTAACGAAAGGGCACACTTTTAGATATATGCAAGACCAGGATGTCCTTCGGCTTTCTTTCGCGCTACCACCATATCGTACATAACTGAGGGTGGTACACTAAGCATTGTTGCAAGGAAACCAAGAAACTCTGGGTTGTCTCTAACTGATGATCGATGTTCCAGTTGCGGCTTAGTATCCAAATCACCTAGCGCATCAAGGGCATCATTCAGGTCAGTACACTGTTCATCAAGATTTGAATCGTGAAGATTAACTTCATGAGACCCATTTATAGTAATCGAGTCAGCCTTTCCGGAGAATACAATAACACCTCCATTGTTATTCGCAATACTCTGATCTACTTCCTCAAGTGCCATAACACCCAGCAACTGTTCTCGCATTTTCTTCATACCAATTTGCAATTCTGTATCTTCTAGATTTACTGGTGGCTTATCGATGAATGGTGGTATCTCGCTCATAGTAACTTTTATCATAAAACGGTCAATCAATACTTACAATGTACTCGCGAGCATTTTGCTTATAGTGGTGACTAGAGTAAAGCAATGGGAAGCGTGTTGGCGATATGTGATGAGCGTCGTTGACCTTGCAGTAGTGCCGACGGGGCGCGGCTCTTCACAGGCGGAGGATCCTGGCAGTTCGGTAGACGTGGCCGGCAGAGCGGACACTGAGCAAGGTAACCAGGCGAGCGCCTCCGCAGAAGCCGCAAGTGCGATCCATCAGCCCGAGCAGCACAGGGCACGAAGCAGCACACGGCCACCCAACCGCGGCGGATCAACCGCTACCTGCGTCCGCAGCTGGTGGAAGAGATGGTGGCGCTGCACCAGGCGGGACAGACGGTGGCGCAGATCGCCACACGCTTCGGCTTCCATCGCACCACGGTGGCGCGGCACCTCAAGCAGGTAGGGGAGACGCTGCGCACCAACCCAGCCGACCCTGCCTTCCAAGAGCGGGTGCGGGAGGCCTACGCTGAGATTGGCACGGTTAAGCACACCGCCCAAAAACTGGGTGTTAGTAAGGATACAGTGCGGAAGGTTGTGCGGGGTGAGTGAGTTGGCATCCGAGTAATGTGTAGCACGAAACGAAAACGCTTGAACCACAGGGCATCAAAGGCTAACAACTTGTGTAGTGTGTTGCGATAGTTTACTCGAGATTATATGTCGAAACATACGTGCCCATCTACGCCGCCCGAAACTCATACACAAACGCACCTGTCCTTTGTGAGAGACAGATGATATCTAGGTCGGGTGAGCCGTGTTTGTCTGGGAGTGTTTGTCCAAGATAAAGGGCGCACAGCTAGAATATAGGCTTGGTACTGCTTGGCGATATTTTATAGTATGTAGAAACCGCGAGAGAAAATGGCAAGTATAGTAAAGAGAATGACGTACGAACTCGCTAACGCCCCATACATCAATCCAGCAAGTAGTGTAATCCGCAATCGATATGACCTTCGCGATGCAGCTAACTTAGCGTGAACCGAGCAAAATACGTGGCGCTTATGGCAGGAAGGTAATCTAGGAGTGGCAGCCAACTCGCCAGTATCTTTTCGTAATGTTATGGAGTCTTGAAGTCTGGTGACGTCGCAATCCGAGCTGATCTTAGTACCTGCATCAAGATACTTAGCGCTTCAAACGCTCCGAAAGTCTCTTCGAGGAAGCGGAGGTAAGTGACACCCCGAGGGTCCTTGTCGGTGTAGACACGACCTTTCAATAAATCGTGTCGCGCTGTCCCGTGGCCGATCGCATTCCGTTTTTCACTGGAAAGGAGCTTAGGCAGAACTTCCCAGCCAGGCACCATCTCGACATACGCCAGTTTGTGGGCATTAGATAGCCTGTTATACTGCGCGATAGAAGACGCTCGCCGTGTTGTAGGAACCATGTCAGGATGCGTGTCGCCGAAGTTGTTTGGATCGGCCTGTTTGACTGAATTTTGTGTCGCCATTAAAATCCAAAGACACTTGCAAGACGCCTCGAATCCTTGTTGGTAGAGATCGCGAGCGGTCGTGAACTCATCGCGGAATAGTGTTAGATCCTCCAGATCTCGCTTTGCGTTGTCGTCGACCCAACGCGGCAAACGCCCCATCGCCCACACTTCGTACTTGGTAATGAAGTGGTCGAGCGCAAGAAATGCGTCTCGCTCGAGTTGTCTAATCGTCGCGGCCTGGTCGCGAAGAAAATCGATATAGTTAGCGCTACGAACTGCCCGTCGATACTTTCGGTGAAATCGTTCGAGAAGATAATCGGTACCAGTAAGTGACGTGCCAAGGATGTTAACTGTTGCCGTCAGTACAGCCTGATATGCGATAGTCGTTCGTTGGTGCATAGTTGACCCAACAGACTTGACGCCGAACTTGTTGATGACAGTCTTCTCGAACATAGCCCAGTTCTGCTGCAGGAAGTACTCGAATAGCATACGCACCGTCGGCCACAGTTCCTGAGCCACCTCACGCCCTTGGCCATGCTCGCCTTGGAACGCCAGAAAACGTTCGCCTCCCAGTAGACTGTGCAAGGTCATCGTCGGAAATGCACCAAGTCCATCGAAGGAGTCGGCGTCGTAGCGTGAAGGAACAAACGGATTGATGGTGATAACGGGTGAGTCATTGCTCAGGTCGTCTTCTTGAATGACCTCGCATTCAAAGTTGATGCGGTGGCTCGCTAAATCGTCGCCATCCATCTGGCCACGAATGGATATCTTGCAGATTGGACAAGGGAGATAAAAGCGGGTGTTGTCGGCTGTGTCAATGCCGATTCGTGCTGTAAAGGGCTTGTCGCAGCCCGGGCATCTAAGGAAATAGCGAGAAATCATAGAATTCAAATCTTGTGATCTGGCAGGTAGAGCAGGTGTGTCTTCTCAGTCGTTCAAGGACACGGCCCAATCATGCCTCTACTTCCTTTCCCGGGCTCTAGGCCACAAGTCACAAGTTGATGACGCGGCACAGGGGTTCTGTTACTGATAGCCTCCACAAACAAAAGACCGCCGAACTATAGGTGTGAACTCAGTGTTTGAAGCGGTGACTTTTGATGCATCGGTTAATAGTTCGCCAGATTATCACCGGGAGCGACAGTAAAATGGCGATGGTGCGAAAGCGAAGGTACCCAGCGCTATGCTTGCGAAGGTGTCCGCTTCGGCAGGAACGCCGAAGCTTCCAACGTCTCAGCTCGCTGCTTATTCAAACTGAATTAGGAGAAGTCGTGGCCAACGAGGAACCGCTCTACCGCGTCATCATCCCCGAAGGAACTCATCTTGCACGCTCGAATAGCACCGAAGGTGCGTTCCGCGGTGCAGTTCTTGACGATGAGACTAACCAGGTAAGTGGACAGGCTGAGCTGGTTGAAGTCGATCGTGACGAGGATGATGAATCGAACGTGTCCCCCGATTTGAGCACTGCAGTTGCAATGTTGGCAGTTGCGGGAGTGTCCATCGCAGGCACTATTTTTGTCTCAGCGGTTGCGCCCAAGATTAAGGCTTGGTGGGGCGACATGGCGTATCCATCATTGAAAGCGCGGCTCGGCTCGCTGCTCTCTCAGAAGAGTCAGGAGGAGCAGACGGAGATTGGCGCGGCGATCGATAGTACGGCGTTGGCGAAAATTGCATCCGTCGATGCATCGACTGAGCTATCTACTGCGACGGCTGATCCTGAGTTTGTGATGAGCAATGAGGAAGCACAGCAACGCCTTGCCACGCTTCTGCTTGCTGCGGCCGTTGCGGCCCATGAGTTTCGTACGCTCAAGAATGCCTCGATTGCTGGTGAGTCCGAACGCCAGCAAATTCAAGAACTGCTCGACAAATTCGCCGACGAATCAGTGGTCAGTCTTGCGAACAGGGTGTTTGACTCTAATACTGGGCTAACTGTGGTAATGGATGCGGCCTTACAGAGGGTTCTTGGCCAAAGTGGACAGAACGACGGAGCGTATCTGCCACTGCAACATGAGCAGTTCCACGAGCTGCTGCAGCTGTCGTAGGAGACGAAGCCTACTCACTCATCCCACCCACCAGCTCCTCCACCCGCACATCCAGCGCGGTTGCCAGGGCGATGAGCGTACGCAGGCGCGGGTTCATGGGGGTGCCCGGGCGGGACTCGCCCTTCTCGAACTTTTGGTAGGTGTAGGTGGAGATGCCGGCGGCGTGAGCCAGAGCTTCTTGGCTGAGGCCCTTGGCGATGCGGGCGCGCTGCAATCGCAGACCGAGCTGGCGGGCGATGGGCCACCACTGCTCGTCCTGGCTGGTGGAGGAGGAGGAGTCGCGCACGACCACCAGCGTCGAGCGGCCACCAACTTGGCACCACCATACATGTATGGCAATCTAGAGATGTCAGCCGAGACGGAGGGAGGTGAGCAGCATGGGTGGCTGCTGAATGAAGGCCCCGTACAACGGGGCTTCTATCCGATCGTGGCTGTACCTGTGGGCCACGCGGCGTCCGTCAAGCGGCCTGCGCTGGGCGGGCGTCGTCATTGCCAGCGCTGACTGACGACTTGCCTATGACGGCGCGCTGGCCGGCTGCCGTTCCCTCAGAAGCGTTGGCTTGCGGCTGCGCGTCGGCTGCTTGGTCGGGCTGGACCACTTGCTCATTGTGGAGCGTCCAGGCGAAGACAAGCCCTGCCCTGGGGAAGAGCCAGCCGTCGTAGCGGTAGCGCACGACTGCTGACTGCGGTTCCTCAGAGACGCGTCCAC
>ERZ772971.1176-NODE-1176-length-15475-cov-8.660182_pt1 | contig 15475 bp, 12 predicted proteins | sample MGYA00511943_ERZ772971 | MGnify/ENA primary metagenome ERZ772971 (study PRJEB29015, sample SAMEA2737929) | human oral metagenome | biome: human oral; feature: human-associated habitat; material: dental | place: China | collected 2144 ... | reverse complement strand
GCAGGGGGCGCGTGGACGACGCCGCGCGCCTCGCCGGACACCTGGGTGCCCGCGGCCCCCGCGCGCCCCGCGCCCCGCGGGCGCTGGCGCGTGATCGTCCCCCTGCTGGTCGGCGCCCCCTTCTTCGTGCTAGCCCTCGTGCTCTTCTGGCTGCCGCACTCGTCGAACAGCGCACGGCAGCAGGATCCGGCCATGCAGGAGTCCGACATCGTGGAGACCGAGGCCGTGCCCTGGGCGCTCGAAGGGGAGGTGGCGCCCGTGAAGCAGACGCCCGCCCCCTCCGACTCCTGGTTCAAGGGGGCGCGCGAGGCGTGGAAGATCGACGCGCCCGCGCTCAAACGCGGCGGTTTCGAGCAGATCACCACTTACGCGGCGAACGGGAGCGCCCTGATCACCATGCAGGGCGCGAACGCCTGGCAGAGCACGATCAAGGGCTGGGACACCAGTGGGGCGCAGCCGCGCGAGCTGTGGGCCCACACCGTCCAGATCACGGACTCCCCCACGATCGGCGCCGAGGAGGCGGGCGTGTGGGTGGGCGGCACCCTCTTCGCCGACGGCTACGCCATCAACGGGCAGACGGGGCAGATCGTGTCCCTGACGTGGATGCGCTCGCAGGGCGCCGGGCGCCGGGTGAACGACCTGGTCGTCACCGGCGACGGGCTCCTGGTCGCCTGCGACCCGGGCCCTGGGCAGTGCACGGCCCGCAAGTCCGACGGCTCGGTCGTGTGGACCTCCTCCACAGGGCTCAAGGGGCACACGATGCGCGGCACCGCGCTGGGCGGCGGGGACGAGTGGATCTGGCTCGACGGGGGCGCGGGAGCCGCGTCCTTCGTCAACGCGAGGACCGGCCAGGTCAACGAGGAGCATTACGGCTCCACCGGCCCGTGCTGGCGCGCGGGCGCCCGCGACGGATGGCTGGTCGCCTGCCAGACGGACACGCGCATCACCGCCCTCCACGCGGACGGCACGTCGGCCGGGGCCTTCGACGCGGCCCACTGGCCCATCCCGGCCAGTCCGCAGGGCGGGTGCTCCAACGCGAGCACACCGGTCTGGGCGGGGGCGCCGACTCTGGACGAGGCCATCGCCTACTACCGCGACTCCGACGCCTCCCCCACCCTGGGGACCCTCACGCCCACGGACTGCGAGCACATCGAGTACGCCTCCCCCACGGGCGCCTCCACCACGATCGACCTGTCGGACGACCCGGAGCGCAGAGCGTTCACCCTCGGGGACTTCGGGCGGCAGCTCCAAAGGCAGCTCGCCATCAGCGCCGACGGGCGCGTCCTGGCCATCGGCAACTCCATGCTGGTCGACCTCACCAGCGGCAGGCGCATGGACATGGCCTCCGCGGGCTCGCCGGACCTGCCGCTCCTCGCGACGCCCGGCCTCATGCTCGCCGCCGACAGGTCCGGGGTCATCGCCATCGCGCCGCGGGAGTGAGCCCGGCGGCGCCCCCGCTTTCATGAGAATCTCCTCATGCGGGGGCAACGGGACTCTCATGGTCGCCCGCCACCCTGGTAGTGGTGAAAGGAGCACACGTGTCAGAACGCATGAGGATCGCATGGACGATCTGCGCCATCGCCGCCGTCGGCATCGCCGCATTCATCGGCCTACGGGCACTGGCCAGCGGCTCGGGACAGTCGATGCGCGAGTCCGGCCTCGTGGTGCCCTCCCAGTCCGGGGGCGCCGCTGCGCAGTCCGACCCGGGGACCACCGCGCCCCCCGCCGGGCCTGAGCCGACGGGGCCCGGCGCCGAGGGGCCCGCGGATCCGGCCCCAGGCCCGGTCCCGGCCCCGGTGCCGACTGCGCCCGAGGCGCCCTACCAGGTGACGCCGTCCCAGCCCCAGCGCGCCACCTCCGACGACGATGACGACCACGACGACCACGACGACGACCACGACGACGACTGAGGACCGCCCGGGGCCGCGTCCCGCACGACGCCGCGCCCCGGCGGGCCCGCCCCTCACACGAGGCGGTACCCCATGCCGCGCACGGTCTCGAAACGGTCCTTGCCGATCTTCTGGCGCAGGTAGGACAGGTAGACGTCGACCACGTTGGAGCCTCCGTCGAAGTCGATCCCCCACACGGCCGAGAGCAGCTGCTCGCGGCTGAGGACCTGCCCGGGGTTGCGCATGAAGGTCTCCAGGAGCGTGAACTCGCGGGCCGACAGGTCCACCCACCGCTCCCCCACGCGGGCGCGGCGGCTCTTGAGGTCGAGGACGAGCGACCCCCTGGCCAGGGTCAGTCCCCCCGCCGCGGGCGCCTCCTCGCGCAGCCGCAGGCGCACGCGGGCCAGCAGCTCCTCGAAGGAGAAGGGCTTGGGGACGTAGTCGTCGGCCCCTCCCTCCAGGCCGGCGACCCGGTCGGCCACCGAGGTGCGCGCCGTGAGCATGATGACGGGCATGCCCGAGCCCTGGCCGCGGATCCGCTCGAGCACCTCGAAGCCGTCGATGTCGGGCAGCCCCACGTCCAGCAGCATGAGGGCTCCGCGGCCCTGCAGGGCGGCCTCGACCGCCTCGGCCCCCGTGGAGTACACCTCGGGGACGAATCCCGCCGCCCGCAGGCCCTTGGCGACGAAGGAGGCGATCCTGCGCTCGTCCTCGACGATGAGAATGGTGGTCATGGTTTCCCTCCCGGGTCGGCGCCGCCGGGGCGCAGGGGGACCACCAGGGTGAAGGTCGAGCCCTCCCCCGGGGTCGATTCGATGTCGAGGCGCCCGCCGTGGGCGCGGACGATGGACTCGACGATGCTGAGGCCCAGGCCGGAGCCGGACACGCGCTCGCTGCCCGCGCCGCGCACGAAGCGCCGCCGGACCCGGTCGATGTCCTGGGGCGCGATGCCCGCGCCCCGGTCGCGCACCCACATGCGCGCCCACTCGGAGTCGCAGCTGGATCCGATCCCCACGGCCGTCCCCTCCTGCGAGTACTGGACGGCGTTCTGGGCGAGCTGCAGCCACGCCTGGGTGATGCGGGCGGAGTCGGCCCAGCAGGTGGCGCGCGCGGCCCCGTCGAGCGCCCAGTCCCGCTCGCCGAGCGCCCGCGCCTTGTCGAGGACCCGGTCGGTCAGGGCGGCCAGGTCCACGGGGGCGGGGTCCACCGCGTCCGAGGCGCGGGCCAGCTCCAGCAGATCCCCGACCAGGGCGCCCATCCGGTCGAGCTCGTCGATGACCAGCGCACGGGTGTCGACCACGTCGGCGTGGTCGGAGGGGTCCAGGAGCTCCATGTGTCCGCGCACGACCGTGATGGGGGTGCGCAGCTCGTGGCTCACGTCGTCGAGGAGCTCCCGCCTGGCGACGACGGCCCTCTCGACGCGGTCGAGCATCCTGTTGACGGCCCCGGCCAGCGCCGACAGGTCGTCGCTGCCGCGCACGGGGACCCGGGTCGCCAGGTCCGCCTCGCCGATGGAGTCGGTGGCCCGGCGCAGCTCCCCGATGGGCCGCAGCAGCCGCGTGACGGCGAACCACGCCAGGGGCGCCACCAGGGCGACGGTGCCGCCGGCGGAGACGGCGTAGAGCAGCATCGTGGAGCGGAAGGACGCGGAGTAGCGGCGCATGTCGATGACGTGGACCAGCGCCGCCGTGGAGGCGGGGCCCGCGACGGGCACGACGACGAGGCGGTAGGTGGTCGTCGCCGTCGTGTGCGTCTCGAAGACCGTGTCGGCGCCCGTCGTCAGGGGCGCCACGTGGGCCATGAGCTCGGCGTCGTCCTCGGGGCGCAGGCGCGGCTCCTGGGAGGGCAGCCAGTACAGGGCGCCGTCGACGAAGCCGACCTCCCCGGTGCTGGCCCCCCAGAAGGTGCGGGCCAGGTGGAGGCGGACGATCTCGGAGGGGTCGGTCAGGGGGCCGCCCGTGTCGGGGTCGGTCCCGCCGGCGATGAGGTGCTCGAGGGCGGCCTTGGAGCGCTGGAGGTTGTCCACGGCCCGCGAGTCGAGGGCGCGCTGCTGCAGGACGGACACGAGGACGCCGGAGACGGTGAGCGCCGCCCCCGCGACCAGGACCATCGCGACGATGATCCTGGTGCGGATGCTGACGGACACCCCGGGCTGGGCGGACTGGGCGCTCATGGCCTCATTGTGGGGCCTGCCGCCCCGGCGCGCACCCCGGCGGGGCGCTCCGGGGGACGGGCCCCCGCCGGGCCGCCCTCACCGCCCGATCCCCACGTGCTTCCACCCAGCGGCGCTCCACGCCTCCCGGTCCAGGGCGTTGCGCCCGTCGACGATGGTCCGGGTGCGCACCAGGGGCCCGATCTTGGCCGGATCCAAGTCCACGAACTGGCGCCACTCGGTCGCCAGGACCACCAGGTCCGCGCCGGCGAGCGCGGTGTGCAGGTCCTCGACCATGGTGAGGTGGGGCTTGTCGGCGGCGGCGTTGGACAGGGCGATGGGGTCGGTGACGCGGACGTGGGCGCCGCGCTCGTGGAGGCGCGAGGCCACGTCCAGGGCGGGCGAGTCGCGCACGTCGTCCGTGTCGGGCTTGAAGGAGGCGCCCAGGACGGCGATGGTCGCGCCCTCGACGCTGCCGCCCAGCGCGGCCTCGGCCGCCGCCACGGCCCGGCTGCGGCCCCGCAGGTTGATGGCGTCGACCTCCTTGAGGAAGGCGACGGCCTCGCCCCGGCCGAGCTCCTCGGCGCGGGCCACGAAAGCGCGGATGTCCTTGGGCAGGCACCCGCCGCCGAAGCCGATGCCCGCCCCCAGGGCTCGCCGCCCGATGCGCTCGTCGTGGCCGAGCGCCTGGGCGAGCATGGTGACGTCGGCGCCCGTGGCGTCGCAGATCTCCGCCATCGCGTTGATGAAGCTGATCTTGGTGGCCAGGAAGGAGTTGGCGGCGACCTTGACCAGCTCGGCCGTGGCGAAGCCGGAGGCGATGACGGGGGTGCCCGCGTCCAGCAGGGAGCGGTACGCCTCGTCGAGCGCCTCGCGGCCCGCTCTGGCGGCCCCGGGATCCTCCGAGAGGCCGTAGACGAGGCGCGAGGGGCGCAGCGTGTCGGCGACGGCGAAGCCCTCGCGCAGGAACTCGGGGTTCCACGCGAGGCGGGCCCCGGCGGGCGCCAGCGCCTCCTCGACGCGCTGCGCGGTGCCCACGGGGACCGTGGACTTGCCGACGACGACGGCGCCCTCGTCCGGGTCGAGGAGCCGGACCAGCATGGAGACGGCGCACATGAGGTGGCTGAGGTCGGCCGAGCCCTCCCCGGCCGCCTGGGGCGTGCCGACGGTGATGAAGTGGAGGCCGCGTCCGCGCAGGTCGGCGGCGGTGGGCTCGGCCGTGAAGCGGAGCCTGCCGGAGGCTGTGCCCTGGGCGAGTATCTCGTCCAGGCCCGGCTCGTGGAAGGGGGAGCGGCCCGAGGCGAGGGCCTGGACCTTGTCGTGGTCGATGTCGATGCCGACGACGTCGTGCCCCAGGGCCGCCATGCAGGCGGCGTGGACGGCGCCGAGGTATCCGCATCCGATGACTGTCATTCTCATGGGAGTGCTCTTTCCTGTGCGTGGGTTTGCTAGGGGGTGCTCGTGGGGTCGGACAGGGCGTGGTCCCTCCAGCCCTCCAGCCAGGCGCGCGAGCCCGGCCGGAAGGAGTGGACGAAGAGGAGGCGCAGGCGCGCGGCCGCCAGGTACGCGTCCAGGCGCGGCGCCGAGGTCGGCATGCGGGCGGCGGCGGCGTCGAGCCATCCGATGACGGAGTCGAGGCCGCGGGCGCTCAGCGCGCCGCGCAGGCGCGCCAGTTCGGCGTGCGCCCGCAGGTTCGTCAGGTCCAGGGCGGCCTCGGCCATGCGGGCGCCGTCGAGGTCGATGACCCCCAGGGAGCGCCCGTCCCACAGCAGTTGGCCGTCGTGGAGGTCGGCGTGGGAGACGACCAGCGGCGCCCCGGCGGGCTCGACGAGGCGGCGGGACGCCTCCAGGACGGCCCCCGAGACGCGGGGGTCGTCGGGGACGGTGGCGAAGGCCCTGGCCCACTCCTGCCAGCGGGCCAGGTTCCCCGCCTCGTCGGCGCCCGAGTGCACTGGGAGCTCCTGGTCCCCCACCGCGCGCCAGGCGTCGGCGAGGAGGCGCCACCCGGGCAGGGCGGCGTCGCCGAGGTCGGCCAGGGAGCGTCCGGGCAGCCGCGTGAAGGACACGGACGTGGGGCTCCACGACGTGACTGAGGCGACTTCGAGCCCCCAGGAGCGGTAGGCGCGCCCGGCGGCCGCAGTGGTCCGGGCGATGCGCCCGCCCCCCTTGCGCACGCGCTTGTCCACCCGGTCGGCGCCGACGACGACGGCGCGCCGCCCGTGGCGGTGGACCACCAGGGTCCCGTCGCCCACCGGGATGCGCCCCAGCACGGGGTCGCAGGCGTAGGGGGACAGGACCGTGCCCGAGTCGGAGACCCGCCCGGCCCGCAGCCTGCCGTAGCGGTCCACCACCTCCACGGCGATGGCGCCGTCACAGGGCCAGGCGCGCCTGATGCCCTCGATGGCGAGGACCTGGTCGATCAGCGCCATGGGGCTCCCCCCTCCATGAGATCCAGGGCCGCGGCGACGCGGGCGGCCCAGTCGGGGCGCGCCTCGCGCAGGGGGTCGGCTAGCGACAGGGCGCGCGCGTGGACGACGGCCGCCGCCATGGGCGCGTCGTCGGGGACCCGTCCCCCCGCCTGCTCGTAGCCGCGCAGGAAGGAGGGGGCCAGCCCTGGGCCCGCGTTGGCCGCGTAGGAGGCGACGTCGAGGGCGGCTGCCCCCATGCGGGCGCGGTCGAAGTCGGTCAGGAGCACGGCCCCCGCCTCGTCGACGAGCACCTGGTCGGGCGACGCGTCGGCGTGGATGAGCGGGGGCGGGCGCGGGCTCGGGGACGGCTCGGGCGAGGTCTTCGATACGGCGCCCGAGTCCGTCGTCGAGGGCCCCGATGATCCGGGCGTGGACCTCCAGGGCCGCGCGCGTCGCGGGGGCGGGCGAGGCGAGGGAGGCGGCCAGGGGGGCGGGGGGCCTGGCGGCGTGGAGCCGCGCGAAGAGGCCCCCGGCCCGCTCGGTCCACTCCCGCACCCGCTCCGGGGTGCCCCGGGGGGAGGACAGGTCGGAGCCGCCCGCGTCCGCCAGGACGCACACGTGGGGGTCGGAGCCGTCGTCGAGGCGGGCGGGGACGGGGATGGCGGCTTCGAGGAAGCGGTTGAGCGCGGCGGCCCGCCGGTCGGCCCGGGCGCGGATGCGCACGACCGTCCCCTCGCTGCGGACGACGAGGCGTCGCAGGGGGTTGTGCCGCAGGATCCGCCAGGTGGCGGGGTCGACGGCGCCCGAGGCGCGGGCGCGGTCGATGTGGGGCATCAGCGCCGGGTCGGAGGCGACGCCGCCCCACTGGATCCGCAGGCCGGAGCCGAGGGGGCGGATCCACGTGGGCAGGCCCAGGCCGGCGGCCCTGGCGGCGGCCTTGCCGGCCTTCGAGTGGGCCGTGGGCCACAGGACGCGCGCCCAACCGGCGGGGGCACCGGAGGAGTCGGCCAGGGAGGCGCTGACGGACACCCCCGGTTTGATGCGCACACGGGTGGCCACTCGCGCCTCCCCCACGGCGCCGGAGAGGCGCTCGGGGTCCAGCAGCGTCGAGACCGCCAGGGCCAGGGACGACGGGGTCATGGCGCCCCCTTCCCGTCGGCGCCGACGGCGGCGCTGGCCGCCCACGCCCGGAACCGGCGCGACTCGGCGAGCAGCCGCGAGGGCGGCCCGTCGAGCAGGACGCGCCCCTCCTCGATCCACACGACCCGGGTGGACCGCAGCGCCACCTGGGGGTCGTGGGTGACGGCCAGGGCGGTGCGCCCCCTGACGAGGCCGTCGATGGCGTCCAGGACGAGGCCGGCGGAGGCGGGGTCCAGGCCGGTGGTCGCCTCGTCGAGGATGATGATGGGGGTGTCGCGCAGCAGCGCCCTGGCGATGGCGACTCTCTGGCGCTGGCCGCCCGACAGGGTGCCGCCCCGCTCCCCCACCTCCGTCTCGTAGCCGTCGGGCATCTCCATGATGAAGTCGTGGGCGTTGGCCGCCCTGGCCGCTGCGACGACCTCCTCGTAGGAGGCGCCCTCACGGCCCAGGGCGATGTTCTCGCGGATCGAGGTGGCGAAGAGCACGGCGTCCTGGTGGAGCAGTGTGACGTTGGAGCGCAGCGCCGCCAGCGACAGGGCCGTCAGCGGGTAGCCGCCCATCAGGACGCGCCCGCGCACCGGGTCCTGGGCGCGCACCGCCAAGGAGACCAGGGTGGATTTGCCGGACCCGGAGGGGCCGATGATCGCGATCCTCTCCCCCTGGGCGACCGACAGCGACAGGGAGTGCAGGACCTCCACGCCGTCGTACTCGGTGACGACGCGGTCGAACTCCAAGGACCCGCCGATCCGGGCGGGGCTGAGCGCCCCCGGGGCGGTGACGATGTCCTGGGGGACCTCCATGAGGTCGGCGACGCGCTCGCCCGACGCCCCGGCCCGCGAGATGCGGCCCGTGTACTTGGCCATGTCGCGCAGCGGCTTCATGGCGGTGCGCAGGTAGGAGGTGAACAGGACCAGGTCGCCCACGCCCATCGCCCCGGCGAGGACCCGCATGCCGCCGCCGACCAGGACGATCGCCGAGGCGAGGCCCACCAGGACGTCGGTGGAGCGCTCCAGCCGGGCGGCCAGGCGCAGGGACTTGACGCCCTGGCGCACGGCCCGCCCGTTGGCGCCGCCGAAGCGCCCCGCGATGTAGTCCTCCAGGCAGTACGCCTGGACGACGGGCATCGAGGCGAGGGACTCCTGCGCGGTGTTCGCCAGCTGCCCCTCGCCCTTGCGCGTGCTCCGCGAGGCCACGGTGATGCGCTGGGAGGAGCCGCGCGAGATCAGCAGGAAGAGGGCGACGGCCACGACGACCACCAGGGCCAGCAGCGCGTCCAGGACGACCATGACGACGAGCATGACCGCCAGGGTCGCCGTGTTGGCCAGCAGCGGCAGCCCCGCCGTGATGGCGACCTCCTGCAGCCGGTTGACGTCCCCGACTATGCGCTGGACGGTGTCGGCGCTGCGGTTGCGCGCGTGGAACTGCTGGGACAGGCCCTGCACGTGGCGGAACACGCGGGCGCGCAGCGACTGGGCCACCCGCGATCCCACGAGGGCGAAGCACACGGTCGCCAGGTAGTTGCTGGCGGCGCGCAGGCCCACGACGACGACGAGCAGGAGCGCGCAGGCGACGATCATGGGGGCCGCCGACCACGCGTCCCCGGTCCCGGGCAGGGCGGCCTCGAACACGGAGTCCACGACGATCTTCATGGGCCAGGGCTCCATGACGCGGAAGACGACGTCCATGAGCAGGGCGGTCACGCCGCCGACGATCAGGCCCTTGTGGGGGCGCACGTCGGGGCCGACCAGGCGCAGGGTGCGGGACAGGGCGCCGAGGCGCGTGCCCTTGGTCCTCTTAGGCATCGCCGCCCCCCGCCAGTTCGAGCACCCGGCCCACTGCGCCGCTCCACGAGTGGCGCTCCACGGCGGCGCGGCGGGCCCGCTCCCCCAGGTCGGCGCGCCGGGCCGGGTCCTGGGCGAGGGCGTCCACCGCCCGGGCCAGGGCGAAGGGGTCGGAGGGCGGCACCAGGACGCCGCAGCCGTCGAGCGCCGAGGGGATCTGCCCCAGGGAGCTGGCGACGACGGGCAGTCCGGCCGCCATGTACTCGTAGACCTTCAAGGGCGAGAAGTAGTGGTCGGCCTCCCGCTGGGGCATGGGGTAGGGGGCGACGGCGATGGCCGTGCCCTCCAGGTGGGCGGGCATGTCGTGGGGGGCGACTGCGCCCCGGAAGTCCACGTCGACGCAGGCGAGGCGGGCGGCCTCCTCCAGGCGGGGCCGCTGGGGGCCGTCGCCGATGACGCGCAGGCTCCAGGGCGCTGTCGCCAGGCGGCGCGCCTCGATGAGGTGCTCGACGCCGTGCCAGGGCTTGAGGGTGCCCACGAAGGTGACGACGGCGCGGCCGTCCTCCTCGCCCACGGGGGTGATGCGGGTGGTGTCGACGCCGTTGGGCACCGTGTGGGCGCGCCCGGTGCCGGTGAGGGCCTCGACCCATGCGCGCACGGGGTCGGAGACGCAGACCGTGGCACTGGCCGCGCCCACCTGCTCCCTCAGGTTCGCCAGGGCGCCCTCCGCGTCGTCGAGCCGGCGGTGCTCGCGCTGCTCGTCGATGAGGGGGGCGTTGACTTCGAGGACGCCCCTGGCCCCCCGGGCGCGCGCCAGGCGGGCGAGCACGGTGGAGAACAGGGAGTAGCGCTCCCACACGAGGTCGGGGGCGTCGGACTCGAGGCGCTCGGCGATGGCGCCCGCCGCCTGGGCTTGCGCCTTCTCGCGGTCGGCGCAGTGGGCGGGGAGCGGGTGGGTCCAGGTGGGCACGCCCGCCAGGTCGGCGGGCGGGTGCTCGCCCAGGCGCACGGCGTGGATCCCGACGTCGTGGCCGCGCCGCACGAGTTCGCGCACGACGTCCTGGATGTGGACGGAGGCCCCCTTTGTGCCGTGGACGGGGATGCCGGGGTCGGCGCACACGTATGCGATCCGCATCAGCTCTCCTCCTCGGTCTCGAGGCCCGCCAGGCGGGCGGCCTGGCGCCGCGAGTCGTAGGACTCCTCGATGAGGGCGCGGGCGCCCCGGGCCAGGTCGAGGGCGGGGGCGCGCCCGGAGGCGATGCCCCCCAGCGCCTGCGCGAGGGCGCTCGCCGAGGCCGGGGGGACGAGGACGCCGGTGCGCCCGTTGACGACCGCCTCGGGGATGCCGCTGACGGAGGTGGCGATCACGGGGGTGCCCACCGCCATGGACTCCAGGATCACCGTGGGGAGCCCGTCGATGTTGCCGTCGGCGCCGGGCACGCAGGGTGCGACGAACACGTCGGCCGCCTCCAGGTGGGAGCGGACCTCGTCCTGGGTGCGCGCCCCGAGCAGGCGGCACGAGTCCGACAGGCCGTTGTCCTCGATCCGGCGGGCGAGGTCGCCCGCGAGCTCTCCTTCGCCGATGATCCGGGCGTCGAAGTCGATCCCGGCGCCCCGGGCCAGGGCGAGGGCGTCGATGAGGTGGGCGAAGCCCTTCTTCTCGACGAGGCGCCCGACCGCGAGGACGCGCAGCGGCCCGGAGGGGGGCTCGGGGTCGCGGTAGGCGAAGCGCGCCAGCTCCAGGGCGTTGCGCTGCAGGACGACGCGCGCCCCCGTGCCCTCGAGCACCCGGTCCAGGTAGTCCTGGTTGTAGCGGGAGATCGCGATGACCTGGGCGGCGCCCGCGCACACCTCGCGCAGCAGGCCCATGTCGACGGACTCGTGGTGGATGTCCTTGGCGTGGGTGGTCACCGTGTAGGGGATGCCCGTCAGGGACGAGGCGATCCAGGCGGTCCGCCCCGCCAGGGACGCGAAGTGGGCGTGCAGGTGGGTGATGCCGTCCTCGCGGGCCGCTTTGGCGAGGGCGGCGCCCTGGGCGACGTCGTCGGCGGCGAGGCCCGCGATGCGGGGCATGAGGTCCGCGAAGCGCCGGCGCATGCCGTCGTCGGTGAGGCTCGCGGTGAGGGTCTCCCACAGGTCCGCGGCCTTGCGGGGGCGGGGGACCCAGCTGACCGGGGCCTCGACGCGGGCGATCTCGGGGTGGAAGCGCGTGTCGGTCGTGGGGCGCAGCGCGTAGATCCGCAGGTCCTGGCCGAGTTCCTCGCGGGCGAGGATCTCGGTGACGACGAAGGTCTCGGAGAAGCGGGGGTAGACCTTGAGGACGTAGCCGATGCGTGTCATGCGGGTTCTCCTTCGGGGGTGCGGGTGAGCAGGCGGGTGGCGGCGCGGGCAGCGGCGGCCAGGCCGCCGAGCTCGACGTGGGACCGGTCGGTCCGGGAGCGGACGGCTCCGGCGAGCCATTGGGAGAGCAGGTCGGGGGTGGCCGCCTGTTGGCGGACGGTGTCGATGGCGCTGGCGCGGGACAGGGCGCGGGCGCGGATGGCCTGTTCGAGGCGCGGTTTCTCGCGGGGGACGATGAGGGCGGGGGTGGAAGTGGCGAGGATCTCGCACACGGTGTTGTAGCCGCCCATGGCGACCACGGCGGCGGCCTCGCGGATCCTGTGGGCCAGGCCCGGGCAGGAGCGCACGACGGTGGTGGAGGGTCCGGCGAGGGCCTGGGCGCGGGCGAAGCGGTCCTCGTCGAGTTGCGGTCCGGCCACGACGATGTGGTCGTGCCCGCGGGGCACCCGCGCGCCCGCCGCCGCCTCGACCAGGGGCCCTCCGTCGGAGCCCCCGCCGGCCGTGGTGAGGACGTAGGGGCGGGCGAGCCGCCCGGGGTGGGGGTCCACGTCGGCGCGCCCCGCGGCCAGGTAGCCGGTGAAGAGGGCCCGCGAGGCCAGGGCCGACGGGATCTCCCCGCTGCTCGTGGCGTCGTGGACGCGGGGGTCGCCGTAGACCCAGACCTGGTCGATCAGGGGCGCCAGGGCGTCGGCGCCGCCCAGTCCCTCCCACTCGCGGGCGGCGACTCCGGGGTCGTCGAGGACGTCGCGCAGTCCCAGGACGATGCGCGCCTCCGGGTGGGAGCGGCGCAGCGCCCGCAGCGGGGCCTCGAGCTCGCGCCGGATCCCCAGCGGGTGGCGGTCGACGATGACCAGGTCGGGGGCGAATCCTTCGAGCGCGGCCCCCAGGAGCGCCGAGCGCAGCGCGACGGTCTCATCAAGGGCCCCGGGGAGCCTGCGGGGAACGTAGACTCCGTCCCGTTTCTCGACCCCCGGCAGGGCGAGCCAGTCGAATCCGGTGGGCAGTGTGAACAGGGGCGAGGGGGCCAGCCCGGAGACGACGAGCCCCCGCAGCCCTCCCGCGCCCGCGCGCGCGGCGATGTGGTGCGCGAGCGCCAGGTTCCTCCTCACGTGCCCCAGCCCTTGCGAGTCGTGGCTGTACAGCAGCACGGACAGTGGTGTTGTCAACGCGCCACCCCCTCTCTGTAGTGGTCCATTGCCTCTACTGTGGGTTGTCAAGCGAAGAGGGGAATGAGAGGCCGATGAGAAACCTCTAATGAGCCGGGGTGGGTGCTTGCGCGGGGAAACGGGCGCGCCCCGGGGCGGCGGATAGGAGGGCGGGAATCCTCACGGCGCCGCCCGTCGCCCGCCTCCGCGCAGGCGACGCGGATCCCCCCGTGCCGGGCCCGAATGTGATGTAGCACGCGCGTGCTTCCCCTGCGCGCCGGGCCCTGTGATACTCATGTGGTATCCCATTCAGCGTTGAAGGACGCCCTACCGGAAGGATCACAGTGGCGACAACGACCAGCACGGCCGAGGCCATCCTCGAAGCCGTCGGCGGGGCCGGGAACATCACCCACCTCACCCACTGCGCGACGCGCCTGCGCTTCGAACTCAACGACGCCTCGGTCATCGACAAGGACGTGGTCGAGGCCATCGACGGGGTCATGGGCGCCGTCCCCCAGTCCGGGGACCGCTACCAGATCATCATCGGCGGCGCCGTCCAGGGCGTGTACAACGACATCATGAACCTGCCGCAGATGGCGGGCGGGGGCTCGGCCCCGTCGGGCGGCCAGTCCGACGCGGACGTCAAGGCGGCCGTGCGCGCGAAGGCCCGCGGCAAGAACGCCCTCATCGACGCGTTCTTCGAGTACCTGTCCGACTCCTTCCGCCCGCTGCTGCCCGTCCTGCTGGGCGCCTCGCTGATCCTGGCGGCCCTGGCCGTGCTCGAGGCGTTCAAGGTCGTCAACACCCACGCCGAGGTGATCCCCTCCTGGCTGGGCTTCACCAACTCCATGTGGCGCGCGGTCTTCTACTTCCTGCCGGCGATGGTGGCCTACAACGCCTCGAAGAAGCTCAACGTGGACCCGTGGGTGGGCACCACCATCATCCTGGCGCTGCTCACCCCGAACTTCACGGGGCTGATGAACACCACTTCCTTCCCCACCACGACGTGCACCGAGATCTTCGGCACTGACCGGAAGCAGTGCGTGGCCAACGTCCTCGGCGTCCCCCTGCAGCTGAGCGACTACGGCGGCCAGGTCTTCGTGTCTCTGCTCATGGTGCCCCTCCTGGCGCTGCTGTACAAGGGCTTGAAAAGAGTCATCCCCGCCAACGTCCAGATGGTCTTCGTCCCCTTCATCTGCTTCGTGGTGATGATCCCGCTGACGGCCTTCCTCATCGGCCCGCTGAGCATCTGGCTGGGCAACGGCATGGGCTCGGGCCTGGCGTGGCTCAACACCAACGCCCCCGTCGTCTTCGCGGTCTTCATCCCGCTGCTCTACCCGTTCCTGGTCCCGCTGGGCCTGCACTGGCCGCTGAACGTCCTCCAGATAGCGAACATCGCCGCCCAGGGCTCGGACTTCATCCAGGGGCCCATGGGCGCGTGGAACTTCGCGTGCTTCGGCGCCACCGCCGGCGTCCTGTTCCTATCGATCCGCGACAAGGACGCCGAGATGCGCCAGACCGCTTCGGGCGCCCTGGCCGCGGGCCTCTTCGGCGGCATCTCCGAACCCTCCCTCTACGGCATCCACCTGCGCTTCAAGCGCGTCTACCCGCTCATGCTCACGGGCTGCGTGGTCGGCGGACTCATCGTCGGCATCGGCGGCGGCCTCAAGATCGACACCTTCGTGTTCACGTCGCTGCTCACCATCCCGCTCTTCCAGCCCACCGCCCTGTACGCCATCGCCGTCGCCGCGGCCTTCGCCACCGCCTTCTTCATGGTCGTGACCTTCGACTACCGCACCAAGGAGCAGCGCGCCGAGGCCAAGGCGCGCCAGGCCGGCGGGGGCGCCCCCGCCTCCGCGCCCGCTGCTGCGGCCTCTGCCGCTGAGTCCGCTGCTGCCCCGGCCCCGGCGGCCGCCGCGCCCGCGGTAGAGTTCAGCGACGAGGCCAAGGCCGACCTCACCCTCACCTCGCCCATTGAGGGCACCAAGGTGCCCCTGAGCGAAGTCAAGGACGAGGCCTTCGCCGGCGGCGCCCTGGGCCCCGGCATCGCCATCTCGCCCTGGGCCGGCGCTGTCGTGGCGCCCTGCGACGGGAAGGTGACGGTCGCCTTCCCGACGGGCCACGCCTACGGCATCAAGTCGGCCTCCGGCCTCCAGGTGCTCATCCACATCGGCATGGACACCGTCAAGCTCGACGGCAAGGGCTTCACCCCCAAGGTCGCCAAGGGCGACTTCGTGCGCCGCGGCGACGTGCTGGCCGTGGTCGACTGGGACGCGATCCGCGAGGCCGGCTACGACACGATCACCCCCGTGGTCGTCACCAACAAGAAGAAGTTCGCCGCGATCACGCCCGCCGAGGCGGGCCCGGTCGCTTTCGGCGACACCATCATCACCGCAACGCCGAAGGAGCAGGCGCAGTCCTGATTTTCTTTCCCGAGGTCCTGGGGGGCGCCCTTCGGGGCGCCCCCCAGCCCGCAGTCGTACCGACAAGGGCCCAGGGCGCGGCCGCCGACGCGCGTTATCGGCATGAGCGCGCCCTATCCGCACCGACGCGCGTTGTTGACACTCTGCATGGGATATCGGCACCGACGCGCGTTGTTGACACCAGCGCGCGTTATATC
>ERZ772971.1175-NODE-1175-length-15515-cov-4.715265_pt1 | contig 15515 bp, 15 predicted proteins | sample MGYA00511943_ERZ772971 | MGnify/ENA primary metagenome ERZ772971 (study PRJEB29015, sample SAMEA2737929) | human oral metagenome | biome: human oral; feature: human-associated habitat; material: dental | place: China | collected 2144 ... | reverse complement strand
GTGAGTATATATTTCTTAGGGGTAGTGCCAAATTTCTTTTTAAAAGCGGCTATAAAGTGGCTGGGCATACTATAGCCGAGCTTGAGGGAGAGTTCATTGACATTGTACTGCTCGGTGGTGAGCCACTTGCGTGCTAGCTCCATTTTGTAATCAAAAAGAAATCCATAGACGGACTCGCCATAGATTTGCTTAAAGCCACTTTTGAGTTTTTTTAAGGGAATCCCTACTTCGTCAGCAAGTTCTTGCAGGGAAGGAGGCGAAGTCATACGCTTTAGAATTATTTCTTTAGCCTTACGGATCTTCTGTACATTGTCTTCATTGGAAAGAAACGGACAAGCCTCACTCTCATTCTCCTGTCCCTTATTAAAATACAGGCTTAATAGTTCATACACTTTTGCTTTAAGAAATAGTGGATATACACTCGTATGTAGATGCATAGTGCGAAGCTGGTGCAAGATGACTGATAACTGAGGAGAAATAGCCCCAATAGTATAATATTTCTCATGCTGGCCAGAAGGAGAAAGAAAATCAATTACTCCTGATTCTTCCAAGAACAGTGAATGAAACTTTCCTATAGCAATAAAAAGCGAAAAAAGGGCTGACCCTGGTGATAATTGTACTTGTAAAGGTAATATTTCCTTAGGATTGTACAACAAGAGACTCTCCATCTCCTTCAGAGGGAAGGTGTAATTTCCATCATGGAAAACAAAAGTAACCGCTCCCCTATCACAGAAATGAAATTGAATAAAATTTTGTTTGATATCTTGCCTAACATCCTCATAATCATCACTTTCATTTTCCTTTCGCAACACCAATATCCCCTCTTCTACTTCCTGAAAAAGAGAAGAACTTTGGGCGTTATTTTCTATGGACATAGTTAGATATTTTTGTGTTTTTTTATTTAGACCTTTTCTATATTTTAGTGAGTAAATAGTAGTAAAATACTGATTTACAATCATTCATAAATCAAGATGCAAAGATAGTACTTTTAGAGTAAAAAAAAGAACTTTTAGCGTTATTTTTTTTCAGAATATAACCTTATTTTTGCATTCGTTTTTATGGATATATCTAATGACTCAAAATACAACTCAAAAAGAAACTTATTTTTATACCATTGGAATCAGCTACAAGAAGGCAGATGCTGATATGCGTGGGCTCTTTAGCCTTGATGCCGAACACCAAGAACGTATCTTGGCACTCTCCCAAGAGGAAGGTATGGAAGGATTGGCCATCATCTCCACTTGTAACCGAACAGAACTCTATGGCTTTGCTCAAAACCCTTTCCAACTTATCCAAAAACTATGTGCGCACTCCAAGGCTACCCTTGAGGACTTTGAAAAGGTGGGATACATCTACAAAAATAAGGAGGCCATCAATCACCTATTCAGTGTAGGAACAGGATTAGATAGCCAAATTTTGGGCGATTTTGAAGTAATTAGCCAACTGAAAAAGTCTTTCACTTTGGCTAAAAAATACAACCTTATCAATGCTTTTATGGAACGTTTGCTCAATTGTGTAATCCAAGCCAGCAAGCGTATCAAGAACGAAACCGAACTCTCCAGCGGAGCCACTTCCGTATCTTTCGCTTCTGTACAGTATATCATGCAAAATGTAGCGGATATTTCCAAGAAAAATATACTACTTTTTGGTACTGGAAAGATTGGTCGCAATACTTGTGAAAACCTGATTAAGCATACCCAAAACGAACATATTACCCTCATTAACCGCACCAAGGAGAAAGCGCAAGAAATTGCAGGTAGGTTCCATGTCTTAGTCAAAGATTTTGATACCTTGGAGAGCGAACTCTCTCAGACAGATGTCTTGGTTGTGGCCACAGGTAGCAAAACACCTACCATTACCAAGGATATGCTCCCCAAGGATAGGGAAATGCTCATACTTGATCTTTCTATTCCTAAGAATGTTGCCCCTGATGTACAAGAATTGGACAAGGTAACCCTCATTCACATGGACTACCTATCCCAAATGACTGATGATACACTGGAGCGTAGAAAGGCTTTCGTGCCTCAGGCACAGCAAATCATAGAGGAAATTAAGACGGAGTTTGACCAATGGCTACAAAACCGCCGCTTTGCCCCTACTATCCAAGCGCTAAAACAATCTTTAGAGGCACTCAAAGAGGGTGAAATAGACTTTCAGCGCAAGAAAATAGCTGATTTTAATGAGGCGCAAGCCGATATCATTGGCGAGCGAATTATCCAAAAAATCACTACCCGCTTTATCAATCACCTAAAAGAAACTTCTACTCCTGAGGAAAGCCTGACCTTTATGAAAGAGGTATTTGAGTTATAAGTAATTAGTGGTTAGCGTTTAATCTTAGAAACTAACCACTAACCACTAACTGCTAACGACCTTTTCTCTTTTGGTTCTTACTGATAATAGAAACTACTATGTAAGTAAGCATAAGGCATACCAAGGCAAAGAGAAGAATCATCATAGTCCCTCCTGTATAACTGTACAGGGGGAGAAAGGATAAAATATTCATAATCAATTATTTTTTATAATTCTTTAAAAACGGTATGTAACAAGCGTTTTTTATCGCTGATACTCTCCTCCATAGAGATCATACTTTCGGTTCTGTATACCCCTTGTATGTCATCTATCATAAAGATAATTTCTTTCGCATGCTTGGTATCACGAGCGCGAATCTTGCACAATATATTGTACTTCCCACTGATGATACTCGCTTGTGTGATATAAGGAATCTCTGTGAGTCGCTCTATCACAAACTGGGTTTGGTGGTTTTTCTCTAAGAAAATACCCACATATGCCACAAAGGTATACCCTATTTTGTCATAATCTACTGTAAGGGTAGAACTCTTGATAATCCCAGATTCTTCCATTTTCCTTACGCGAATATGTACCGTACCTGCCGATACCTCCAAGGCCTTGGCAATATCCGTAAAAGGCATACGTGTATTCTCAATAAGCATATCAAGAATCTTGTGGTCAATCTCGTCTAACTTAAATCGTGCTGCCATACTTTTTAATTTTTGCGCAAAGGTAGGAATTTTTTTGATATAACCACAAGGAAAACGTAAAAAAATTATATATTCTCTACTTCTTTTCGGATATAGTCCAAGATATAAGGGATTTTGCTGTGAATATCACAATGTTCCAAAGGACAAATCTGAGATAACAGATAGGTCTTATGTGCTTGAAAATCTTTACCTTCATCCTCAGAAACAAGTTTTGGAATAAAGACAATCCGATCACCTTCTAAAACCTCTTCTAATTGTACGAAAATTTTTTCTTGAGGATTTCTATCATCTATGATACAATAGTCTCGAAAACACTTCTTATTTTCAGGAATTTCCAAATAGTGTTTCCATCCCTCTGTACCTACCTTATTATCATTGATGTAAGAAAGCCCTACATATAGAGCTTGGGCTATATACTTACGTGTTTGCTCTCTTTGATAGTCATCTGGGTAAAAACCTGACTCTATAAGTATAGTTGGAGTACCCAAAAGAGAATATTGATCACCTGTACAATTGGGATTAAAACTGTCGTCAAAACGACCTACAAATCCATTAATTGACAATTGTAAATAGTTATTCATTTCTGTAATCACACGTGCTGCCTTTCTTCTTACACTTGTTACATTTCTATCTTCATCTACCGCAGGAGCTAAGAAGGATACCGTAGCTGGCCTATCTCCTACCCCAAAAATAGTCCGTTGGTCATGCAGATTAAAACAAAAATGGGGGCGCATCCTATTATATACACTTCTAAGGAACTGACTTTCTCTCTGAGAAAGGGCTATCGCATCTCGATTCAGGTCTACGCCATTGCCATTTACACGTGTATACCGTATAGCTCCATCAGGATTAAGCATTGGAATAATGTAGAGTTGGCAATTATTGAAAGGGTAGCCTTCTTGTGTAAATAGCTTGAATAAATCCAATAGAGCTCGGGTAGTAGTACTTTCATTACCATGCATCTGTGACCATATAAGAACACACTTCTTCCCTTCCCCTATACGATACAAAGGAATAGGATATAATTTCTCTGAAAAACCTTCTGAAATATACCAATGCTCATAATCTTTAAGAACTGTCTCTAAAAGCCCGTAAGGAACATACTTACCTTCAACACGAGTCTCTTTGTAATAAGGAACCTCCATAATATTTTTTTACAAAAGTAAAAATAATAATATTCACTATTGTAAAATGTTGTAATTTTATTTTTGTAAATATTGTTTGTGTTTCAAAAAATAATGTATTACTTTTGTAATCTCTATTTTAAATCTTTGTATTATGTTTTCACAACAGGATTTTATCGCTCGCTTACAGCGAATTATGGATTATTATGACCTCAATGCTTCTGCCTTAGCTGATAGCCTTGGGGTGTTGCGCTCTAGTATTTCACACCTATTATCTGAAAGAAATAAACCAAGCCTCGATTTTGTACTTAAAATAATTGACAAATATCCTGAAGTGGATCTCTATTGGTTACTTTACGGGAAGGGTTCTTTCCCTAAGGAAGAAAAAAAGCCTACTGCTACCCCACTGCCAACTGAAATTCCTTTTCCTGAGGTTAATCCTTTGGATAACAGTGAGAAAAATATAAAAACTATTTCTGAACCCTCTGTGAAAAAAGAGAAAAAGCAGATCCAAAAAATTATTTTCTTTTATGAGGATAATTCTTTTGAAATATTTGAAAATTTGTAGTATATTTGCTTTATCTAAAAATACAATAATTCACATTTGTAAAAATTGTTTTCTATGATGATAGAACATCTTTTTTCTGCCGATGCGCTCATCGCTCTCTTGACCCTTACTTTCTTAGAGATTGTTTTAGGGATTGACAATGTTATCTTTATCTCTATCGTAACGGGAAAGCTCCCTGATGATCAGCGTAAGCGTGCTACTCGCTTGGGACTCTTCTTAGCTATGTTCATACGTATAGCGCTGCTCTTTTGTATCTCTTGGCTGGTACAGCTCAAAGAACCTTGGTTTAGCTTTGACTATGGTTGGTGCAAGGCTGATTTCAACGGACAGGCGCTCATACTACTGGTAGGGGGAATCTTCCTCTTGTACAAATCCACTCATGAGATTCACTCCAAGGTGAACCATATAGAACACATCACCGATTCCGCAGAAGCTGAAAAATCACAAAAGAGCTCTTTCTGGCCTACAATCGCTCAGATTCTCATGATTGATGTTATTTTCTCCTTGGATAGTATCCTTACAGCTGTGGGAATGACCAATGGATTGGAAGGAGCCTTATTGGTTATGATTATTGCGGTAATTCTTTCCGTAGGTATCATGATGCTCTTTGCTGTTCCTGTAGGAAACTTTGTCAATCGTAACCCTTCTATCCAGATATTGGCTCTCTCTTTCCTTATATTGATTGGGTTCATGCTACTGACCGAAAGCATGCACCTCTCCCATGCAGTTGTCTTCGGTAAGGAAGTAGGGGCTATTCCTAAGGGGTATCTATATTTTGCTATCGCTTTTTCTTTGGGAATAGAGTTCCTCAATATGCGTATGCGAAAAAAATCATCTTAAACTTTAGAAACTTAAAACCTATTATAATATGGATTCCATATATGCTTATACCCATGGTGCTTCTTCTGTGGCACTATTGGGTGAAACCATTGACGAAAATTTGAAAAAAACGGTTGCCAAATATGCTGACCAAGAAGCGCTTATCTGTAGCCATCAGAACTATAGGGCTACCTATAAGGAGTTTTACGACCAAGTCGTAGAAGTAGCTAAAGGGCTTATCGCCTTGGGCGTAAAGCGTGGCGAACGTGTAGGAGTGTGGTCACCTAACTGCTACCAATGGACACTCTTGCAATATGCTACGGCTAAAATAGGAGTTATTCTGGTCAATATCAACCCTGCCTATCGTACCAGTGAGTTGATCTACGTGATCAACCAATCAGGCTTATCGGTGATGTTTTCCGCTCTTCAGTTCAAGAGTAGTAACTATAAGAAGATGATGGACGATGCTCGTGAGTTCACCGATACTATCCGCAAGGCGATCTTTTGGGACGAAAGTTGGGAACATTTCCTCAAAGAGGGCAAGCAAATCTCCGATGAGACCTTGCGCAAATATGAGGAAAAAGTACAGTTTGACGACCCTGTCAATATCCAATATACCTCTGGTACCACAGGAAACCCCAAGGGCGTTACACTCTCACACCATAATATATTGAACAATGCCTACTTCATTGGTCTAAGAATGAACTATAGCCATGTAGATAGGGTATGTATACCAGTACCTTTCTACCACTGTTTTGGTATGGTCATCGGTAACTTGGCTTGTACTGTTCATGGGGCTACTATGGTAGTGCCTAACGATAGCTTTGACCCTGTCAAGACCTTGGAGGCTATAGAGAAGGAGCGCTGTACTTCTCTCTATGGAGTGCCTACCATGTTTATTGCTGAATTGCACGAGATGGAGCAAAAGACCTACGACCTCTCCTCTCTGCGTACAGGCGTTATGGCTGGTTCTTTGTGTCCGCCTGAAATCATGAAGAAGGTCAAAGAACAGATGAACATGCACGAGATTACCATCTGCTATGGTATGACCGAGACTTCGCCTGTTTCTACCCAGACAAGAATAGGAGTTCCTTTTGAAAAGCAAATCTACTCAGTAGGTACCATACATGATCACTTGGAAATCAAAATTATAGATCCTAAAACCCAAGCCATTCTCAAGCGTGGCGAAAGTGGAGAGCTTTGCACCCGTGGCTATTCGGTAATGCTTAAGTATTGGAATAGCCCTGAGGCTACCCGCCAAGTGATTGATGAGCAACGTTGGATGCACTCTGGCGACTTGGCCATGATGGATGAAGATGGTTATTTGCACATCTCTGGCCGTATCAAAGACCTCATCATCCGCGGAGGAGAAAATATCTCTCCTAAGGAAATTGAGGACTTCCTCTATACCTACAAGGGAGTAATGGATGCTCAAGTAATAGGGGTGCCCAGTGAGAAATATGGCGAGGAAATCATGGCGTGGATCAAGCCCAATGAAGGTGTTACCCTCACCGAAGAAGAACTTCGTGACTTCTGTAAGGAAAGAATTGCTCATTATAAAATACCTAAATACTGGAAATTTGTCAGCGAGTTCCCTATGACCATCTCCGGAAAAATCCGCAAAGTGGAAATGCGTGAGATTGCCGCTCGTGAATTAGGACTGGCAACTGAAGATTAAAAAATACAATCATGACACACCAACTAAAAATATTTAATTCTCTCACAGGAGAAAAAGAACTATTCACTCCCCTACATGATAATAATGTAGGTATGTATGTATGTGGCCCTACAGTGTACAGTAATGTACACTTGGGCAATGTACGTACCTTTATGTCGTTTGACTTTATCTATCGTTCCCTCAAGTTCTTAGGCTACAAGGTACGCTACGTGCGCAACATCACCGATGCGGGACACCTCACCGACGATGGCGACGTGAATAACGACCGCTTCGTAAAGCAATCCCGTCTTGAAAAGCTCGAACCTATGGAGATTGTACAGAAATACACTGTGGATTTCCATAAGGTATTGGAGCTATTTAACCTCCTCCCCCCTACTATTGAGCCTACCGCTACAGGACATATCTTGGAACAAATACAACTGACCGAAAAGCTCCTAAAGGATGGTTTTGCCTATGAGAGCAACGGTTCAGTGTATTTTGATGTCATAGAGTATAACAAGCGCGGACTCAACTATGGCGAGCTCTCTCGAAGAAATATAGAAGAGCTTTTTGCCAATACCCGTGATTTGGACGGACAAGGGGAAAAGCGTAACCCTCAGGACTTTGCCCTATGGAAAAAGGCCTCCCCTGCACATATCATGCGCTGGGCTTCCCCATGGGGTGATGGCTTCCCTGGCTGGCACTTGGAGTGTACCGTGATGAGTACCAAGTATCTTGGCAATCAGTTTGATATACACGGAGGGGGTATGGATCTGAAGTTTCCACACCATGAGTGTGAGATTGCCCAAGGCAAGGCAGGACATGGAGAAAGCCCTGTACGCTACTGGATGCATGCCAATATGCTCACCATGAACGGACAGCGCATGAGCAAATCCACAGGTAACTACATTCTGCCTATGCAGTTAGTCTCTGGCGACAATACTTTCTTTGAGAAACCTTTCGCTCCCGCAGTGATTCGCTTCTGCTTTATGCAAGCACACTACCGCAGTGTATTGGATATCTCTAACGAGGCGATGCTCGCCGCTGAAAAGGGCTTTGCCCGACTTATGGAAGCCGTAAAGACGGTCAATGAGCTTACCACTGACCTTGAACAGCCCACTTCCCTACCTATAGCTGAGTGGAAACAAAAGTGTTATGATGCCCTTTTGGACGATTTCAACTCCCCTATCCTCATTGCTCACCTCTTTGAGGCAGTCAAGTGGATTTTCCAAGTGAAAAGCGGGGAAGAAAAAATCGCTATCAGCGAACTCAAAGAGCTACAAACCCTAATGAATGCTTTTGTTTTTGATGTACTGGGTCTAAGAAGTGAAGAGCAAACCGCAGGAAATAATGATAAGCTCGATGGAGTGCTCCAGCTGCTGATCAATATGCGTATGGAAGCCCGTGCCAATAAGGACTTTGCGCTCTCTGACAAGATTCGTGATGAACTCTTAGCGCTCGGTATCCAGCTCAAGGACGGCAAAGAAGGAACTACCTACAGTATAATTTAGATAAAAATATAAGGAACTAATTATAAGGAATAGGTTAAAATATGGATGTATAATGAATTTATATTACAAACAAGTACAGATATTAGTTTTTTGTCTGATTACTTTTATATCTAATATTGCATTATCACAAAATATAAAAGTAACCTATGCTTATGGGAGTAAGGATAAAGAAATTCAAGAATTAATGGATTTCGAAAACATCTACTCTGAACAGTTAATTTTTGAAGGAACTCCTCTTGAAGGAAAACATTATGAAATTAATATACAGGAGTTTACCCATGGAGAAAAGACAAATACAAAGCTCCTTTTTGATTCCTCTGAGATGGAATTTTTCAGGAATAATTCAAAAGAATTATCCTTAAAGTTCTTTTTTAAAATCTCTGAGGGAAAACTAAAATCTGTTGTGAAAGGAACGCACTTTAGCACTGCTAAAGTATATAATGAATTGAAAGACAATGCTGATTGGTATGTGTTAAAAGATTTTTTTGGATCAGAAAAAGAATGGTTTATTTCAGGTAATTTAGATAGAGATATACCCATTTTGGCTATTATTACCCCAAGCATGAATGCAGATGGGACAAAATCTTATTGTAAAGTAGTTCAATCAGAAATAATTCCTGAGGAATTCGGATTGCATTTCAAAATTCCACATTATTTTTTAATAACTATCAAATTTAAAGAAAAATGAAATTTTTTATTGTCCTATTTTTACTCATAAGTGATATTGTCTTTGCTCAGGAAGAAGCCTTTGCGGTAATCAATGACAAAGATGGTTATGTAAATGTACGAAAAGGGAAAAGAGCTCAAAGTAAGGTACTTAAAAGACTCAATAACAAGACCATTGTCTTTGTATATAATTACGATAAGGCAACAGACGGCAATTGGATCTATACCGATGAAGAAGGGTATATTTATAATGATAGAGTCAAGTGGATACATAAATTCCCTATAATAGCCAAAGGTATTGCCAAAGGAAATACTATTGTCTTTGAAGGAAAAGAAATTCAAGTCGTTCTTACTTCTGGAAAGTTTGACAAGAGCAAGCATTCATTTGAATATTTCAAGGAATTTTCCACTGGAATAGAAGTGATAGATGATGCGCTTCTCTATGGTACTGATGGCAAAATGCCAACTACAGAATATAGAAGTATTGAGGTAAACATTCACGGAAAACGAGTGTCCCTACCCAAAGATGCTTATAGCGATTTGTATGAACCTACTTTCCTTACAGACCATAATTCCGTCTATTATGACAAGGAAAGCGATATTCTCTATATAGTAGCAAATAATAATTATGCTGAGCGCCCTTATAAGGTTTGTTGGCAGATTGAAAAAGGGGTCTATAAAGGTAGAAAAGTAAGCGAACTTGTCTACTAATCTATCATTATCAATACAACAAAACAAAGACGAAAAATATTTTACAGAAATTTTGTTTATAGAACATTTGTAAATTTAGAATTTAAAAATATATTAAACAAAGTGAGAATGACTTATATATTATAAAGATTAGTCACTTGTCACTTGTCATTTGTCATTATGAAAAAGACTCTGGAGGACTTAGAATTTCCCGCCCTTTTAGCTTTAGTTGCTGCGCACACCCTCACTCCCAAAGGAAAAGAAAGGGTGCTTGCGCTAAAGCCTTTGATTAATAGGGAGGTGATCACTACACTCCTACACCAAACCAATGAGTACCTAACCTCCTTGGAGACACAAAACTATATCCCTTCTCATAACTTTGAGGAGATTGACCATGAAATTCGCTTCTTAGGGATAGAAAATAGTTTGTTAGAACCTCATTCGTTTGCCAAAATACGTGCGTTGAGCCTGACGGTCAATGCACATTTGTTGTTTTTCAAGAAGTTCTTGGACTACTACCCTACTTTGGCTACACTTTCTAAAGATATTCCCTATACGGAAGAGATCATCGGGGCTATTGATAGTGTCTTGGATAAGTTTGCCGAAATCAAGTCCGATGCCTCTGAAAAGCTCTACCAAGTACGTGCCGAGATAGGAACGCTCAAGGGGAAAATCAACCAAAGTTTCTCCCGTGCTCTCTCCGAGTACAATGCCTTGGACTACTTGGACGATATCCGTGAGACGGTAGTGGAAAATAGGCGTGTGCTAGCTGTTAAAGCGGCCTATAAGCGCAAGGTACGCGGTACTGTTCTGGGAAGTTCCAAAACAGGAAGCATCATCTATATAGAGCCTTTGGTTACCGAACAGTATTCGCGCGAACTCTCTCACCTGCTGCATGAGGAAAGGGAGGAGATAAGGCGTATCTTGCTGAGACTTACCAATACTTTACGCCCTTTTGCCGAGCTACTCTCTCAAGAGCAGGATTACTTAGTCGGGATAGATGTGATTGCGGCCAAGGCTTACTTTGCCAAAGAGACCCATTCTCTCTTGCCTGAACTAACCCAAGAGCGGGTGCTAGAGCTTCGGGAGGCTTATCACCCCTTGCTTTATCTAAGCAATGCTAAGAAAGGCAAGCAAACTTTCCCGCAAACCATTCGCTTAGATGACCAGCAACGTATTATCGTCATTTCAGGCCCTAATGCAGGCGGAAAGAGTATTACGCTCAAGACCATTGGTCTGCTGCAACTGATGTTCCAAACAGGCTTACTCCTACCTGTCCACCGCTTGAGCAAATTGCCTATTTTCTCCCATATCTTAACCGATATTGGGGATAACCAATCTATTGAAAATCACCTAAGTACCTACAGCTATCGGCTCAAAAATATGAATTATTTCTTGAGGAAATGCAATGAGACCACCCTTTTCCTTATTGATGAGTTTGGAACAGGAAGTGACCCAGAACTAGGGGGGGCTTTGGCGGAAATATTCTTGGAAGAGTTCTACCACCGAAAGGCTTTCGGGGTGATTACAACCCACTATGCCAACTTGAAAATATTGGCCAACGAACTCCCTTACGCTACCAATGCCAATATGCTTTTCAATGATAAGACCTTGGAGCCTATCTACAAACTCATTGTGGGGGAAGCGGGTAGTTCCTTTACCTTTGAGGTGGCTCAGAAGAACGGCATTCCTTATAGCCTGATTAATAGGGCTAAAAAACGTATAGAAAACGGCAAAGTCCGTTTTGATGCTACTATCGCCAAGCTACAAAAGGAGCGTTCGCAAATGGAAAAAACAACTTCTTCTCTTAAGGAAGAGGAGGTCAGAACTCGCGAGGAAGCCAAGCGCTTGGAGACGCTTAATAACAAGATACAAAGCAAACTCTCTTCCTATCAGGAACTCTACGACCAAAATCAGAAGTTTATCTATCTCGGCAGCAAGATCAATGAAATTGCCGAACGCTATTTTGAGGATAAGAAGCGCCGCCCTCTTATTGCTGAATTTCTCAAGATTGTAGAGACGGAAAACAGCAAGCGAAAAGCCAAGAGCAAAAAGGAAAAAGAAGCCGAAGAAGCGCAAAAGAAACTTGCCCAAGAGCAGTTACACAAGGAAATAGAAGCCGTTCGCCAGCAGAAGAAAATAGAGAAGAGAGCACGCGAACACTCTCAAAAACAGGAAAAAATAGCTCAATTACAGGCCTTAAAAGAGGGCGATCGCGTACGTATTAAGGATAGCAAATCCGTTGGGGTGATTGATAAGATTGAGAAAGACAAGGCGCTGATTAATTATGGAATTTTTACGACCCTCACTGCCCTCTCTCAGTTGGAATTGGTAGAAAAAGTAAAGAAAAAATAATCACTATGAGTCGTTATATTATTCTTTTAGCTACCCTATTACTCTTAGGGTGTCAGAAAAAACAAATGCAACTTCCACAAGTGGAAGATGCCAAGATCACTTCTGTGGAGGATTACTCTCAGGTGTATATTTCCTATGAGGAATCAACAGAAGAGGCTAAGCTCAATGCCAATGGCCTGATTAGCTCTACCAACTGGGTGCTTCATATTGACAAACGGAATAAGCTCCATAAGGTAGCTCCGCTTTTTATCAAGCTCCAAGAGAAGCGGACAAATCCTCGCAACCCTCATAGCAACCCCGATGCACATCTTTATATTTCTTTAGCCGATATACCTCATAAGCGTTTAGGTTTTATGGACGTAACCGACTTGAGCCTCCTTCCCTATGACCAGCAGAATATGTCCGAATATGGAAATACACCCATATATGTATATGCTGACGGCTTTCGGCTGAAGGAGGACAAAGGAGAAAAAACATCTTGGAATGAGTTCGGTGTATATAAAAATGTTTTTTATGTTTGGGTTTTCTCTGGAGAGATGACCTTCCAGCAGTTTGTAGATATTTATTATACAATGTTGCATCAACAAACCGATGGCCCTATCACAAGAATAATGATTAGCCATTAGTCATTAATCATTAGTCATTAATCATTAATAAAAGTGTTTGACTTTCTAAACTTCAAATTCGTAGATTTCTTGGACATCGTCTTAGTAGGCTTGATGTTGTACTACATCTATCGCCTGCTCAAGGGTACGGTAGCCATTAGTATCTTTTTGGGTATTGTGATCATCTTTGTCATTTGGAAACTCACCGTGATTGTCAAGATGGAGCTGGTCAGCAGTATCTTAGGCCAGTTTATCAATGTAGGCTTCTTTGCCCTGATTGTCGTTTTCCAACAGGAGATACGAAAGTTCCTCTTGGTACTCGGCTCTACCAATGTACTCAAGAGCAAAAACCTCCTCAAGAAGCTTTCCCTAAAGAAAACTTCAGAGGATACGGCCATAGCTCACATGTGCGAGACGCTTGTTGCTGCCTGTCGCAAAATGGGCGACGAACGTACAGGTGCCCTGATTATCTTGGAGCGCAACCAGTCTTTAGAGTTTGTTCGTGCCACGGGCGACAAGATGAATATTGAGCTAAACCAACCTATTTTAGAGAGTATTTTCTATAAAAACAGTCCCTTGCATGATGGGGCTATTGTGGTACAAAACGGTTTTATTGTGGCTACTCGCGTGATTCTACCTGTGGTAGGACAGAGTGTGATTCCTAAGGAATATGGCCTCAGACACCGTGCGGCAGTCTCTATCACTGAAAAAACCGATGCCTTAGCCTTGGTAGTCTCCGAAGAGACTGGAAAAATATCTTATATCAACAATAGTGAGTTTGTTCCCTATAGCTCCGATAGTGAGCTGGTTGCTATCCTAACCGAAGCCCTTTCCAAATGATACGTGAGGATTTCCTACAATACCTTTGGGGCCAGCACCTGCTGCCTACCGCTCCCCTCTCTCTTTCCAATGGGGAACGGCTGGATATTCTCTCCTATGGAGAGACCAACCCCTATGGAGGCCCTGATTTTTTCAATGCACGCCTGCGTATCGGTACGCTCCAGTGGGCGGGCAATGTGGAACTACATACGGCTTCTTCTCAGTGGTACGCCCATCACCACGAACAGGATCCTGCCTATGGCAATGTGATTCTCCATGTGGTCTGGGAGCACGATATAGAAGTGTTTGATTTTCAGCAAAATATCATTCCTACTTTAGAACTCAAAACAATTATCTCCCCCGATTTGGTAGAGAAATATACACGATTACAACAGTCGCAAGCCTCCTTTATCCCTTGCGAAAAACAAATAAATACGTTATCTAATCATCTTATTACCAATTGGTTAGATCGCCTCTATACAGAACGACTCAAGGAGAAAGCCTCCCCTATCTTAGAACTCTTACAGCAGACACAACAGGATTGGGAAGCGGTCTTTTTCCTACGGCTACTCAGTAGCTTCGGGGGCAATATCAACGGAGAGGCCTTTTGGGAAGCGGGCAAGCAACTCCCCTTTTCTGTAATCCGCAAGCAGATGCATGACCTCCCCCAGCTGGAAGCACTCCTTATGGGGCAGTTACGCCTTTTGGAAGCAACCGACATCAATTGCCCTTACTACCGCTCCTTGCAACAGGAATACCAGTATTTAGTGCATAAGTATACATTGCCACCTGCCTTGTTCAAGGTACAGTTTGCCAAACTACGGCCACCCAACTTCCCTACTATTCGCCTAGCTCAGATAGCCGCTCTATATCATGAAGAATTTTCTCTCTTTGACCGATGTATGTCGTTGGATTCCTATGAACAAGCTCTTGACCTGTTTGCCAAGATTACCCCTTCCTCCTATTGGAAAAATCATTTTTCTTTTGGCAAAGAGAGTAAGGAAAGCAGCAAGCGCATCACCCCCGCACAGATAGCCAACTTGTGGATCAACACCATCGTGCCCATGCAATATGCTTTTGCTCGCTCCCACAGCAAAGACACCTTAGCCGACTGCAAAGCCAAGATGCGCGCCACGCCCCCTGAACACAATAGCATATTGGAGCGTTGGGAAAAGCTCCTTTTGCCCAACACCAATGCCTTGGAAAGCCAAGCCATTCTCCAGCTATATAAGAAATATTGCAACAAACACGCTTGTATGGCCTGCCAAGTAGGCCAAGCCCTCCTAAAAAAGTAACCTATGAACACAACCTTTACCTCTATACGTATTTTCTTTGAACGCAATGGTTTCAATGTCTCCACCCGCTTGGCCGAACGCCTTGGCCTACGGGTGAAGTATGTTCGCCTGTTCTTTATCTATATCAGTTTTATCTTTGGAGCGGGCTTTGGGCTTTACTTTGCCTTCGCCTTCGCCCTCAAGATCAAAGACCTGATCAGAAGAAAACGCAGCTCTGTGTTTGATTTGTAAGAGTGAAAAATTCCTACCTACATGAGCGAAAGGGAATGCCATTAATATCCTGCTTGGGACTGGAATAAGAATAGGTAATATACAGTATATCAATTGTTTATTACCTTTGCTAAACAAAAAACAGGAAGGAACCCCCTCCTGTTTTTTTTCTTATAAGAACTTAGTTATCAGAATAT
>ERZ772971.1174-NODE-1174-length-15518-cov-2.854039_pt1 | contig 15518 bp, 12 predicted proteins | sample MGYA00511943_ERZ772971 | MGnify/ENA primary metagenome ERZ772971 (study PRJEB29015, sample SAMEA2737929) | human oral metagenome | biome: human oral; feature: human-associated habitat; material: dental | place: China | collected 2144 ... | reverse complement strand
AAGCGAAGGAACAGTTGGAACACACAGGGAAGCCGTTTTTAGGAGTTGTGTTGAATAAATTCGATACTTCGGTAGACAAATACGGTTCTTATGGGAACTATGGGAATTATGGGAAAGAATAGGTCATTCAGTATAGGTGTAAGGATATTTTTGATCTACAGTCAAAGTCTTTAGAAGTTACTAGATTCAAATCATATTGAATTGAAATAAAAATTTCAAAAGAGTTTTTAAGGTAAGTTTCTTAATTTGAGACTGAAATCGGACTTCCACTTCCGCACCGTAGAAAAACAAGGTAAGCGAGAAATGTTAATCGCTTGGTTTTTGAAAATCATAAATATGAGATAGTTTTTAAATCTCTAAGGAGGGCTGGCTTTGAGAGGTAATTTATGTATAGGGTAACAAAACGATTAGGAGATATTTTACTTTCTTTAATAGGAATAATAGTACTGTTTCCAGTGTTTATTGTAATTGCAATTGCGATAAAAACTGATTCGGAGGGTCCGATTATATTTAAACAAAAACGATTTGGGATATACAAGGAACCTTTTTATATCCTGAAATTTAGGTCCATGAAAATAGGAGCACCGAAAAATGTAGCTCCACGGAACTTGGATAATCCAGATCAGTGGATTACCAAAGCGGGAGCTTTCTTAAGAAAAACATCTTTGGACGAACTGCCACAATTATGGAATATTCTTATTGGTAATATGAGCATTGTAGGACCTAGGCCAGCAGGTATAAATGAGCTTGATTTGCTGACCGAAAGAGAAAAGTTTGGTGCCAATGATGTCTTACCTGGATTAACTGGATGGGCACAAATTAATGGGCGAGATACTTTGTCAATAGAGATGAAGGCAGAAGCAGATGGTTATTATGTGAAACATATGTCGTTAAGCATGGATCTTAGATGTATCATTAGGACAATCCCCTATGTACTAAAACGTAAAGGAATTGTGGAAGGTAGTGGTAAGAAAGAGTTGGATTGAGGCAATGAAAATCTTATTTGTTTGTCAACATTACAAGCCAGAACCGTTTAGGTTATCAGATATCTGTGAGGATTTAGTTCAAAGAGGACATGAAGTGGCTGTTTTGACAGGAATTCCTAACTATCCTGAGGGGGAAATATATGCTGATTATCGTAAGAGAAAAAAAAGAAGAGAGACTATAAATGGTGTTACTATTTTTCGTTCATACACAATTGCTAGGAGAAAAAATACTTTATACCGTATATTGAATTATTTTAGTTTTGCTCTTTCCTCTACAATAGGTGTTTTATTTGGGCGTTATAAAGCAAAGGATGGATCGGATTTTGATTGTGTCTTTGTCAATCAACTATCTCCAGTTATGATGGCTTGGGCTGGTATAGCTTATAAGAACAAGTACAATAAACTTACGTTTTTGTATTGCATGGATATTTGGCCGGATAGTTTAATTGTAGGTGGGGTGAAGGAAAATGGGTTGATTTACAAGATATTTGAATTTATTTCAAAAAAAACATATCAAGCCAGCGATTATATATTTGTTACTAGTCTATCTTTTAAAGATTATTTTGTAAAAAAATTTAATATTCCTCTCCACAAAATTACTTACTTACCACAATATGCAGAGGATTTATTTGTACCAAGTGAATTAAAAACGAACAAAAATACTATTGACTTAACTTTTGCTGGAAATATTGGAAAAGCTCAGAATTTAGAGACTATTTTGAAAGCAGCCAGTGCAATAGAACAGATTCCTGATTTAGCAAAGAGAGTTCATTTTCATTTTATTGGAGATGGTACAGAACTATTAAATATGCAAAAATTAGCATGTGAACTAGAATTAGAGAACACTTCATTTTATGGTAGACGTCCATTAGGAGAGATGCCTGATTTTTATACAAAATCAGATGCCATGCTAGTTTCTTTAATAGGCGACTCTATAATTTCTCGCACCTTACCAGGCAAGGTACAATCTTATATGGCTGCTGGAAAACCAATTATAGGGGCGATTTCAGGAGATACTCAGAGAGTGGTAGAAGAAGCAGAATGTGGTTTCATAAGTCCAGAAGGGGATGTTGATCAGTTAGTGCAAAATATTCGTAAGTTCTGTTTGCTTTCTGTAGAGGAAAGAGAGAAACTAGGAAGGCAAGCTCGTTGTTATTATGAAGAACAGTTTTCGAAAGAGCAGTTTATGACATGCTTAGAAAATCATTTAAAAGAGGGGCTTCTATCGTGAAGGTTTTAATGATTAATTCCGTTTGTGGTATTAGAAGTACTGGGAGAATTTGTACGGATATCGCAACTGCTTTGACAGAAGAAGGATATGAGGTTAAAATTGCCTATGGTCGTGAGTATGTTCCAAAACAATTTCAACAGTATGCAGTGAAAATCGGTACAAAGTCTGATATTCGCTTTCATGCGATTCGCTCTCGATTATTTGACGAATCTGGCTTTGGAAGTAGGCGGGCAACACTTAATTTTATTAAATGGATGAAAGAATTTAACCCTGATATTATTCATCTCCATAATCTTCATGGCTATTATATCAATGTTGAACTGTTATTTGATTATCTCCGAATATGTGGCAAAAAGATTATCTGGACTTTGCATGATTGTTGGGCATTTACAGGGCACTCGGCTCACTTTGATTGTTTGGAATGTGAGTCAAAGGGGGTTTGTGACCATCCATCTCAGAAAAATGATTATCCTAAGTCGTTCGTGAATTTTTCAAAGCGAAATTATCAAAGGAAGAAAAAATGTTTTACACATATTCCTAATCTCACTATTGTTACTCCGTCTCAATGGCTAGCTAATCTGGTAGGACAGTCATTTTTAAAAGGATATCCAGTGAAAGTAGTTCATAATGGCATTGATACTACTGTCTTTCAACCGAGGCTAATAGCCGCTCAAAAGTTGAGAAAAAGATACCATCTTGAAGGAAAGCAGGTATTGCTTGGTGTGGCTGCTATCTGGACTGATAAAAAGGGATTTTCTGATATGTTAGTCCTTGCGAGTCATCTAGCTGATAATCAGAGAATAGTTTTGATAGGGTTAAAAGATAGGCAACTCAAAAAATTACCTAAAGGTATTATTGGGCTAACAGAGACTAATAGTCCAGAAGAGTTGGCAGCATGGTATACACTAGCGGATGTATTCTTAAATCCTACTTATCAAGATAATTACCCGACAACTAATTTAGAAGCCATTTCTTGTGGGACACCAGTTATCAGCTATCCGACAGGTGGTAGTGTAGAAAGTGCTAAACTTTATGGTCTCGTTTGTCAGGATAGAAACGTAGCTTCTATTTTATCTTCGTTAGAAAAAGTCTCTCAGCTATCTAAAACAGAAAAATTAGATTTTTCAATTGCAAGTTTTATTAAACAAATGAAATATTTATACTAGAACTTGAATTATAGGAAAATGAGGAATTTGCATTAAAATGATGAAAAGAATTTATTATCACCTTTTGGCTATTTTGGCTTGGACTCTTCCAAATTCTTATGCTTTTATTGATTCGTTAAAGGTGTTTTTTCCGAATATTAGTTTACAAATTGCAGGTTCTCTTTTGGCTGTTATCTCGATAGGAATTTTTATCACTAGAATATATTATACAAGATATGAAGTTTTTATATCTCTATTGGTTTGTATTTTTATTTTAATTTTTTATTCAACTCGCTTTTTTTATTCGACTAATGTAGAGTTGTATCAGTCTTTCTTCAATTCCTTTCTGATTCGTCCAGTTCCTGGGATATTAGTAGCGATGCTGTTAGCTAAGAATAATCATATAAAAGGTTTCATAAAATGGTCAGAACCTATGATGCTTTTCTATACATTGACATCATTTTTAGCAGCCCTATCTCCTAGAAATAGCATTATTATTTACCAATCTTTATCTTATTATGCCATGACAGCTTATATGATTAATGTGTTTAATATTATATACAAAGAGAAAATATTAGAGGAACAACTAACGTACTTCAGATTCTCAGCATGGAATTTTATTAGATATTTTTTACTTTTGATTCAAGCTTTTAGTGCACTCTCAGGAGGTGGGAGAGGTGCCTTTATCTTATTAATTATTTTTACAGGAATATTATTAATAAGAATTGCTATGAATTTTAAGTTCCTTTTCTCATTCATTGGAGGCTTATCTGCTATAGTTCTAGTTATTTTTTGTATAAAAGATTTGGATTTCACATGGCTCTTGAATATGGACGGTGGAGAGCGATTGTTGAACTTCTTCGGCAGACCTGAACGTATATCTACAGATAATAGACTATTGATTTATGATACTGTTTGGTCTGCAATACAGGAAAAACCCTTTTTAGGATGGGGAGTTGGTTCAACTTTTTTTAAATTTAATGGATATTCACATAATATTGTATTGGATTTATTGCATGATATGGGAAGTTTTGGTTTATTAATTATTCTTTCGGCTTTCTTTGCTTCTTCAGTAATATTTTACAAATTACGTAAAATAGATTGGAAAGTGAATTTATTTATTCTGATGTTTCTAGAAGTAAATGTTCACATGAGTTTCAGTGGAAGCTATCTTGCAGATGGTAGACTATGGTTTTTAGTGACCTTTACTTATTGTTACTATAGATGGAAAGTGCAGGAAAAGGATGAAGTTAGCAATTTTATTATCTGATATTTCAAAAATAGGAGGAGTGCAGCGCGTTACGACAGCTCTTGTTAATGAACTTTGTCAAAATATAGACGTTACAATTATCAGCATCTTTTCGGAAAATGAGTTACCAGCTTTTGGACTTTCAGATAGAGTTAAGGTGAGCTATCTTTTGAAAGAACATGTTAATTTGAAGAAGAATTTTTTTAAAGTTAGTGGAGCTTTGCGAAAAGTGTTGAAAAAACAGCAGTTTGATGTTGTTCTATCGTCAGGAACTGGTCTAGTATCCTTTCTTTGGTTTGCTAGTTTGGGGATTCCTACCAGACTTTTGGCATGGGAACATCAGTGTTTTTACTTTGGGAGATCGTTTGGTCTAGAGTGGTTGGGGCGAAAGCTAGCCTGTCGTTTTGCTGAGAGTATTGTTGTCTTGACTAAAAAAGATGAAGGATTTTACAAAGAGAATCGTCCTAAGGCTCATATTGAACAAATCTATAATATCCTAGACATGGATTCACAAACAGCTAAGTGTCAGCTCTCTTCTAAAAAAATTATCAGTGTTGGCTCTTTAGGACGACAAAAAGGTTTTGATCTGGCTCTTGAGGTAGCTAGTCAAATACAATTAAGCTATCCAGATTGGCAGTGGGACATTTATGGTGATGGCCCCGATAGAGAAAAATTAGAGGAGAAAGTCAGGGAATACCAATTAGAAGGCTTTATAAATTTGAAAGGGCTTGTTCAGAATGTTCGGGAGCTCTATCCTGACTACTCTATCTACGCCATGACATCACGACATGAAGGATTACCAACTGTATTATTAGAAGCTAAAAACTGCCAGATGCCTGTTATTTCATTTGATTGTAACTGTGGACCCTCTGATATTATTTCAGATGGAAGAAATGGTTTTTTGATTGATTGTTTTGATGTAAATATCTATGCAAAAACTTTATCTAAATTAATGACTAGTTTAGAGTTGCGAGAACAAGTTGCAAAATCGAGTGTTATTCCAGCAGAAGAATTGTCAACAACTTATATCCTAGATAAGTGGAACAATCTATTAAAGATAGAAAGAAGATAATATGAAAATAGTCCATGTAGAAGATTTTTTTCATCCAGATGCAGGTTACCAGATTAATGTTTTACCAAAATATCTAGCAAAGTTTGGTCATGAACAAGTGATTATCACTTCAGAAATGGATAAAATCCCCGATAATCTTACCCAATTTTTTGGACGAGAAAATATAGAAGAGAGAGATAGAAGTTACGAAGAGAAGCATCATGTGAAGATTATTCGCTTGCCTCTTCATGGATTTGTAAGCGGACGTGCGATTTTTTCTGGAAAGCTTATTTCGGCTATTAAGGATCTTTCTCCAGAAGTATTGTATATTCATGGGAATGACACTTTAACAGGGATTCGTCTCCTTTTAGCTCGAAAGAAACTTAATTGCAGAATCGTCACCGATAGTCATATGCTTGAAATGGCATCAAGAAATCCTTTCAATAACTACTTTAGAAGATTTTATAAAACCTTGATTACTCCCATTTTGATAAAAGAACAGATACCAGTTATTCGGACGCAAGATGATAATTATGTTGAAAAACACTTGGGAATTCCTTTATCGCAAGCTCCATGGATTTCTTATGGGTCGGATACAGCGTTATTTCACGCAGATAGCCAGATTAAGGAAGATTTTCGTTCTCAATATCAAATCGCTTCAGATGCTCTTATTTGTGTTTACGCAGGAAAGTTAGATGAGCATAAGGGTGGGATGTTTTTAGCAGAGTCTCTAAGTAAAAAGTTAAATACGGAGCAACCAATTGTTTTCATTATAGTGGGTAATACAAATGGAGAGTATGGAGAAGCTGTCGAGAAAAGTTTCTCCCAATCTGAAAACCAAATCTTGCGCTTTCCGACTCAAAAATATCAAAAATTAGCACAGTTTTTTCAGGTAGCAGATTTTGCTTTATTTCCTAAACAATGTAGTTTAAGTTTTTATGATGCACAGGCCTGTGGTTTACCAGTTTTATTGGAAGATAATAATATCAACCTCGATAGAACTTCTCATTATAATGGTTGGACGTTCAAGGCTAACAGCAAATTAAGTTTGAGAGATTCATTAAAAATGATTGCGAGTCTAGATAAAGAGAAGAGACAAGAGTACTCTCAGAATGCACTGCACTATATCCTTGAACATTATAATTATGAAGATAAAGCAAGAGAATATGAAAAGATTCTTATAGGGGAACGTACGAAATGAGATAGTTAATATTTCGTTGTTTTATAGGAAAGGTGGATTTAATGAAAATTTGCATTGTTTCAGTCGGAGTGAGCGGACTACCGATTCCAGCTGTAAAAGGGGGAGCAGTAGAAAATCTCATTGATAATTATTTAAGTTACAATGAGAAATATAATCATGATGAAATTACGGTCGTTAGTTGTGACCGTAAGGAGGCGCGTGAGGCTTCAAAAAAATACAAGTATGCCCAATTTGTCTATATAGATATTCATTCACTTAAATATAAAATAAACAAAATAATACGTTATACCATCAATAAATATTCACCTTTCTTCGTAGGGAACGCTTATATCAGTCAATTGCCAGACTTGTCTGGTTTTGATACAGTTTTGATTGAAAATCGCCCTGAATACGGTTATTATATTCGTAAAAAGTTTAAAGGAAATCTTGTTTTACATCTTCATAATGATTTATTAATGGACAAGGAGTATTCTGTAGATTATAGCGTTTATGATAAAATTATCACAGTATCTGACTATATTAGGGATAGGTCAGAAGTAGTGACGTCAGGTGTTCCGATACAGACTGTCTATAATGGTATTGACACAGAACTTTTTTTGCAGAATTTCTCTGAAGTTGATTTATCAGATCTTAAAAATCAGTTGGAAATTTTGTCGGATGATTTTGTGATTGGTTTTTTTGGACGTATCAACAAAAATAAAGGTATCAAAGAACTGCTTGAAGCCTTCTTGTTGCTACCAAAGAATTTGAATATAAAATTACTAGCTGTTGGTAGTTCTATATTTGGTCAGACGGAGTTGGATACTTTCACAACAGAGCTACGGCAATTGGCAAAACAAGCATCAGATAAAGTTGTTTTTACAGGCTATGTTAATTACAATGACATTCCTAAGTATCATCATATTGCAGATTGCATTGTTGTTCCATCTATTTGGGAGGAACCAGCGGGTTTGACGGTCTGTGAAGCTTTGATATCAGGGAAATATGTTATTACAACAGATGCTGGAGGGATACCAGAGATTGTAGCTGGCAGTGATGCCCTTGTGGTAGCAAATGATGAGTGTATAGTTGAACACCTCAAAACAGCCCTATTGAGTGTCTACCAAAAAGGGAAATGCTCTTCGGTTATTACTTCTAATAGAGATAGAGGAGCCTATTTTTCTATTGAAAAATATGGAAGAGACTTACGGAAAGAGCTCACACAAAATGAAAGAATCATTAACATATGAGTCGTGTAAAAAATAGTTTTTTTAATATTTTAGCTGGAATAGTTGGTACTATCATATCGAGTGTTTTAGCTTTCATAGTTAGAACAGTGTTTATCCGAGTTTTGGGAGAGACTTATCTAGGTTTCAATGGTCTATACACCAATATCTTAACAGTTTTATCCCTAGCTGAATTAGGGATCGGATCATCAATTGCTTATTTGATGTACAAACCTTTAGCAGAAAAAGATGGGGACAAATTAGCTCAAGTAGTTCAATTCTATAAAAAAATATATCGAGTGATTGGTATCATTATTCTTATTTTAGGTTTGTGTCTCGTTCCTTTTTTACCAGTCATTGTAAATTTAAAAAATGCAGAGGATTTGAACTATACAGCATTGTATTTGCTTTATTTAGCAGATACAGTTTCTACTTATCTATTCTTTGCATATAAAAGAGGGGTATTGGTTGCTGATCAAAAGGTCTATGTTGCGAATATCTTTGATATAATTATAACGACGATTTTATCTATTTTCCAAATTATCACTTTGATGATCTTTAAAGATTTTTATCTATATATTATTTTAAAAATTGCTAAAAATCTTACTTTGAATCTAGTAATTAGTTTAAAAGTAGATAAAATGTATCCAAGTATTCATAAATTTAAAGGGATAGCTCCACTTCCAAAAATGGAAAGACGACTAGTTTGGAAAAACGTATATGCTACCTCTGTTCGACAAATCTTTAACGAATTAATGAATTCAACAGATAGTATAGTTATTTCCATTGTTTTAGGAATAGTTATGGTTGGTAAGTATTCGAACTATGCTTATATTTTATCAATCGTATATATTTTCTTTGGAGGAATTTTTAATCCGATTCAGGCTTCTATTGGAAACCTATCTCTGTCAGCTTCTATAGAGAAAAAAAATGAAATCTTCAATAGATTACGTTTTATAAATTTTTTCTTTTTATCATTTTGCTCAAGTTGTCTTCTAGTATTGGTAAATCCTTTTATCACTATTTGGATTGGAGAAAATTACACTTTATCATTTACAGGTGTGATTGCAATAGTTGGTATGTTATTCGTTAGACAAACTGGAAATTGTACAACCATTTTTCGTTTGGGAGAAGGATATTTTAGAGATTATCATTTTTCTCCTTTAATCGCGGGCATTTTAAATTTAGTTGTTTCAGTAATTTTAGTAAATTATATAGGTATTGCAGGTGTTTTTGTTGGAACAATGTTAGGATTTGGTTTCCAATTTATACTGGTGGATACAATTGTTACTTATAAAAAAGTACTTAGTCGTCCACTATCAGAGTTTTATTTAAGATGGTTGCAAACGATCTTATTAACTGTAGGTTTATGTATTGCGAGTTACTATTTATCTCGATTGGTTAGAGTGAATAGTATATATGATTTGATACTGTTGTTTGTAGTGGTTATTGGATTTAATTTTTTTGCTTTATGTTTTATTTATTGGCGAAATGATGATTTTCAATATTTTATTCAATTGGTTAAAAATTTTATGAAAAAGTTGGAGGAAAAAAATCATGATTAATGTAATCGGATTAGGTTATATTGGATTGCCAACAATTTTAATGTTGGCAACAAACGGCGTGAAAGTAGTTGGAACTGACTACAATCAGGATTTGGTGAGAACTTTAAATGAAGGTCAAACAACCTTTAAAGAAGATGGATTGGATGAACTATTCCATAAAGCAGTGGAGTCGGGTGTGGACTTTACAACCGAATATCAACAAACGGATACCTATATTATTTCCGTTCCAACACCATATGACTCCTTCTCTAAAAAAATTGATCCAAGCTATGTGATTGAAGCTACGAAAACGGTACTTGATAATTGCAATAAAGGAGCGGTTATTATTATTGAATCGACCGTATCACCAGGAACGGTTGATAAATTTATTCGACCTGTTGTAGAAGAAAAAGGTTTTGTTATTGGTAGTGATATTCATCTTGTCCATGCTCCAGAACGTATTATTCCAGGGAATATGGTCTATGAATTGGTGAATAATAACCGTACAATTGGAGCTGATGACCTAGAAATCGGCTATAAAGTGAAAGAGCTTTATGCTTCATTTTGTAAGGGCGATATTGTTGTTACAGATATTAGAACTGCGGAGATGACCAAGGTAGTAGAAAATACATTTAGAGCTGTAAATATTGCTTTCGCTAACGAATTAGCACAAATCTGTAGTTATGATAATATGGATGTTTATGAAATTATCCGGATCTGTAATATGCACCCACGGGTAAATATTCTACAACCTGGACCTGGTGTTGGTGGGCATTGTATTTCTGTGGATCCTTGGTTCTTAGTTGGAGATTATCCTGAGTTGACAAATGTTATTGGACATTCTATGCGAACAAATGCTGCCATGCCAGAATTTGTATTAAATCGTATCTATACCATTATGAACGAACATCATCTAACAGATATTAGTCGGGTTGGTCTATATGGTCTCACCTACAAAGAGAATGTAGATGATATGCGTGAATCTCCAACACTTCAGTTATTAGAATCTATGAGCCGCCATCTGGCAACACCTGCTATTAAAGTATATGATCCATTTATAGAAAAAGATGTTGTGGCGAATCAGTCACATGATTTAGATGAATTTTTATCTAATGTTGATATTGTTGTACTGTTGGTTGGTCATGATGAGATTTTACAAAATATGGATAAACTAAAAGATAAGATAGTGTTAGATACACGTTATATCTGTCATCTTGATGGAACTTACAGATTATAATTAGTGATAAATAAAGTAAGGATTGACTATGAAAAAAATAGTTGTAATTTTCGGAACTCGTCCCGAAGCTATCAAGATGTGTCCCTTGGTTAAAGAGCTAAGAACACGTGAGAATCTTGAAACATTGGTCTGTGTTACGGGTCAACATCGTCAAATGCTGGATCAAGTTTTGGATACTTTTAGGATTACGCCTGATTTTGATTTATCTATTATGAAGGACAAACAAACTCTCTTTGATGTCACAATTGGCATTTTGGAAGGCATGAAGACTGTCTTAGAGTCAGTTAATCCTGATTTAATATTAGTTCATGGGGATACGAGTACAACATTTGCCAGTTCACTGGCCGCGTTTTATCTACAGATTCCAATTGGACATGTAGAGGCTGGTTTGCGTACTTATGATATTTATTCACCTTATCCTGAAGAATTTAATCGTCAAGCAGTAGGTGCTTTGGCTCAGTATCATTTTACACCAACACAACTCTCAAAAGACAATCTCTTGAGAGAAGGAAAAAATTCTGAAGCTATATTTATCACAGGTAACACAGCAATTGATGCTTTACAAACTACAATTCAAGAGGATTATACTCATCCTGAGTTAAATTGGGTTGGGGATAGCAAACTAATATTAATTACTGCTCATCGTCGCGAAAATATTGGTGACCCGATGAGGCACATGTTTAGAGCAATCCGACGGATCATTGAAGAACATTCGGATATAAAGGCTCTTTACCCCATTCATATGAATCCTCTAGTTCGTCAGATTGCTGAGGAAGAACTAAGCGGATGTGAACGTATCAAAATGATCGATCCGTTGGAAGTATTAGATTTTCATAACTTTTTATCACGGAGTTATCTCATTTTAACAGATAGTGGTGGTATCCAAGAAGAGGCACCTAGTTTAGGAAAACCTGTTTTAGTTATGAGAGATACAACTGAACGTCCGGAGGGAATTAAAGCAGGAACTTTGAAGCTTGTAGGTACTGATGAGGACAATATTTATAGACATTTTAAAGAATTGTTAGAAAATGATTTAGTTTATCAAGCGATGAGCCAAGCTTCAAATCCGTATGGAGATGGAACAGCTTGCAAGAAAATTGCAGACATACTAGAAGGAGAAGTATAATATATGTCACAATTTACAGGAAAAACTCTCCTAATTACAGGAGGAACAGGTTCATTTGGTAATGCTGTCCTTAATCGTTTTTTACAGACTGATATTGGTGAAATTCGTATTTTTTCCCGTGATGAAAAAAAACAGGATGATATGCGTCATGAATTTCAGGCTAAATTACCGAAAGTGGCGGGGAAGATTAGATTTTATATAGGTGATGTGCGCGATCTGCAGTCGGTAAAGAATGCCATGTATGGTGTTGACTATGTTTTTCATGCTGCTGCTCTGAAGCAAGTACCCTCTTGCGAGTTTTTTCCACTTGAGGCTGTAAAGACTAATGTTATAGGGACAGAAAATGTTTTAAGTGCAGCTATTGAAGCTGGAGTTAAGAATATTATTTGTCTATCTACCGATAAGGCTGCCTACCCTGTTAATGCCATGGGAACTTCTAAAGCCATGATGGAAAAGGTGGCTGTTGCCAAATCTCGTACTATTAGCGAGGATAACACCAAGATTTGTGTTACTCGTTACGGTAATGTTCTTTGTAGTCGAGGTTCTGTAGTGCCACTCTGGATTGAACAAATTAAGCAAGGAAATCCTATCACTATTACTGAACAAGACATGACACGATTCGTGATGACGTTAGAAGAAGCAGTAGATTTAGTTTTATTTGCATTTAAAGAAGGAAAATCTGGAGATATACTAGTTCAGAAAGCACCAGCATGTACGATTGAAGTTTTGGCTAAGGCTGTATCAGAAATTTTTGTCTCAAAACAAGATATTAAAATTATAGGTATTAGGCATGGAGAAAAGATGTATGAAACCTTACTAACCAATGAAGAGTGTGCTAATGCTATTGATCTGGGTGAATTTTATCGAGTACCGAGTGATAACCGTAATCTCAACTATGACAAATACTTCAAAGATGGTAGTACGAATAGAAACCTATTGACAGAGTTCAATAGCAATAATACTGATTTGATGAATGTAGAGCAAGTCAAGGAAAAACTCTTGGAACTTCCATATATTCAAGAAGAATTGACTTTGATGGAGGTATAAATATGCCGTTAAACATTTTAGTGACTGGGTCCAAAGGGTTTGTGGGAAAAAACCTCATTTGTACCCTAGAAGCTTTGAAGGACGGACGGGATAAGACCCGACCAGGATTGGAAATAGGGGAGATTTTTCAGTATGATCGCGATACAGATCCTGCTTTTTTGGAAGAATATTGTAAGAAGGCAGATTTTGTATTCCATCTAGCGGGTGTCAATAGACCTCAGAATCCTGATGAGTTCATGGAGGGGAATTATGGATTTTCTAGTATACTATTGGATACTTTGGAAAAGTATAGAAATACTTGCCCTATCTTACTCTCTAGTTCTACTCAAGCAAGCCTAGAAGGACGTTTTACCGGCTCTGCCTACGGGCAATCTAAGCTTGCTGGGGAAAAGCTTTTCTTCCAGTATGGGAAAGAGACTGGGGCAGAGGTGTTGATTTATCGTTTCCCTAACCTCTTTGGAAAATGGTGCCGCCCCAACTATAATTCAGCGGTGGCAACCTTCTGCCACAATATTGCCCATGATTTGCCGATTCAAGTTAATGATCCTAGTGTGGAGCTGGACTTGCTCTATATTGATGACTTGGTGTTTGAGTGCTTGAATGCATTAGAAGGGCATCACCATCGTTGTGATTTGGATGGTTTGCAGATATTGCCTAATCAAACAGGAACCTATTGTTACGTTCCGACAATTCATCGTGCTACTTTAGGCGAAATTGTTACTCTATTAGAGACATTTAAAAAACAGCCCGATAACCTAACTATGCCTGAAATTCCTCGTGGATCTTTTGCTAAGAAACTTTACTCAACCTATTTATCTTATTTACCAGTAGATAAATTTAAGTTTCCACTAAAGATGAATGTAGATGAACGAGGTAGTTTTACAGAGTTGTTAAAAACAGAGGGAACGGGACAATTTTCAGTTAATATTTCTAAACCAGGTATTACTAAAGGACAACATTGGCATCACTCCAAGTGGGAATTTTTTATGGTTGTGTCAGGTCGTGCTTTGATCCAAGAAAGACGAATAGGGTTGGATGAGAATGGACAAGAATACCCTATTTTCAATTTTGAAGTATCCGGAGACAAGATTGAAGCTATACATATGGTACCAGGATATGCTCATAATATCATTAATCTTTCTGACACAGAAAATTTAGTTACGGTTATGTGGGCTAATGAATCCTTTGATTCTAACCAACCAGATACTTTTTTTGAACCAGTGGAGAAATAAATGAAGATTAGAACAGATTATAGCGATATTCGTTTCTTGAATAATGGCAGACTTAAGTTATTGATTGTTGTGGGAACGCGTCCAGAGATTATTCGTCTAAGTAGTGTTATTACTAAGTGTCGTAAGTATTTCGATGTGATTTTGGCACATACCGGACAGAACTATGATTACAATCTAAATGGTATTTTCTTTGATGATTTAGGTCTAGAGATTCCAGATGTTTATATGGATTCTGTTGGAGATGATCTTGGTGCTACTATAGGGAATATTATCAATACTTCTTATAAATTGATGAATCAAATCAAACCAGATGCTCTATTGATTTTGGGAGATACGAATTCTTGTTTATCAGCTATTGCAGCGAAGCGTTTGCATATTCCAATTTTTCATATGGAAGCAGGGAATCGCTGTAAGGATGAGTGCCTGCCAGAGGAGACCAATCGTCGTATTGTGGATATTATTTCAGATGTCAATCTAGCCTACTCTGAACATGCTCGCAAGTATTTACATGAGTGTGGTTTACCTAAGGAACGAACTTATGTGACAGGTTCTCCTATGGCAGAGGTCTTACATAAAAATTTAGCTGCTATTGAATCGTCGGATATCCATGAACGTTTGGGATTGGAAAAAGGAGAGTATATTTTACTTTCAGCGCATCGTGAGGAAAATATTGATACAGATAAGAATTTTAATTCACTCTTTACAGCTATTAATAAACTAGCTGTAAAGTATAATATGCCAATCTTGTATTCTTGTCATCCTCGATCTAAGAAAAAGTTAAAAGAGAGCGGTTTTGAATTAGACAAGCGTGTGATTCAGCATGAACCGCTAGGATTTCATGATTATAATTGTTTGCAGATGAATGCTTTTGCTGTTGTGTCTGATTCGGGAACTTTACCAGAAGAAAGTAGTTTCTTTACTAGTCAAGGGCATCCTTTCCCAGCTGTTTGTATCCGTACTAGTACAGAACGTCCTGAGTCCTTGGATAAGGCAGGATTTGTTTTGGCAGGAATTGATGAAAAATCTCTCCTCCAAGCAGTTGAAATTGCTGTTAGTTTACATGAAGATGGAGATTATGGTTTTCCAGTTCCAGACTATATGGAGGAAAATGTCTCTACTAAAGTTGTTAAAATAATACAGAGTTATACAGGCATTGTAGACAAGATGGTTTGGAGAAAAAGGTAAAATTTTTGCGGCTCTTTGTCAACTGTAGTGGGTTAACGAAAAGTCATACCCTGGAGAGGACCGAATTGGTTCTCTCCTT
>ERZ772971.1167-NODE-1167-length-15566-cov-3.693185_pt1 | contig 15566 bp, 17 predicted proteins | sample MGYA00511943_ERZ772971 | MGnify/ENA primary metagenome ERZ772971 (study PRJEB29015, sample SAMEA2737929) | human oral metagenome | biome: human oral; feature: human-associated habitat; material: dental | place: China | collected 2144 ... | reverse complement strand
TCTTTGGTTTGGTTATCTTGTGATATGTTATCTGTTTTTGTAAATTTGTTTTTGGCTTTATAACTTGTTCTGGAATGTTGGTTTTTGGCTTTAGAAATTTGTGTTTTACTTAATGAATAAATTCAAGCAACTTGATTGCTTGTAATGAGACTATGTTTTTAAATAACCTTACTAAGGTTTTTTCTGTTTCTATAGTGGTTAAATTGGCGTGCGAGAATGATTTAAACAAAAATTAGAATACTGTCAGGCGTCTAGTCAATAAAGCCTTTAAATTTTGCACAATGATAGTAAGGGCAACTATATGCGGTTTGCCTGGCTTGATTCATGTAAACTAGTGCAATAATCTTGATACTGCAGCTCATTTGTACTATAAGTGTGTCTAGCCAAAGACTAAAGTAAGGAAAAATTCAAGTCAAGTACCTTAAAATGTACTCAAGCTATAATTAAACTTTATTCAAGTATTTTTAGGGGAAAATGGTGGGATTAAAATGTATTTTGTTCACACCACGTTTTTTTGTAACTCTTAGTTATACTAAACGTTAAGCTTTATTTTTAGATTTTCATTTAGAAGTTGATTTGCTTAAATACATTTGCAGCACTGGTTTATATTAATAATATTTTTTAATAATCTTATAATTATTTTTTGGTAGAATATGAAATAATTTTTTAAAAAGGAAAAACTATGAACAAATTTGTGTTGTTAATGTTGGCATGCGCTTCGATGGTATTTGCCGCTATAAATTTAAATACCGCTACAAAAGAGGAGCTTATGAGTTTAAACGGCATTGGTTCAGCAAAAGCAGATGCTATTATTGAATATAGAAAAACAAACAAATTTGAAAGCATAGAGGATATTAAAAACGTAAACGGTATCGGCGATAAGACTTTTGAAAATTTAAAAGGCGATATCTCTACGAGCGGCACGAGCGTAATACCTACAAGCGATAAAGTATCCAAAAAGGCAAAAGAAGTTAATGATGTGACCGACAAAGTAAAACAGGGCAAAAAAGAAGTCGCTAAAAAAACAAAAGATGTAGAAGACAAAGTAGCTGCGCCTGTAAAAGATATGGATAAGTCTAAAACTGACATAGAAGAAAAGGCTTCTAAAAACATCAAAAATAAAGTAAAATCCGGCGAAGATAAAATAGAAAAAGATATTGATGACGTTAAGACTAAGGCAAAATCTTCAAAGAAAAAAGTTGAAGAAAGCGGAGTTAAGGAAGTCGAATCTAAAAAACCTACAAAGAAAAAATCAGAATAATTCTATGTTATTGCGGCTCAAATTTGAGCCCAAAATTAAGCTGAGTAAACCCTTTTTGATAAATGATCAGAAAGGGTTTACTCAAAATACTCTTGCTAATTACATCCAATTAACCAAATCGGCTCAAGCTGTGGTATCTATACTGCGACAAAATCCAAAATTAATTCTATATCAAAATAACTTAAGATATTAGTAGCTAATTGCTATTGGCAAATGCTAGTAAACAATAGTGAACAAAATTTCATCACGTGCTATTTACTCGTAGGTAGTCGTAAAGGTAATATATTAAAATGCCAATATGGCGTCATGACTGGCAATGCAAACCAGCGCTTTGTGCGCGGGTTTATGTGTTTAATCAAAATATCTAAATTTTCAAAACATCGTTATCAAATTTAGATTTCTACTTTTTTAACTAAAATTTTGTAAGGTAAATTTATAAACAAAAAATCAGCAAATTTTGTTAAAAACATATCTTGTGCACCAAATTTTGCGTCAAGCATTGTTTTTAAAGGTTAAAAAGATATAATCTGTTCATTATTCTAAAACAAACAAAATTTAATAAGGCAACCAAAGAGTGCGGTTTAAAAAGGTTTTAAATTTTATATCTATTTTTGCGGTGGCATTTGTGCTCGGCGGATGCGCGGCAAAGGCTAAATTTGATGTTCCGCAGATCGTAAATTTCGACAAACGCGAGTTTGAAGTGATTTCCAAAAGCGGCTCAAATTTGCTCTATATTTCGCATGAAAAAGAGGATTATTATTTTACGATGATAAACTCCATGGGCACTCCGCTAGCTAGGCGAGTTTTGAGACCAAACGGCGAATTTGAAGCTATCGGCTTTTTACCGCCAAATAGCGCCTACAACGAGCTTTTTATTAAAGTGCTAAATATCGTAAAATCAAATCAAAAAGAGGCCGTCATAGCAGTAAAAAACGAAAATTTTAAGGTAAGAGCTCTTGATATACGTTAGCAAGCCCGCCATCATCAGCGCAGCCGGAGCTGATGCAGAGGAAAATTTTGCAAATTTATGCGGCAAAAAGAGGTTTTTGAGTGTTTGCGAAGGCTTTAGAGCGGATAAAAGCTTTATCCTTGGCAAAGTCGGCACGCAGCTGGCTAAATTTAGCCAAAATACGCCAAAACACCTGCAAACGCGTACGAACGCTCTGGTTTTAAGCGCGCTTTTACAAATAGATAAAGACGTGCGAGACGCTATCAAAAAATACGGCAAAAACCGCGTCGGCATAGTCGTGGGTACGACTACTAGCGGCGTGGAGGAAAACTACGAAACGTTTAAGGATTTTGCTGCGACCGGTTTTTTCGACGCTTCAAAATTTGGTATAAACCGAAATTCTCTAGCCAACCCGTCCGAATTTATCGCCGATTTTTACGAGCTTAGCTCGGTTACGTTTTCCGTCTCGACCGCCTGTACGTCGGGCGTTAAGGCTATCATAACGGCCAAAAGGCTGCTGGAGTCGGGCATCTGCGATGCCGTGATCTGCGGCGGCGTGGATAGCCTAAATACGCTCACAATTAACGGTTTTGATAGTCTGGGCATCCTAAGCGCGCGAGAGACAAATCCGTTTTCTAAAAATCGCGACGGTATAAATATCGGCGAAGGCGCGGCATTTTTCGTGGCGAGCAGGGATGAAATTTCAAACGTAGTTATCGCAGGCGAGCACTCAAACTGCGACGCGTTTCATATGACGCAGCCCGATTTTAGCGGACAGATGCAAACGCAGTGCGTGCAAAAGGCGCTGCAGGCAGCAAATTTAAGCGGCGTGGATTATATAAATTTACACGGTACCGGCACGCAGGCAAACGATAAGATCGAGGCAAAGATCGTGCATTCGCTCATGCCGAGCGTTTTTGCGAGCTCCGTTAAACCTCTGATCGGCCACACGTTAGGAGCCGCAGGAGCCATCGAGAGCGCGCTTTGCGCCATGCTTTGCGCTAAGGGCGAAACCGCGCTGCCGCCGCACGTTTACGACGGCGTTTACGATGATGAGATAGAGGGGATAAATTTGGTAAAATTCGGCCAAAGAGCGGTCGTAAATTCGGCCATGTCGCTGTCGTTTGCATTTGGCGGCGATAACGCGGCGATCGTTTTTGGGAGGGCAAAATGAGCCTAGAAGATTATCTCCCGCACGGTACGGCAATCGTTTTTATTGACGAGGTGCTTAAATTTGAAGAGGGTCATATAAAAACCAAAAGCGCGATAAAAGAGGATAATAAATTTCTTTCAAACGGCAAATTCGCCATGCACAAAACCGTCGAGATGATGGCGCAGTCGCTGGGTATCTACGACTCAAAGATGCGCGAACTAAAAGGGATGAAATTTGGACTGGGTTTTTTGCTGGGCAGTAGAAAATTTGAGATATTTAAGCCGTTTTTACAGGTCGGAGACGAAGTCGTCATCGAAGCCGCCTGCTCGATACAAGACGCAAGCGGTTTTGGCGTTTACGACTGCGAGCTTTACGTAAACGGCGAGCTTGGAGCGCGCGCGACGCTAAACGTGCTAAGCCCGGACGAGGAATACGTAAAAAGGATACTAGATGAGTAAAAGAGTGCTGATAACGGGCTCAAGTCGTGGCATCGGCGAAGCGGTGGCTAGACGGCTGGCGGCGGCCGGATACGAGGTCGTGCTGCACGGCAAAAGCGAGAGCGAGCGGCTATTAAATTTACAAAACGAGTTAAATTTGAGCGCTTTAAAATTTGACGTAGCAGATACGCAGGCGGCACGGGTGGCGATCGAGGCCGATATAGAGGCAAACGGAGCTTATTACGCTGTCGTGATAAACGCCGGTATCACGCGCGATAACACCTTCGTCGGCATCGAGGACGAGGATTGGTTTAGTGTCGTGGATACGAATTTAAACGGCTTTTATAACGTCCTAAAGCCCGCTCTCATGCCTATGATCCGCGCCAAAAAGCCCGCTCGTATCGTCGTCATGAGCTCGGTCTCAGGCGTCATCGGCAACCGCGGCCAGAGCAACTACGCAGCTAGCAAGGCTGGTCTCATCGGCGCAGCAAAATCCCTAGCCGCCGAGCTAGCTTCGCGAAATATCACCGTAAACTGCATCGCACCCGGACTCATCGAGACCGATATGACGGACGGCGGCTTGCCGATCGAGGAGATTTTAAAGGCTATCCCAGCTAAAAGAGCGGGCAAAGCAGACGAGGTTGCGCCTTTAGTCGAGTTTTTACTAAGCGAGGGCGCAGCCTACATAACTAGGCAGGTTATCGGCGTAAACGGAGGGCTTTGCTGATGCGAGTTTTTATAACCGGCATGGGCATGGTGAGCGCCTTTGGTAAGAGCTGGGAGGAGATAAGGGCTAAATTTGAGCTTGGCAAAAACGCCGTGAGATATATGCGGCAGTGGGATAGATATGAGGATCTAAATACCCGCCTGGCCGCACCTATAGAGGGCTATGAGTGCCCTAGCTCGTGGGACCGTAAGCAGTTAAGAAGCCTGGGCACTGTCTCGATGTACAGCGTAGAGGCGGCTGGCTTGGCGCTAAGAGACGCGGGGCTCATGCGAGGCGAAAATTTAGACGCCGCGAGCCTCGATCCTAGCGTACAGGACGGCAGACTAGGCGTCGCGTGCGGTTCGTCTACGGGCAGCACCGAGTCGATACTAGCGATGGCAAAACTGCTCGAGCGCGGCGAAAACGAGTGCAATGCCAATACATACATCAAGATGATGCCTCACACCACGGCGGCAAATATCGCGCTTTTTTACTCGCTAAAAGGGCGCATCATCCCGACGTCATCGGCATGTACGAGCGGTTCGCACGCGATCGGATACGCCTACGAGAGTATCAAAAGCGGCAAGATCGACATGATGCTAGCAGGCGGCGCTGAGGAGCTGTGCCCGAGCGAGGCATATGTGTTTGACATGCTCTACGCCACTAGCGTGAAAAACGGCTCGCCTGAAATTTCGCCGACTCCGTTTGACGAGGAGCGCGACGGGCTAGTGCTGGGCGAGGGTGCGGGGATACTTTTGTTAGAGAGCGAAGAGAGTGCCGTAAAGCGTGGGGCTAAAATTTACGCCGAGGTCGTGGGCTTTGGCTCAAACTGCGACGGCTCGCACGTAACGCGCCCGCAAAGCGCGACGATGAAAGGCGCGATGGTTTTAGCTTTAAAAGACGCAAATTTAACGCCCGAAAAGATCGGCTACGTAAATGCTCACGCTACGGCGACTAAACAAGGCGACATCGCCGAGAGTATCGCTACAAACGAGCTTTTCGGCGATAAGATCGCTATTAGCTCGCTAAAAAGCTACCTCGGCCATACGCTGGGAGCTTGCGGCGGTTTGGAGGCGATATTTAGCGTGATGATGATGCGGGAGAAAAGATTTTTCCCTACGATAAATTTGACCCGCGTCGATCCTAGTTGCGCGCCGCTTTTTTACCTGACCGAGCAAACCGCGATAGATACGGACTTTGTTATGAGCAACAACTTTGCTTTCGGCGGAGTAAATACGTCGCTGATATTTAAAAGAATTTAAAATTTGAAGGTAAAATATGAAACGAATTTTAGCCGTTTTGCTTTTGATTTGCTCTTTTTCGGCAGCGAAGGACGAGTTTTACGAGCACGATATCGCAAGTGCGCTGGAGTCTAAATTTGCAAAGAAATATCTGCTAAAAGATATAAGCTTGCAGTTTTCTAAACAGATGGACGAGGAGCTAGAGCCCGTAAAATCGCAAAGGCGTAGCAACAAATACCGCGCGGTAGAGGAAAATAGCTTCGGCGACGCGGTAAAAGACCCGCGCGAGGATAACTACAAGGAGTCTTGCGAATACGTATTCGTTAAGGTCTTGGTCGATCTGCAAACGGCGGCTAAAAACGCGGGCAAAAGTAGCGTCGTAAACATACAAGGAAACTATAAGGATAAGTTGCTAGATAGCAAGGATAAATTTCAATGCGTAGTCGGAAATATGGCGACTGCGGTGGCGTTGAAAGCAAATTTGAAATAAGGAGAAAAAATGAAAAAATTACTAGTTTTAGCAGGCGTTTGCGCCTTGGCTTTAAATTTGAGCGCGCGCGACGACGTGCATCACTTTTCGATCGAGGAGGCGCTAAGCTCGCCAAAGGCAAAAGAGGTGCTAAATCCAAACATCAAGCTAAGCTTCGGCTCTGGTACGAAAGGCGGCATCATCAAAAGCGGCCTAATGGCAAACAAAAAAACCAACGCCTTCAATAAAAGCGACAAAGAGGCATGCCAGTGGGCATTTTTGTCGGCGATAAAGACTTTCCAAGAGCGCGCGGTGCAAGAGGGCGGCTCGAAAGTGGTAAATTTAACCGGCTACTACAAAAAACAAGCTTTTGACTCCAAAACGCAGTTTCAGTGCGGAGCCGGTGCTTTGATGGCGGGCGTAACGCTAAAAGGCGATATCGCAAAATAACGGCGAGAGGGGCGAATGAGGCTAAATTTTAAACTCGATTTTTTTGATGCGGTAGTTTTTAACGGCGCGCAGGACACGACGCTGGTGGCTTACGAGAGGGAGCTTGACGTCTCGCACGTGCCTCCGCTTGAGCGGCGCAGGCTTAGCCGCGCGGCAAAGTGCGCCTTTGATCTAACCAAAAACATCGCGCCGCTTGATATGCCTATCGTTTTTAGCTCTTATGAGGGTGAGATAAATCGCTGTTTTGAGCTACAAAATACGCTAGCTCACGGCGAGCTCATATCGCCGACCTCGTTTTCGCTCTCGGTACACAACGCCCTTTCCTCGCTTTTAGCGATAAATTTTAAAAATAGCAGCGAGATCTCGGCCGTTTCTGCATACGCGCCGCTAGAGTACGCTTTAGTGCAGGCGCATCTGATGCTAAAAAGCGGAGCCAAAAACGCTCTAGTTTTGGCCTATCATGAGAGCATTTCGCAGGAGTATTTTGCTGAGTTTGCGCCCTCATGCATGGTTTGTTTGCTAGTTAGCGAGGGCGAAAATTTGAGCCTGTCTCAAGGCGAACCGGACGGCAAAACGGATGAAAATTTGCTCGTTAAATTCCTGCAAAATTTTGATCCGAAGCAAAAATGCTCTTGGCAAAGCGTGGATAAAAACTCCGCTTGGCGGTGGGATTATGAGCCCTCGTCACTGGTTTAAAATTTTTATCGTAGGGGCGAATTTTGCGCTATTTGGACTCATTTGCGCGCTTGGAAATTTGATCTTTATCCCGGTCGCGCTTCTTGGACTTTATAAATTTAAATTTATCCGCTATTTTTGCCGCGATCTGGTGCGTTTGGCTTGGAGATTTTTTATATTTTCTACGCAAATTTGCGGCTATCAGCGCACTAAAATTAATTTTCCTTACGAGCTTGGAACCGCTTCGCAGATAATCATCGCAAACCACCCTTCGCTTTTAGACGTCGTCTTTTTGATAGCGCTCATTCGCCATGCAAACTGCGTTGTAAAGGCAAGCCTTGGTAAAAATATTTTCTTAGCTCCGGCTATAAAATCATGCGGATATATCTTAAATACCGCAAACGAGGAGCTCTTGCAAAAAAGCGCGGACGCACTAAAGAGCGGCGAGAGCTTGATAATATTTCCAGAAGGTACGCGCACGGCGGGCGAGATAGTCTTTCACAAAGCAGCCGCCTATATCGCGGTAAATGCGGCAAAACAGCTAGTCGCCGTTGCTATCAAAATGGACCCGCCCAGCCTCAAAAAAAACGAGCCTTGGTACAAAACCCCGAGCGTTATGATAAAATACGAGTTCAAAGAGCTTTTTAGGCTAAATTTGGACGGGTTTTGCGCGGATAGGCCAAACCCGATCAGAGCTAGAGAGCTACACGCTTTTATCAGCGAAAATTATACAAAGGAGTTTAAACAATGAACGAACTAGTAGATGAGATAAAAGAGCTCATCATAAAGAGCTTAAATTTAGAGGATATGAAACCAAGCGATATCGACGAGAACGCTCCGCTTTTTAACGAAGGGCTAGGTCTTGATAGCGTCGATGCGCTAGAGCTTGGCCTTGCGGTGCAAAAAAACTACGGCCTGGTACTGGACTCTAAAACGGCAAATTTAAAAGAGATTTTTTACAGCGTAAAAAGCCTCGCGCAATACATCTTTGAAAATAGGAAACAACGATGAAGCAGGAAGAAATTTTTGAGATTTTAAAGTCAGCGCTCGTGCAGCTTTTTGAGATAGAGGAGGCCAAAATCACGCCACAAACGCGCATTTACGAGGATTTGCAGATAGATAGCATCGACGCGATCGATCTTATAGATCACATCAAGCGCAAAACGGGCCACCGATTGATGCCTGAAGATTTTAAAAACGTAAAAACGCTCGAAGACATCGTAAACGCGGTGGCTAAAAAATTTGACGAGCAAGCTTAAAATCGTCCTAAGCGTAGTTAGCGTCATCTACCCGTTCGCGCTATTTTTCGCGGGCAATTTTGCCTTTTGGGTCGTTTGGGTGCTGGCTGCGCTGTGGATAGCGCGCGCGGCGTATTCAAGCGGTTTTGAGAGGAGGCTTAGCATCGCGGCGGCCGTTTTTTTCATAGTTTGTATGATTTTTAGAGGCGGATTTTTAGCGTATCTTTACCCTGTTTTTGTGAGTTTGGCGTTTTTGGCGTTTTTTGCTTTTAGCTTAAAAAACGAAGCCGTCATCACAAAAATCGCAAGGCTAAAAGAGCCAAATTTGGACGAAAAAGGCGTGATTTATACGCGAAATTTGACTAAAATTTGGTGCACGTTTTTTGTTTTTAATGCCGCCTTCTCGCTCGCGCTAGCCTTGATGGAAGATAAATTTTACTGGAGCGTTTACAGCGGCGCGGTTTCTTACGCGCTGATGGGGGCGCTATTTTTCGGGGAAATTTTGTTTAGAAAGAGATTTATAAAAAATAATGAGCTTTGAGGAAAATTTAAAAAATTTTAGATTTACGGACGACTCTCGCGACGTCTTTGACGCGTGCCTTAGATTTGCCGCATTTTTGGAAAAAAACGGTATAAAAGAGCTGCAAATTTACATTGACGACGCGTTTAAATTTTACGCCGCGTTTTTCGGCTCGCTTTTGGCGGGCGCCGCGCCTTGCGTGCTGGCAAAGTCGATCTATGAGCCAAATTTGACCGCCGTAAACGACGAAAATTTTTTAAATTTTCTTGCAAACGAGTCCGCAAAGGGGCTTAAATTTGATCCGCAGGCTAAATTTTACCTGCAAACTTCAGGCTCAAGCGGCAAAAGCAAGATGATAGAAAAAACGCTCGCGCAGATGATAAAAGAGAGCGAGTATTTAGTCGCCGAGCTAAATTTTAGCGAGCAAAATACCTTTTTTTCGAGCGTTTCGCATAGGCACATGTTTGGGCTAACGTTTAAGGTCTTTTCACCGCTGGTGCTAGGCGCGCGCGTCATCGCGGACGAGCTAAACTACCCCGAGGCGATTTTGGGATTAGAGCTTGCAAATCACGTATTTATCACTAGTCCGGTGCTACTTAGGACTCTAACTCAAAGCCCCGCCGCAAGCGCGCTAAAAGGCTTAAGCGGGATCGTAAGTGCGGGTTCGCCGCTAAAAAAGGAGCTAAGAGGCGAGCTGGGCCAAATCTGCGACGCGCGTATCATCGAGATCTACGGCAGCACGGAAACGGGCATAGTGGCTAAAGACGATGGGTGCGGGCTTAGGCTATTTGGCGCGGTGGACGCGGGGCTGGACGATAGGGGCGCGCTAAACGTGAGCTCGCCTTGGTGCGAGTTTTTTCAGACTAACGACGCGGCCAGCATCGACGAGGGCCGCCTCGCGCTACAGGGCAGGATAGACCGCATCGTCAAGCTAAACGACAAGCGCGTGAGCCTAGAGAGCATCGAAGCAAAGCTGCTAGAAAGCGGCTTGCTCGCGGACTGCTACTGCGCGCCGCATCCGAAATTTAAACGCATCGCCGCGCTTTTAGAGCTAAACGGCGAGGGGCTTAAAAAATTTAGAAAAATCGGCAAAAAAGGCGTGGTAGCCGAGCTAAAAGAGCTTTTGAAGCTCGAGTTTAAAAACAGCGTCCGATACTTTAAAATAGTAGAAAAAATGCCGCGAAATCAGCAGGGTAAATTTGAAAAAAGCGAATTTGAAATCGCGCTGTTTGCTAGCCCTAAGCCAGCTTGGATCGGAGGGGCGATAGATGAAGCAGGCGAAATTCGCGGCGATCAAATTTATAAAAACGGCCAAAATTTAGCGAGCGGTTTAAACTGCGGCGCGGTTAATGCAAACGATGTCTGCGCTAAATTTGACGAGGGTGGCGATCGGCTCGAAAACTACGCGCAAAAATACGAATTTAGCGCTATCATGCACGCAGGGCTTGAGATTTTTGAAAGCCATTTTCCAAATTTACCGCTGCTGCCGGGATTCATGCAGCTTGACTACGTCTTTGAGCTAGCTAGCGGCGTGGGTATCGACGTTAGCGGCCTTAATACGGTGGAAAATCTAAAATTTATGAAGTTTGTAAGACCTGGCGATTTGCTTCGAATTTGTTTTGAAAAACGCGGCGACAAGCTTTATTTTGAGCTGTTTTGCAACGGCGAAAAATGCTCGACGGGCAGGGCTGCGCTTTGAATAAATTTGCGTTTTTAGTGCCATTTTACAATCACCCGCAAAATATCAAAGCCCTGATCGCCGCGCTAAAAGCCTACGAGCTGCCAGTTATCGTCGTGGATGATGGCTCGGACGAGGCTAGCAAGCAAATTTTAGCAGAGCTTGAGCGAATGGAGGGTATCTTGCTGCTCACGCGCGAGCAAAACGGCGGCAAGGGCATCGCGATGAAGGACGGGTTTAAATTTGCGCTGGAACGCGGTTTTAGTCACGTTTTACAAATCGACGCCGATTTTCAGCACGACGCTGCGCTCATCGGCGAGTTTTTGAGGCAGAGCCAGGCGCACCCGCAAAGTATCGTCTGCGCAAATCCCATCTACGGCGAGGATGCGCCAAAATCCCGCGTTTACGGCAGGAAGATCACGAATTTTTGGGTCGCGATAAATACGCTAAGTCTTGGCGTCAAAGACGCTATGTGCGGCTTTCGCGTCTATCCTTTAGAGCAGCTTAAAAAAGCGGCAGCAAAAAGCAAAACAAATAGGATGGAATTTGACATCGAGATCCTCGTAAATGCCGTAAGACAGGGCATCGACGTGCGCTGGATAGATACGTACGTGCGCTACGAAAAGGGCGGCGTTTCGCACTTTAAGATGTTACGCGATAACGCGCTAATCAGCCTCATGCACGCAAAATGCTTCTTTTCTCTGCCTAAATTTGCGCTGGGTAAAATTTGGCGAGCGTGCGGGTTAAATTCGAGCGAAAAAAATGGGACAAACGCTCAAATTTCCGTAGAACCTCAGGAAAACGCCGAGCAAAATCTCTGGTGGGAAAAGCAGGAAAAAGGAGGGGCGTTTTTTTTAAGACTTAGCCTATTTTTGTCGCAAATTTTGCCCGAGTTTGCGCTAAAGCTTATCGTTAAAATCGTAGTTTGGTTTTATTATATATTTTCAAAAAACGAGCGCAAAAATATCGCCGAGTTTAGACGAAATTTAAGCGTTTTTGCGGGCGCGCAGACGCTAAAAGACACGAGCGTTTTTAGCCATTTTGAGGCGTTTGGCGGAGCCATTTGCGATAAATTTAGAGTCTGGAAAGGCAAGATCAAGGATAGCGAGCTAGAAATCATTGACCTAGAGCGTATAAAAAGCGAACTAATCGGCGCGCAAAAGGGGCAAATTTTGCTCACGGCGCACCTTGGAAACGTCGAAATTTGTAAGGCTTTGGGCGCGCGCGTCGATGGCTTTAGGATGGTGATTTTGGTTTACGACAAAAACTCGCGCGAGTTTAACGAAGTGCTAAAGCGCATCAGCCAAAACGACGGCAGCGTGCGCATGATGCTGGTCAATGAGCTCGACGTTGCCGCAATGCTGGAGCTAAAAAATATCGTCGAAAACGGCCAGCACATCGGCATAATGGGCGATAGAACGCCTCTTGGCGGCGATAAGGCCGCGCGGGTGAAATTTCTGGGCAAGGAAGCGAGCTTTAACTACGGTCCGTACCTGATCGCGGGGATTTTAGGCGTAAAGATAAGCTCGCTGTGGTGTCAAAAGATAGACGGTAAATTTAGGATCGAGCTCGTGCCGCTAGCAAGTGCCGTAAAGCTAGGGCGAGATAGGGTCGCCGCAGCTCGCGAATATCTGCAAATTTACGTCCGCGAGCTAGAAAATCGCTGCAAGCAAACGCCCGCGCAGTGGTTTAATTTTTTTGATTTTTGGAGATGAGATGATATCAAAATCAGTCGCGCTAAAGGCGCAGTTTTACGACGTGGACAGCATGAATGTCGTGTGGCACGGCAACTACGTGAAGTATTTTGAGACGGCTAGATGCGCGCTGCTAGAGGAGATAGGCTACGACTACGAGGCGATGAGGGCGGACGGCTACGCCTACCCGATCGTAAAAATCGAAGCAAAATATATTAAGCCCGTGTTTTTCGGCGATGAGATCGAGGTGGAGGCGACTCTAAAAGAGTGCGAGTGCTTTCTAAAGATCGGCTACGTCGTAAAAAGCGCAAAAACGGGCGAGACGCTGTGCACGGGCTCTAGCTCGCAAGCGGCCGTGGATATGCGCGCGATGCAGACGTGCTTTGAGATCCCGCAAGAGTTACAAAATGCAATAAAAAGGTATATAAATGAAAAAAATAGCGATAATTTTTAGTTTGGCTGCGAGCCTGATGGGGCTTGATTTTAACGAGATAAAATCTCAAATCAAAACGCAAAACATCAGCGGCGATTTTGCTCAGACGAAGTTTTTGAGCGGTTTTAACGTGGAGTTTAAAAGCTACGGTAAATTTGAACTCAGCCAAAGCGAGCTGCTCTACGACACGCTAAGCCCGATTGCGGTGAGCATCGTCATAAACGAGCGCGGGATCTTTCAAAAAAGCGGCAATCAGCTCATAAAAATCGATCAAAATTTTGATAAAAAGCTCTTTTTATCCATCATAAAGCTCGATAAGGCCGAGCTTGAGAAAGAATTTATCTTTAAAATCTCAGGCGATAAAGGTAACTGGAAGATCGAGCTGACGCCAAAAAATCTGCTGCTAAAGCAAATCTTTACGCGAATCTTAGTAGGAGGCGATAAATTCGTCCGCAAGATCGTGTTAAACGAGGTTAGCGGCGATAAAACGGTAAATGATTTTTACAACGTAAAATGAAAAAATCCGCGCGTTTTTTTATCTTTTTAGCGGCGTTTTTGGCCGCGCTCGCCGTTTGTTTTACAAACGCGAAAAAGATAAACGCGGATATCTTTTCTCTCGTAAAATTTGAAAACTCTACTGAGCAAACCGCGCTAAAATCGATGCTTGATAGCGCTTCTAGCGAGTTTTTGCTAGCTTCAGATTCGCCCGAGTTTTTAGAAAAAAGCGAAAATTTAGCCGTGCAAAGCGGAGTTTTTGAGGAGTACCGCGCAAAGCAGGACGTAAATTTAACATCCTATCTAACTCAGCTAAATGCCCTAAAAATCGCGCTTTTAAACGAGCAAACATTTGAGCTTTTAGTAAAAGACAAAAACGAGTTTTTCAGACAAAGTGCGCAAAATTTATTTAATCAATTCGCCTTTAAGCCGCTTAACGCGAAGGATGATTTTTTTGCCTTGAGCTCGCACATGAGCCTGGATGGCTCAAAAATCAGCCTAAATTTGTCAAATTTGATGCTAGAAGCCGCGCATGAGGGCGGTAAATTTTACCTCGTAAAAGCGCGTCTAAAGCCTGGCTACGAGCCGCGAAATTTGATCAAATTTTATGAAAGCGTACGCGAGCTCGCGGCGCAGGACAGAGCGCAGGCTTACGCTAGCTGCGGCGCGCTATACGGAGCCTACGGAAAAGCGGGCGGCGACAAAGAAGGTGCCGTTATGAGCGTGGTTTCGCTTAGTCTTTGCGCGATTTTTTTGCTACTCGCGTTTAAAAATTTGCGCATTTTTTGCGTCGTTTTCGTCGCGATTTTCGGCTTTGCGTGCGGGCTTGCGGCTTCGCTTTTGATCTACGAGAGCCTTAGCGTCATGGTCGTGGTTATCGGCACAAGCCTGGTCGGGCTGATGTTTGATTTTGCGCTGCACTGGCTGGGTAAAAATCAAAACGCGCCGGTGGCGGCCGCGAGCGTGCGTCCGATGCTTAAAATTTTCTTGCTCGGGCTTTGCATCACGATGAGCGGATACGGCGTTTTTGCCTTTTCGTCGCTAGAGCTACTACGTCAAACGGCGATATTTTCGCTATTTACGTTGCTCGGGGCGTTTTTATTTACATATTTTTGCTTGCCTTTTATATTTGAGGGCGCGACGTTTTCACAAAGCGCCTTGTTTTCGCGGTTTTTTGATAAATTTGCGAGAGTTTGCGAGCGTGCGGCGGGAGCGGTAAATTTAAAAATTTTCCTCGCAGTATTTGCGCTTTGCGGCCTCATTTTGGCGTTAAATTTTAAAAGTTTAAGCGCGCCAGAGCAGATCAAAGACTACGCAAGCTCGCCCGCGCAGCTACTGGAGCAGTCTAAAAAGATCAGCGAGATAACGGGCGCCGCGCCGCAAAACTCCGTCATCGTGCTAAAGGGCGGCAGTGACCCGGTCGGCGACGAAAAGCGGCTAATGCGCGAGCTAAAGCAGGCAAATCTCGTCAAAGATTACGCTTCTGTTTCTAAATTTATCCTAAGTCTGGCCGAGCAGGAAACCGTAAAAAATATCTTTAAAGAGGCCGCGCAAGACGAGGAAATATTTAAAATTTACGCACAGTTTGGTTTGCCTAGCGAGCTAGTAAAATCCGAGCTAGAAAAGATCGCAAACGCTCAAACTATCGGCGTTAGCGAGATTTTAAAATTTGACGCGGCAAAAAATTTGACGCGGTTTTTGCCTAGCCCAAACAGCACTGCGGTATACGCCGAGGGGCTTGCAAGCGGCGCTAAAACGGATAAAATTTTAAAGGCAAACGGCGCTTTTAGCGTGGATTTTGTCGGCGCGCTAAATCAAAATTTGACCGAGGCTAAGGCCTGGGCCGCGGCGCTAAAAGGCGGTACATTTTTGGTTGCGTTTGCGCTTTTGTGGGCGTTTTTCGGGGCGGCGCGCTCGCTTTTGGTTATGAGCGTCATCGCGCTTGGCGTGCTAGCCGTGCTTTGCGGTTTTGCGGCGCTTGGCGTCCACGTAAATATTTTTGCGATTTTCGGGCTCATTTTGGCAAGCGCGGTCGGGATCGATTATCTCATTTTTGCGCTAAACGACGACTTGTCGCGGCAGGAGCGAGTTTTTGGGATATTTGCCGCGTTTATCACGAGCTTTATCTCGTTTTTCGCGCTTAGTTTTAGCCAGACGCCGGCAGTTA
>ERZ772971.1166-NODE-1166-length-15569-cov-3.827059_pt1 | contig 15569 bp, 14 predicted proteins | sample MGYA00511943_ERZ772971 | MGnify/ENA primary metagenome ERZ772971 (study PRJEB29015, sample SAMEA2737929) | human oral metagenome | biome: human oral; feature: human-associated habitat; material: dental | place: China | collected 2144 ... | reverse complement strand
GACTACGTGCGCCTTAGCTACGGCTTTGCGAGCGTTTACGAGCTGGACAAAAGAGACTCGAATTTAAGCAAAAGGCAGCAGCTGCACGGTGCTAAAATTTACGCCGTTTTAAAGCAGGACAAAGACGGCAGGTATAAATTTGATAGATATAGCTTCGAGCGGCCTAACGGCGGGACGTTTTTAGCTGGCAGGGTTGATTATAATACCGCAAATTTCGGCATCGAGGCCTTTTTTATGCCGCCTAAAAAAGCGCAGCAGATGGAGCGAGATATGATGGAGTTTAACGCCACGGCCGTCATCAGCGTGATGGATAACGGCAAAGCTCGCATCAAGGATATCGTAGTAGAAAAACCAAACGCGGGCGAGTCTCGCGGACATTAAATTTGTTGGCAAAGAGGGCTAAATTTGACTAGGCTAATCTGAAGTCAAATTTAGCCTGAGCCATAAAATTTGACGTGGCTCAAATTTGTGTCAAATTTGACCGATCTCGCCGCCGCCACAAAAATCTCAAAAATATAAATAAAACGCAACGAAATAATATCCGCAAGGTATGAAACTAAAGCGAGATTTTAACATCTAAGAGTATAATAACCCCAAAAAATCGCTAAGGAGAAACAAAATGTGTAAAGATTGCGGATGCTCGCTCGGCGGACACGACCATACCCATACTCACGCGGACGGCACGACCCACTCGCACGCTCACGATCACGGCGCCGAGCACGGACACGGCGCGGCTCACGAGCATAGTCACGGCCACGCGCACCCTGCGCTAAACGAGAGCAAAACGGTCGAGGTGATAACGAAAATTTTATCCCAAAACGACGAAGAGGCCGCGCACAACCGCGCTCATTTGGACGAGCACGGGATTTTATGCGTAAATCTCATGAGCAGCCCCGGCAGCGGCAAGACAACGCTACTAGAAGCTACGATAAAAAGCGGTAAATTTAAAATCGGCGTCGTCGAGGGCGATCTAGAAACCAACCAAGACGCCGACCGCATAATAAAAGCTGGCGGCAAAGCCCACCAAATCACGACCGGGCAGGCATGTCATCTCGATGCCTTTATGGTGCACGAGGGGCTTCATCATCTGCCGCTAGAGGGCCTTGATATAGTTTTCGTAGAAAACGTCGGCAACCTCGTTTGCCCCGCTAGCTACGACGTCGGCTCGCACTTTAACGTCGTGCTGCTCTCAGTACCTGAAGGCGACGATAAAGTGGCTAAATACCCGGTCATGTTTCGCGCCGCCGATCTCATCGTGATAACCAAAACTTCGCTGTTGCCGCATTTTGAATTTGACCTGAAAAAAGTCGTCAAAGAGGCTCGCAAACTAAATCCGAAGGTCGATGTTATCGAGCTAGATGCAAAAACCGGCGAAGGTATGGAGAAGTGGCTAAATTTCTTAAAATTTAAAAAAGAGCTTAGATAATGTGCCTCTCAATCCCGTCAAAAGTGGTCGCGATCGACGAAGATAACGTCGCTACCGTCGAGACGCTAGGCGTGAGTCGCCGCGTGAGCCTCGATCTCATCGCCGAGCCCGTAGCCGTGGGCGAATACGTACTCATCCACGTCGGCTACGCGATGGAAAAAATCGATACGAAATTTGCGCTAGAGAGTATCGAAATCTACCGCCAAATCGCCAAAGATATGGAGAGCGGCCAGATCGGCGCGGACGAAGGCGACGCCGGGCTAGGCGCCATGCAAGCGGCGGCAAATGAGCCAAACGCAAAGGAAAAAGCGTGAATCTAATCAATGATTTTCGCGATAAAGAGCTTATTTTGGCGCTTTCAAAACTCATCAAAAAAGAGAGCGTAAAACCGCTAAACATCATGGAAATTTGCGGCGGACATACGCACTCGATCATGAAATTTGGCCTGCCTCAGCTAGTGGGCGAGCATATAAATTTCGTCCACGGCCCCGGCTGTCCCGTCTGCGTGATGCCAAGGAGCCGCATAGACGAGGCGATCAAGCTAGCCCAGATGCCCGGCACCATCTTGTGCACTCTAGCCGATATGCTCAGAGTCCCAGGCTCCTCGACCAGCCTGCAAAAGCTGCGCGGCGAAGGTTGTGACATCAGAGCGCTATATAGCCCGCTAGACTGTATCAAAATCGCGCGCGAAAATCCCGAAAAGAGCGTGATATTTTTTGCGATCGGGTTTGAGACGACGACGCCTATGAGCGCAAATTTGGTCCAAAAAACGCTGGAGCTCGGGATAAAAAATCTATTTTTCCATATAAATCACGTTACGGTCCCCGCACCCGTGCGAGCGATCCTAAACGACGAAGACGTCAAGATCGACGCATTTTTGGGCCCTAGCCACGTGAGCGTGATCACGGGATATGGCATCTACGAGAGCATCGCGGCCGAGTATAAAAAGCCTATCGCGGTTAGCGGATTTGAGCCGCTTGATCTGATGGACGGCATCCTAAATCTCGTCCGCCAGCAAAACGCGGGCACGCACGAGGTCTATAACGAATACGCCAGAGTCGTCACGCGCGAGGGCAATCAAAAAGCAAAGGCGCTCATAGACGAGTTTTTCGAGCCGTGCGACTTCTCATGGCGCGGTCTTGGCGTGATCGCGCAAAGCGGTATGAAGCTGCGCTCCGAGTACGCCGAGCTTGACGCGAGGGTCAAATTTGACTGTAGCGTGCAAAGCAAAGGCGAGAGCAAGGCCTGTATCTGCCCTGAAATTTTACGCGGGCGCGCAAAGCCTTTTGACTGCAAAATTTTCGCTAAAGCCTGCACGCCAAAAACCCCAGTAGGCTCGTGCATGGTCTCTAGCGAGGGCGCGTGCGCGGCATATTACAAATACGGCGACGTCAAAAGCGCGGGCTAAGAGGAGGCAAATTTGAGCAAGATAATGCTAAGCCACGGCGGCGGCGGCGAGGAGATGAACTCGCTTATAAACGAGACGATTTTTAGGATATTCGACAATGAAATTTTGCGCGAGAGCAACGATAGCGCGATATTAAATTTCGGCGATTTTCGCGCAGACGAAAATGCTGGCGACTCGGCAGATTTGACGCCCAAATTTAACGGCAAACTAGCCTTTAGCACCGATAGCTTCGTGGTTACGCCGATATTTTTTAACGGCGGCGACATCGGCAAGATCGCCGCATGCGGCACGATAAACGACCTAGCTATGGTGGGTGCTGAGGCAAAGTACCTAAGCTGCGCGCTAATCGTCGAGGAGGGGCTTGAGATAGCCGAGCTAGAGCGCGTGCTAGGCTCGCTAGCCGCTGTCGCTCGCGAAAACGGCGTGCAAATCGTCTGCGGCGATACGAAGGTCGTGCCGCGCGGTAAATGCGATAAAATTTTTATCAACACGAGCGGTATCGGCGAGATCGTCTGCGAGGGCGTGGAGCTAAAAAGCCTGCGCGCGGGCGCAAAAATCCTGATCTCGGGCGATGTGGGTAGACACGGCGCAGTAGTACTGGCCAGCCGCGAGGAGCTGGATCTGCAAAGCGAGCTAAAAAGCGACTGCAAGGCGCTAGTGGGCGTAGTAAAGGCGCTAATAGAAGGCGGTGTGAAGCCTCTTTGTATGCGCGACGCGACGCGCGGCGGACTCTCGGCGGTGCTAAACGAATGGGCGAAATTTAGCGGCCTAGACATCCTCGTGCGCGAGGAGGATATCAAGGTCAGCGACGAAGTGACGGGCGTTTGCGAGCTGTTTGGCTTTGAGCCTTATGAGCTAGCTAACGAGGGTACGTTCGTGCTAGCCGTAGATGAAAAAGACGAGGCGCGCGCGCTTGAGATTTTGCGCAAATTTGACGCTAACGCAGCCTCGATCGGCGAGATTTTAGGTACCGCAAACGGCCGCGTCATCTTGCAAAACGCATACGGCTCGAAGCGCTTTTTAGAAGCGCCAAAGGGCGAGCTGCTGCCTCGAATATGCTAGGCGCGGCGATGGCTAGATCAAATTTAGATGCGCTAGATTTTCGGGTTTGCGCGGCACGAGAGCTGTCTCGCAAAAATTATCAAATTTACGCCCTAGACGCGTGCGTAAAAATAAAATCCGCTACGTCCGCAATCAAGGAAATCTGATGCATGAACTAAGTATAGTCCAAAGCCTAGTCGTGCTTTGCGAGAAAAACGCCGCCGCAAACGGCGCAAAAGAGGTCGTACGCCTTGAGGTGCGTATCGGGCGGCTAAGCGGCGTCGAGCCTCACTATCTAGAAAGCGCGTTTGAGGTTTATAAAACGGGCACGATCTGCGAAAATGCCGAGCTTGCAATCACCTTGCAAAACGTCGCCGTGGAGTGCAAAAGCTGCGGTTTTAGCGGCGAGCTTAGCGAAAACGACTTCACCTGTCCGGCCTGCGGCTCGCAGCAGCTTGAGGTCACGGGCGGCGAGGATATGCACCTCATGCGCCTTGAGATGCGGTGATTTTGCCGCAAATTTTAGCTCAAATTCAGTGCTCAAGTTTGAGCTAATTTTTAAAATTTACTTTCAAAAACACGGCAAATTTTACGCATTTTCTACCTTTAAAAATACGGCAAAATAAATTTAAAAAGAAGTCAAACGCCCAAATTTTCATTTGAAACCATAGAGCAAATGCTGTTAAAATGCGTGGTCGATGGCGGCGAGCCCGAGCTTAGCTTTCGCCTGCGCGGCGTAGAGTATATAATCATCGCCTATGCGGATCGCTGCTCGTTTCAAAGGTGCGCGGACGAATCCGGCGCAAATGCGAGCGGCGAGCGGTATTTCTCCACGTTACAAGAACTCTACGCTGCGCCTCAGATAGACGGGCAGTCGCTCAAAGAGCTTTGGAGCGAGGTGGATGATTTTTACTGCTTTGATTTTGAGCCGTGAGACCGCGAGATTTGTGCGGCGCAGGCAAATGCGCAGATAAATTTGAAAGGAAATAAATGGGTTCTGCTTGGAATTACAGCGCAAAAGAGTGCAGCGCGGACGGTAAATTTAGCGCGGAATTTGAAGGTCATGAGATAGCCATGGGCGCGCCGAGTTTGGGCGAGCTACGGCTTTACGCGAGCGCGGAGGCGCAAGGTTTAAATTTGAAGCGCGAAGAAAGCGAGAGCGAGAGCAAAAACGTAAAATTTAGCCAAAGCGGCGAGATTGAGCAAATTTTACTTAGCGAGCAGGCTACGGCGTGTTTTACGTTTTCGGACGATTCGCGGTTTTTGGCATTTGCCGAGTGGACAGCTGATAAAATGCAGCTCGTAAAGGTGCAGCGGCTAGCGGACATGAGTATAAAAACCGTTGACGGGCTCCAAAGAGTCGCGGAGTTTTTGTCTTTTAGGGACGGTTTGCTGGAAATTTTGGACTCGCCGATTTTTATGCCAGAAAGCTTTTGGGTGGACGTTCGCGAGCTTTTTGACGATGAGATCAAAGGCTAAATTTGACGCCGTAAAACGTCCGAGCCGCTAGCGATAAAATTTAAAACGCAAGCAAATTTAATAAAAATCGTAGTCCCGGCAAGACGGCGCCAAACGCCAAAACCCGCCGTGAATTTACAAGAAATGTGCAAAATCTACGGTCGGCGCGCTAATTTTTAGTGCCGTTTTTGCCCTGAGCGCATTTAGCGCGTCTGTATACTATACGCCTACGCCGGTTTTATCTTGCTAGCCTTGGCGCCGTTTTTATCAAATTTGGCGCGGGTGCGATTTTGACTTTGCGGCGCGAAGTATCGCAGCGACGTTTTTGCGTTTTGCTCGCGATTTTCACGGCCTATAAAGATTACAAATTTATAAAAATCCGCAGCGAGCCCACTCTATTTTAAGGGCGAAATTTTGCTATTTGGATTTTGTTTGCGACTCGGTTTTTTAAGTGTAGTGCTCATGCTTGCCATTTAGAAATATCAAAGACTGCAAATTTGATTAAATTTGCCGATACCCAGCGAGCGCCTTGCGCAGCCAAGCGGCGCTGGGTATCAAATTTGGCTTAAATTTAACCCGCAAACTAGCGGCGCAGACGCCTGAAATCTCGTGAAATTTACTCAAATATCAAAAACGGCGCTTCGAGTACGTTTCTGATTATCTTAAACGGCGAAAGTAGCGCGTCTTGCAGGATTTGCGTCGAGTACTGCGGCTTTTGCAGCGTCCCGCGCACTTTGATGACGGTCGAGAGAGTGCGGTCTTTGCCCAGCACGATCTGATTTACGAGCGGGATCTTGCCGATGATGGAGCTGGCGTCTTTTAGCAGTTTTAGCTCCAGATCCACGTCGATCTCTTTGGTTGCGAGATTTATCGTGCCGTGTCCGCCGATATCGGCACTTGAGCTTTCTAGCTCGATGGCTAGGAATTTTAATACATCGCCTTTTTTCTCAAATAAAATTTTGCCGAATTTCACCGGATACCCGTCCGCGCCAAAGTCGGGCGTCTTAAACACGAGCAGGGACGGCACGGAGTTTAAAAACGTCAGAAGCTGGTTGTAAAACGTGTAGTCTTTTAGCGTGGCGCCGATTAGCCTTACTTCGCCTTTGAAATCATCGGTGCTGCCGCCTAAAACGCGCATTTTAAAGCTGCCGCCCTCAAAGCTTTTGATGTTAAAGATCGAGTTGATAAACTCGCCTCTGATGTCGTTTGCCCACATTTCAAATTTTTTGTCCGATTTTACGAGCGAAAAGTTGCCGCGAGCGGGCTTTGCGTCAAATCTCACCGTCCCGCCCGCACTCTGGCCGCTGTAGGCTAGCAGGTCTAGAGTCGCGTTAAAGTCGTTTAAAATCAGCTTCGAACCCTTGGCTTCAAACTCGATGTCGCCGTCTTTGTCGGTCAAATTTTCATCTCCTCTAAGCGCCAGATCAAGCTCCTTTATAAAAAGCTCCGTTTTACCGCCCGCGATTTTGAAATTTAACCCGCCGCTTTTGCTCTTGCCCGTTGCGCCCTTTGCGTTTACGTCAATGGCAAAGCTATCCGCATCGTAGGGCGAGCCGTCTTTTTTAAACAGCGGAGTTTCAAATTTAACGCCGTTAGCTTCTATGCTAAGATTTTCAAAATCTTTGGTTTTTATATTTACGCCGCCTTCTGATATTTTTAGGCTTTTTAGCAGCGGCGAGTAGGGCAGTAGATCGCGCGCGTCGGGTAAATTTATCTCGTTTTGCGCGCCGAATTTTAAACCCACAGCGGCCGGCGAAGCGATATCTAGTTTTGTATCCTTGCCGCTAAAATCAAGCCTAGCCGCAAACGGCATCGCGTTTAGCTTTAAAATTTCGCTCTTGCCAAATGCCAAATTTAGCCCTTTTAGCGTGCCGTTTATGTCGCCTGCAAGCTTGCCTAGATCAAGGTCTACCGCCACGTCCGCGCTAAAAAAGTCCATCCCCGTATTTTTCGCATTTACCTTTAGCTTGTCGTTTAAAAGCTCGACGTCTGCGGTTTCGACGTTAAATTTAGCTCCCGCGATCAGAGTTTGCCCGCCGGTGATCTTAAATTTGCCCTTAGGCGTCACTTCTAGCGGATCAAATTTGATATCAAGCGTGAGTTTGGCGTCCGTTTTGCCGCTTAGCTGCTCAACGGGAACCTCGATGTCGTAGGCTTTTAGTATGGAGTTTACGCTTTTGTCGTAGATGGCCGAGGTTTGCAAATTTAGCGTGAGTCCCGCGCCTTTTTCCTCGAAAATTTTATAGATTTCAAGACTGCTTCCATTTAAATTTTTGCCTTGCCATTTTGGATTTTTTAGCGTGAAAAATAGCGAGCCTTTCTTTAGCTCAACATCGACTCCCTCGGCTGTGGCGGCGGGTAGTTTTTCGTGAAATTTAACCTTTACGTTTTTAGAAAAACCCTGCGCGCTAAGCTCGTTTAGATAGGGTTCTTGCTTGTTTAGGTCAAATCTACCCCGAAGCGATTTTACGAAGTAGTTATCCGCCGTGATGTAGCCGTAGATCCAGCTTTTTATCTCTTTATCTAGCCCAGTTTTTGCGCCCAGCTCGTCCATAAAGCCCCGTAGGCTAGTCGCGTTTATGTCGCTTAGCTCGTATGTTAGCTCGGCTTTTTTGAGATTTACGGTAGCGTTTCCGTTTAGCTCGTGGCTTGAAAACGTACCGTTAAAATCGTAAATTTGACGCCTCAAATCGGCATTGCTAACGCCGCTTAAAGTGATGTTAAAGTCCTTAAACTCGAGTAGATAAACGTTTGCGGTTATGCCATCTTCGGTGTCTTTGAAATTTGAGCTAACCGCCAAAAACGGGCTATCTAGATAAAAAACGTCGTCTCTGTAAAATAGCGTGGACTCGCTGTTTAAAAATTTGACGCGCTCGAGTAGGATTTCGTCAAACAGCCTATCGATCCAGACGATGTTTTTGGATAGATCTAGCAGCGCGTCCTCGGAGCTATCCTTGGCGCTTTGTTTAGGTATCTCTATATTTTGCGCGCGTAAAATTATTTTTTTATCGAGTTTTATATATAATTGCTCTATTTTAAAGTCGCCCGCGTCGATATTTTCTATCTCGACTCCGTGTTTTAGGACGGCTATAAAAATGACGAATATCAAAACCGCGGGGATCAAAATGCGCCAAATTTTCTTCATTATCAGCGAGATGATTTTCATATTTTTTCTGAGCTTTCTTGTTTATCTTAGCCGCCCGGTGAGCGTGAGCGAGGTCATTTTCGTGCCTCAGGGCAGTACGCTTGCGATTATATCATATCTAAGCGAAAAAAATACGGACGCAAATAAATTTGACGCCGCGATCTTGCGCGCTATGGGGCATGTGCAAGCAGGCTGGATAGACCTTGGTGCGGCAAAGCTTAGCAAGCTTGATTTTTTATATAAGCTCACGACCGCAAAGGCGGCCCTAACGCAAATAACGCTGATTCCGGGCGAAACGACGGCCGTGTTTTTGCAAGAGGTCGCAAAAAAGCTAAATTTGAGCGAGGCAAAGCTAAACGAATTTTACGCAAAATTTGCCCCGCTAGAAGACGGCTTTTTGGTGCCTGAAACCTACAAAGTGCCCCTTGGCGTAAACGAAGAGCAGCTAGCCGCGCATCTGGTAAATTTATCTGAAAAATCCCACGAAAAAACGGCGACCGAGCTGCTGGGAAGCTACGACGAAAAGCGCTGGAGCGAGTATCTGGTTACTGCCTCGGTCGTGCAAAAAGAGGCCGCGAGCGAGGATGAGATGCCACTTGTGGCCTCCGTCATCCAAAACCGCCTAAAAAAGGGCATGAAGCTGCAAATGGACGGCACCCTAAACTACGGACTCTACTCGCACGAGACGGTCACGGCCGAGCGCATACGAAGCGATAAAAGCAAATTTAACACCTATCTAAACGAAGGCCTGCCGCCAAGCCCCGTCTGTACCGTGGGACTAGCTGCGATCAGGGCGGCGATAAGGCCCGCGCAGAGCGAGTTTTTGTACTTCGTTCGCGATAAAAAGACGGGCAAGCATAAATTTAGCGCTACCTATGAGGAGCACGTGGGCGCGATAAATTCCCAAAAATAGCCTATCAAAAGGCATTTTAATATAAATTTGGATAAGATTTTGCGAAATTTATTTAGGAGAAAAAATGAGCGACATCGTCTACACTAGAACCGACGAATCCCCGCTGCTTGCGAGCTACTCGCTTTTTCCGATCTTGCAGGCGTTTTTGCGCGCGGGCGGCATAGAGATAGAGCAGGCCGACATAGGGCTGGCTGCGCGGATCATCGCCGCTTTTAACGACAAGCTACCGCCTGATCTGCGCGTGAGCGACGACCTGGAGATGCTGCGAAATTTGACGCAAGAAAAGCGCGCAAATATCATCAAGCTACCAAACATCTCGGCTAGCTTGCCTCAGCTAAACGCCGCTATCACGGAGCTTCGCGCCAAAGGCTACGATCTGCCGCCATGCCCGTCCGAGCCAAAAACTCCGGAGGAAAAAGACGCGGCCGCTAGATACGCCAAAGTGCTAGGAAGCGCGGTAAATCCGGTGCTGCGCGAGGGTAACTCAGACCGCAGATGCGTCGGTGCGGTAAAACGCTATGCCCGCGAAAACCCATATAAAATCACTCCTTTTGAAAAAGATAGCAAAACCGAAGTCGCCTATATGAAGGGCGGCGATTTTTACTCCTCCGAGCGCTCGATTAGCTTTGAAGCGGATGAAAATTTACGCGTCGAGTTTATCTCAAAAAGCGGCGAAAAACGCGTGCTAAAAGAAAATTTAGCGGTAGAAAAGGGCGATATAATCGACGCTAGCTTTATGAGCGCGCGAGAGCTAGACGCCTTTATAAAAGAGCAAATCGCGGACGCGAAAGCAAAAAATTTGCTCTTTAGCGTCCATCTAAAAGCTTCGATGATGAAGGTGAGCGATCCCGTGATTTTCGGGCATTTCGTAAAGATTTTTTTCGCGGAAGTTTTTGAAGAGTTCGCAGACGAGCTAAAAAGCGTAAACGTCAGCGAAAACAACGGACTAAAAGACCTTTTTGCGCGGATTTTAAATTTGCCTCAAGCTACGCAGGAAAAAATAAAAGCCAAATTTGATGAAATTTACGCAAAGAGGCCAAATTTGGCGATGGTAAACTCGGCCGCAGGCGTTACAAATTTACACGTGCCTAGCGACGTTATCATCGACGCCTCGATGCCCGCGATGATAAAAAACGGCGGCAAAATGTGGGATAAAGAGGGCATAGCCAGGGAAACTAAAGCCGTGATACCAGATAAAACCTACGCCGTCGTTTATGAGGCAGCGGTCGCTGATATCAAGGCAAACGGCGCGCTAGATCCCGCTAAAATCGGCAGCGTCTCAAACGTCGGACTGATGGCTAAAAAGGCCGAGGAGTACGGCAGCCACGATAAGACATTCGTGATGAGCGAAGCGGGCGAGGCGCGCGTGCTAAACGCCAAAGGCGAAATTTTATTTAAATTTGAGCTAGAAAAAGGCGATATATTTAGGATGACGCAGGTTAAAGACGTCGCCGTGCGAAACTGGGTCGAGCTGGCGCTAAAACGCGCGAAAATCACGGGACAAAAGGCGATATTTTGGCTGGACGAAAACAGGGCTCACGACCGAGAAATCCTAAAAAAAGTAAGAGCGCAGCTAGCTAGCACCGATACTAGCGGGCTTGATATAGAGATCCTCTCTCCCGCGGCCGCTTGCAAAAAATCGCTTGAGATCATTAGGCGAGGCAAAGACTGCATCAGCGTCACGGGCAACGTCCTGCGCGACTATCTGACCGACCTTTTTCCGATCTTAGAGCTTGAAACCAGCGCCAAGATGCTCTCGGTCGTGCCGCTACTAGAGGGCGGAAGTATCTTTGAGACGGGAGCCGGAGGTAGCGCGCCCAGGCTCGCCGAACAGCTACTGGAGCAAAATCACCTAAGCTGGGATAGCCTGGGCGAGTTTTTGGCTATGGGAGCTAGTCTGGAGCAGTTAGCAGGCTTTAAACAAAGTCCTGAGGCGCAAATTTTAGCAGATACGCTAAATGCAGCCGTAGAGCGCTATCTAAAAGAAAATAAAGTCCCGCGGTTTGAAGTCGGACAGCTAGATACGCGCACGAGCCATTTTTATATCGCGCTTTACTGGGCGAGCGAGCTTGCCGCTAGCGGCACGTCGCTGGGCGACAAATTTAAAATCGTCGCCCAAAATCTCGCGCAAAACGAGAGCGCGATCGTGGCCCAAATAAACACGGCGCAAGGACGAAAGGTCGATATCGGCGGGTACTATAAGCCGGATGATAAAAAGGCGAGCGCGGCGATGAGGCCGAGTGCAATATTTAATCAAATTTTACAAAATCAAATTTTATAAAAAAGGAAAAAAATGAAAATTTCAGTTATCGGAGCCGGAAACGTAGGCGCAAGCGCGGCTAGCGCTATCTTGCTAAGAGGCATCGCAGACGAGATCGCGCTAGTGGATATATTTGGCGACGTGGCGCGCGCAAAGGCGATCGATCTATCTCAGAGCGCGGCGGTTTTCGGTCTGGATGTTGGCGTTGCCGGCGGTGATGATTTTTCGTTGATTAAAGATAGCGACATCGTGGTCGTGACCGCCGGAAGCCCTAGAAAAGAGGGGCAGACTAGAGAAGATCTGCTTCTAAAAAACGCCGGTATCGTAAAAGGCACGGTGGAAAAAATCGCTAAATTTGCTCCAAATTGCGTCATCATAAACGTAACTAATCCGCTTGACGCGCTCACGTATCTAGTCTATAAAACGAGCGGTTTTGATAAAAGCAGGGTGCTGGGGATGGCTGGCGAACTAGACTCTGCGCGCCTAAAATACGAGATCTCTCAAAAAACGGGACTAAAAAACAGCGCATTTAGCGCACACATCATAGGCTCTCACAACGACGATATGGTCGCGCTACAAAGTAACGTGAGCGTGGATCTGGGCGGCGAATTTGACGCGGTAGCGCAGGAGGCTAAAACTGGCGGCGCAAAGATAGTTAAGCTACTTGGCACGTCGGCGTATTACGCTCCTGGCGCGGCTGCTGCCAAGATGTGCGAGGCGATAAAAACCGGCAGCGAACAGTGGCTAAGCTGCTGCGTGATAGAGGGCGAGTGCGCGGGCGGTAGGCTCGTTAAGCTAGGCAAGGGCGGCGTGCGCGAGATCAAACAACCAAGCGCGGAGGAAAAAGCGGCTCTTGAAAAAGGCGAATCGCAAACGGCTGCAAATATCAAATTTCTAAAAGAAAGCGGGGTAATCGCGTAGCCGATGCTTGTAAATTATAAAATTAAAATTTACGCCCTATTTTTAGCGGCTTTTATGTCGGGGTGCGCTAACGTTTCGTCAGGCACCCCCAAAAATACGATGTTAACGAAGCAAAGTAAAACCCAAGCTACTACTTCGCTAGAAAAGGATAAAATCCAAAATTGGGGAAGCAAGACATTTTATGGTAAAACCGGCGACCGACTCGACACAAAAGAAACGGCCCTGCTAAATCTCCTGCAAGGATATATAGGTAAAAGAGACGGCGGCGACTGCTCGGGCTTTGTGACGCTTATAAATAAAAAATTTAATCGAGACTTTTTTGACGAAAAAGAGCTTGATAAATTTTACACCAAGCACGGTCTAAAAAGCGAAGCTATGTTTAAGCTTTACGAGAGTAAAAATCTGATCGCCTTTGACGATCCGAAGGTCGGAGATTTGGTATTTTTCAACAACACGACTAGGAGCACGAAAAATAACAAAAAAGCAAAAATCGTCACTCATGTAGGCATAGTAAGTAGCGTAGAAAAAGACGGCACGGTTGGCTTTACGCATCATGCAAGAGGCAAAAATGCGGTGGATTTTATGAATCTAAAAAATAAAAACACGCGTAAAAAAGGCAACAAAGAGCTAAACTCCTATGTCGTATCTTGCAAAAATAACAATACGTCGTGTCTTGCGTCAAATAGATTTGCGGGATTTGGCAAAGCCAGCGTAAGGAGAAACTAAGTTTAGTTATTTATGCTTATCGCTTCAAATTTACCGCCGTATCCGTATAAATTCGTCGTCAAATTTACGGATCGGCGGCGCTAAATTTGACTTCTAAATTTACTCTGCACCGAATTTACAGCAATATCTCCAAAAATCACAAAATATCCGCACGGGCGTTTCAAATTTGCTCGTTTTCATACAAAAAAACTCCAAATTTTATTTTACTATCCGATTTAAATACCAAATTTAACTTAAATGCTATAAAATTATCGTTACTAGTTAAATTTGATAAGGAAAAATATGCTGATACGAAACGACGTTCCCGTTTGGGTCGATATCTCGCGCTGTAAGGCGTGCGATATCTGCGTGAGCTGCTGTCCTGCGGGCGTACTGGCGATGGCCGTAGAGCCGCGCGCCGTGCTAGGTAAAACGATCGAAGTGGTGTATCCGGAGGCCTGTATCGGGTGCAGAGAGTGCGAGCTACACTGCCCCGATTTTGCAATTTACGTAGCGGAAAAGGGTTTTAAATTCGCTAAACTAACCGCCCAAAGTAAAGAGCGCGCGACCGCCGTAAAAGAGAATAAATTTGAAAAATTAGAGGCGGGACAATGAGCGAGTTTTTAAATAATAACGGCGGCAAAAGAGAGATCATCGCTAGCGGCAACGAGCTAGTCGCGCTTGCGGCTGTGGAGTGCGGGTGTAACTTTTTCGGCGGTTACCCGATCACGCCAAGTAGCGAGATTGCGCACGAGCTAAGCGTGTTGCTGCCAAAGCACGGCGGCAAATTTATCCAGATGGAGGACGAGATCGCTGGCATCTCGGTGGCGCTGGGAGCTTCGATGAGCGGGGCAAAGGCGATGACGGCAAGCTCGGGTCCCGGTATCTCGCTAAAGGCCGAGCAGATCGGGCTTGGCTTTATCGCGGAGGTGCCGCTAGTGATCGTAAACGTCATGCGCGGCGGCCCTAGCACGGGTCTGCCTACCCGCGTGGCGCAGGGCGATCTCCTGCAGGCGAAAAACCCGACTCACGGCGACGTAAACAGTATCGTTATCGCGCCATCTAGCCTAGAGGAGTGCTATACACAGACCGTTCGCGCGTTTAATCTAGCCGAAAGATTCATGACGCCCGTGTTTTTGCTGCTAGACGAAACGATCGGACACATGCATGCAAAGGCCGTGCTGCCGCAAACTAGCGAGCTAGAGATCTACTCTCGCAGGCAGTTTAGCGGCGATCCGGCAGACTACCGACCGTACAGAGCCGCGGCGGACGAGTCTGCCGTGCTAAATAAATTTTTTGGCGGTTACCGCTATCACGTTACGGGTCTGCATCACGGCGAGACGGGCTTTCCGACCGAGGACGGCGCGGTCGTGGACTACAACATCAAGCGCCTTTTTAACAAAATAAACGCGCACGCGCACGAATTCGAGCTTTACGAAGAGTTTATGCTAGATGACGCGGAGATTTGCATTATCGCGTTTGGCTCCGTGGCTCGCGCGGCAAAAGAAGCGGTGCTAAATTTACGCGAAAAAGGCGTGAAAGTAGGGCTTTTTAAGCCTATCACGCTATTTCCGACGCCGAGCGAAAAACTACGCGAGATCTCGGCTAAATTTAGCAAAATTTTGATCTGCGAGTTAAATTTGGGCCAGTATACGGGCGAGATAATAAAAGCTACGCTAAGAGAGGACTTTAAGACGCTGCTAAAAGCCAACGGTCGCCCGATCAGCCCGCAAGAAATCGCGCAAAAAATAGGAGAATTTTAATGGCATTTAACTACGACGACTACCTACGCACCGACAAAACGCCGACTCTGTGGTGCTGGGGCTGCGGCGACGGCGTGATACTAAAGGCGCTAATCCGCGCAATCCATAAGCTAGGCTGGGATATGAACGACGTGTGCGTGGTCTCGGGCATCGGCTGCTCTGGGCGCTTTAGCTCCTACATCAACTGCAACACTGTCCACACCACGCACGGTCGCGCGATCGCCTATGCCACGGGTATCAAGCTCGCAAACCCGGACAAACACGTCATCGTAGTAACAGGCGACGGCGACGGGCTAGCGATAGGAGGCAATCACACGATCCACGGATGCCGCAGAAATATAAATTTAAACCACGTTTTGATAAATAATTTCATCTACGGGCTAACAAACTCCCAAACAAGCCCGACTACGCCGATAGGATTTTGGACGGTGACGGCGCAGCAGGGCAACATCGATCCGAATTTTGATGCGTGCAAGCTCGCAACCGCCGCAGGAGCGACCTTTGTAGCGCGCAGCAGCGTGATAGAGCC
>ERZ772971.1160-NODE-1160-length-15603-cov-6.719707_pt1 | contig 15603 bp, 33 predicted proteins | sample MGYA00511943_ERZ772971 | MGnify/ENA primary metagenome ERZ772971 (study PRJEB29015, sample SAMEA2737929) | human oral metagenome | biome: human oral; feature: human-associated habitat; material: dental | place: China | collected 2144 ... | reverse complement strand
CAAGCAACACGCCTTTGCAATACTCGTGCCACGTTTCCGCGCTGTACCGCCTGCCATTGACCCACGCTTTATCTGCCAACTCGCCGTAGATTTTCCAAAGTCGGCGGTTTTGTTCGACGCTCCGTTTGGATTTGTGCGGTCGGATCGTGATGTCCAAATTACCATTCTCAAACCACCCATTCAGGTTGTCCCAAATCGACCGCATGACTTCCTTTTTGTTTTCGGGCGTCAGTCTGAATTTCGCTTCGTTCATTTCAGACGACCTTTCACGCTGATAATCCCCAGTTCTTCAAGGCGGCTCATAGTGCGAAATTGCGACCGCCGCATATAAAACTCTTTATCCTCGCGGCTCAACTTGATATGCGACCGACCGTCTATCACGTCGTGGCAGGCACTACACCCAAAGCCGCCGCTCAAGTCATCGCTTTTCAGTCCCATGCCGTGCGTCTCGCTTGGGAAATGGCAAAAGACGACGGTTTCGGGGTTGCAATTGCACACACCAGCGATGTTGAGTGTGCATTGCTCGCCTTTAGCGGCTTTTCTGATTGCGCTCACTATATCCCCCTAAAAGACCTCAAACGACCAACCACCGCCATCCTTTTTAGACTTCGCCTTAACGGCGACAAATCGGAATGGATAAGACTCGGCTGCCACCTTGATTTTTACGCGTGCATCATCCTGCCAAAACCCCTTAACTTCGTGCATTTCCATTGTGCCGTTTGCAGTCATGACGGCAAAATCAGGGGTATAAAAAGTTTTATCAGCAAGTCGTAATTTGACGCCCTCGAACCGATACCAAAGTATTACTCCTTGCCGCTTTTGTTGTTCAAGATAATCAGCATATGCCGCTTCTGTCTTGTTCATCACGCCAGTTTTCAGACGACCTAACGCATACATCGCGCCCTTTGATTTTTTATTCACCACAACTCCATTCAATTCATCACCCATTTCAACCCCAATTCTTCGTAAACTCGTTTAGCCGCGCCCGTGTTCCAGTAGGCAGGGCTTAAAATCGGGAATGCCTGATTTGCCATTTGCGCCGCTTCACGCATCAAGATACCCAAATCGACGTTTTTACTTGCGCGCAATTCTTGGCGTTTTTGTTTCAGTGCTTCTTTGTGTTTTTCTCGGTAATATCTGCCCTCTATGCTGCAACAGTCTTTGCATCTGGACTTGTATGCATTGTTCCCATAAGCATCCAAGCCGCATTTGTGATACTCGCTCAACGGCTTTTCTTCCCCGCATCTGCTACACACTTTCATCATTTTTGCGTTCTCCATTTTTCAAAAATTTCACTTCTCTTTGCCATCGCTGCCGCCGGCGCGGCTTCAAATTTACCTTTGTCGCACTCGTAGCCTCCGAAGTAATATTTCGCCCGCTCCTCCGTATTTCGCGCCTTGCTACACTTCGCAAAACCGCGCATGGTACTTTCTGATTCGGCTTTGAAATCTGCGTAGAGACAGCGGTAACAGGTTTGCTTAGTTGTAATACTCATACTCATACTCTCCAAACCTTTGATATTGCCCCTCCCACATTAAATCAAGTACACCACGCTCACCGTCTCGATTCTTCGCAATAATTAATTCCGCCGTTCCTTGCGGTGCTTCGGAATCGTAGTAGCCCTCACGGTATGGCATCAGTACCAAGTTTGCGTTTTGTTCAATGCCGCCACTTCCTCGAAGGTCTGCCAAGCTAGGGCGTTTGTCGTTTTGCTTTTCAGTCGCCCTGTTCAATTGGGCAACCAGCAAGACATGGATTTGCAGTTCCATCGCCAAGCGTTTCAGGCGTGCTGTAATATCATCAAGCTCAGCGACCTCATTTACGCCTTTACGCGGCATCAGGTGCAGATGGTCTACAACAAGCAGGTCAAGCCCTGATTTGCGCTTCTCTAGTCGGCATCGCGCGGCGATTGCATCAATTCCGACCATCTCGGTATCAATCACAAACTTCCAATTTCTCGCCTTGTTGATATACAGGGCAAAATTGTCTGTTTCCGTTTGTGTCATGCGGTATTTCTTCAGCCTGCCGTAATCAATCGCATATTCAGCAGATGCGCCGCGTTGGGTTAGTTCCACGCCTGACATCTCGTAGCTTTGGAAGCGCACTGACAGTCCGTTTTTCGCGCAGTGCCGGGCAATGTTTTCAGCAAGGACCGATTTACCCATACCCGGCCTTGCGCCGATTACCGTTAAATTCCCGCGTTGCAGGCCGCCTGTTGCCTCGTCCAAATTGCTGAAGCCAGTCGAGAAACCAAGCATTCCACCAGTTTCTAAAATCCGCTCCCAGTGGTGCAGCGTCGCCTCTAACGCGTCCTCGTAGCTCATTGATTCGCTACTGCCTGACGCTGTGTCGCTGATTTTGTCCAGTAAGGCCACCGCCTCAGCCTGTCTGTCAGCAATACTTCTGCCGTCTCGCTCTGTTGCCAGCTTCCCGATTTGTTCAGCGGCGAATCTCAGTTCACGTTCTGCCGCACTTTCTGACACCAGCTGCGCGTATCGTCCAACGTTTGCCGCCGATGGCGTGTTTTGGTGCAGGTCAATCAGGTAGGAAAGGCCGCCTGTTTCTTCGCTTAATCCACGCCTTCCAAGTTCGGCATCAAGCGTAATCACATCTACCGGCAGGCCGTCTGAAATCATCGACATTGCCGTCTTGAAAATCAGGCCGTTTTTGTCGCTGAAAAAATCTTTCGGCGTTAAGTCTGTCAGCAAGTTTGCAGAATCGTTGTCGATCAGGATTGCCCCCAATACTGACTGCTCTGCCTCCAAGCTTGCCAAGATTTCAAATTGCTCAGTCATTTTCAAAATTTCCCCAATGGTCGAAGCCCTGATGATTTTTTAACTACCGGCATACCGTCAGCAGTTCGCACATCCAAGCGTTTATGTGCAGGGTCTTGTCTTACCGCGCCCAATTCGCCTCTTGCCTTTAAGCGTGTCAGCGATTGAAAAAACTTGTGTTCCCACATCGCCTGCGTTTGCATATCGCCTCTTGCTGACCAGTAGCCTGTAAACTCAATCAGCGCGTCTTTGATTCGTTTGTCTTCAAGGCTTGGGATTTGTGAGCGGCGAAGTTTTGCGTTAAACGCTTTTTTGTCTTCAGGCTCCCAGTCGTCAGTAATCGCAAAATCGCCGATGTTGATGTTGATGGGTTTCGCACTCTCTGACGCTTCGGGAACATCGTCCCCTACATCTCCGTCTTTACTATCTTTCAGTACTTGTTGAATATCAGTATTTACTAGTGTGGTCTCAGCCTGATTAGGGTTAGCCTGATTAGGGTTAGCCTGATTAGGGTTAGCCTGATTAGGGTTTTCATGGCTAGACTGCTGAATCGGCTCGTCATAAACCGTGTAATCCGTTGAACCATCACTGTTTTTTCTTACTGAAATAAATCCTTTTTCTTTTAGTTCGTTGATGATGTTGTAAATACCGTTGCTGCCTGTTGGCTTCTTCGTGTCTTTGGTAACATTCACAAGCTCTGCGACCATGACTTTCCAGTTATCAGGTTTTGTCAGCAGGTATCCAAGTAACCCCATTGCCTGCCAACTAAGTTGATTTTTTTCATAAACTTTGTTGCTTATAACTGTGTAATTGTGTTCACGTTTTGTTCGAATAATTGCCATCATCAACCCCTTTCACTTCTTCAACCCACTTATCCAATGCTTCCTGTGCCTTGCTCACGTCTTCGGCTTGCATATAAGCCAACACCAGCAATCGGGCGTCGTGTATTCTTTTTTCTCGATTCATGGTTCAATTCCTGACCTGGCGATTGAGTAATGGGCGACCGGATTTTTACAGTTGCCGACCTTGAATTTAGGCTTGTTGAAAACAAAGCCCCTGCTTTCCAAGTCGATAATCCGCGAACATAACTGAGTGATATTCAAATATTTTGCTGCTTCCAAAGATGTGATGTGTCCGTTTAAGCGGATATACGCGACAATCTTCTTGCATTGCGTTTGCTTTTGGTTCATAATGCCCTTTCGTCTTACCTGAATCGTTTCCTCGCAATTCAGGGGAATTGCCCGCCTCGTGCGGGCTTTTCTTTTGGTTATTCACTTTTTTCGCTGCTTTTTTGCCAATTCAGGCCAAATCTTTTCCCAATCATCAGGGAACATCTCTTGCCGTGTTACTTCGCCTTTTGTTGCCTGTTCAATCAGTGCCGCCGACTGAACAGGAACACTTCTAACGCCTCGTGCAATCTGATTGATGAATGCTGGTGAAATCCCCGTTTTCTTTGCTAGGTAAGATTGATTCCCGCGAATGGCGCAATATTCAATTAAGTTCATATTTCAACCTTGCTATATTCAATATAGCAATAGTATAGCAAAGCTATTTTCAAAACGCAAGCAAAATAGTAGCATTGTTATATATAGCGTTGCTTTATAATTTAAAACGTTGATTTAGCTGGGAGTAAAGAAATGAGCAGACTTGATAATCTGAAAAACTTGATTGAAAGCCGGTTCAACGGCAGTCAGGCTGAATTTGCCCGCGCTATTGGGAAAGCACCAGCGCAGGTAAACCAGTGGGTAAATGGCTATCGGAATATAGGAAATGGCGCGGCGGCGCAGATTGAAGATTCCCTATCTTTGCCGCGCGGGTGGTTAGACGGGAAAGAAGATTTCAGACGACCTGAATCAAACGCCACAGTAATTGGCACACTGGACGTTTGGGACAGCAAGACACCGTTATCGTCTGACGATTGCGAAGTACCGTTCTACAAAGATATACACCTATCGGCGGGGAATGGATTTTCAGACGACATTGAGGACTACAACGGCTATAAACTGCGTTTCTCAAAATCAACGCTTAGGCGGCACGGCATCAATCCCGCCGATGTGGTTTGCGTTTGCGCGGACGGCGACAGCATGGAGCCGGTATTCCCCGACGGCGCAACACTCGGCATCAACACCGCTGACAAGGTTATCAAGGACGGCAAAATCTACGCTGTCAATCACGGCGGGCTGTTGCGGACAAAAATTCTACAAAAGCTGCCCGACAATAAAATCCGCATCAAAAGCTACAATTTCGAAGCCTACCCCGATGAAGAAGCCGACGCAGATGAAATGAACATCATCGGGCGCGTGTTTTGGTGGAGTGTGATTGCATGATGGATAGAGACGAAGCATACAGACTCAGTTTGCAGCAAATCCGATCAGGCGACGTATCGGCGGCGTGTCGGACGGTTGCTGATTATGAATTATCACAACCTCAACCGCGCGGGCTGTTTTCGGGCGTATCCCCTCAAGAATACTGGGCGAGATACCCTGAACCGTCAGACGTTGAAATCTTGGAATCTATATTTTCAGAAACCCTCGAGACACTGGGCGAAATCAGCGATGATGATTTAAATGCCGCGCGTATCATTGCCGTGTTTAACTTCGTTTGGGGACTAAGCCAAATCCCTAAATGGCTTTATCGACATGAATTTGCATCATCCAATCTTTCCGATTCTGCCGTCCCTTTAATGTTGCTGTCCCGTGCAAAATCAAGGCAGGAACTTAAACAATACAAAGAGGTTGAGATTTTAGGCTGCCCTGATAGTTGCGAGTTTTGTAAATCGCAAAGTGGCAAAACATATAGGTCGTCTGAAGCCCCTGTTTTGCCCCATGCACAATGTACGCACAAATCAGGTTGCCGATGTTGCTACCTGCCAGTTATCTAAATCTAGCCCGCGCAATGCGGGCTTTCTCATATCCGAAATAGGGAATCAACAAGCTACTACCTTGACAGCCGCCGATTTAGGGCGGCTTTTTTTTCGCCTAGTTCGCAGCAGTTCAAACCAGTTCAAACTAAATTCTTTTTAAAATCAATATATAGCAAAAAATATAGCAAATTAGATTAGCATTGCTATTTACATTCTATTTAGCTTTGCTATAATACACACATCGAAACCAAACAGACAGCTAAACAAAGTCTGACACGGTTTCAACGCTCTTTAAAAATCAGGAAAGCCAAGCAGCCGCTTTGAAAGACAGGCGGCTTAATCAAGGGTTTGGGAAACCGACCCCTTGATTAAGACAACGACGCGAGGAAACGCAAAATGCTTGATATGAGTAAACACATAAAAAACAAGGCGCAATGGGTAAAGGGCGAGTTTGACAACATGGTCGAAGCAGGCTTCCCCGCTTCCCAGCTTTACAGAGACGCCATAGAAACAATTTCATTTGTCGGCGGAAAGTTGGGAGCGGCAACAGAAAAAGCCATGTTTTATTACTTCAGCGACGGCACGAAACTGAAAATCACATCATCGCCATCAATCACTTGCGAGGTTATCGAATGATGTACGAACCGATTACATCCGATTGGGGTATGACGGGCGAAGACGCAGCCTACACGAGAGCGCAGGCAATCAGCGAAGCCAAGCAAGAAGCGTTTACCGAGCTGGAAGACGACATCGAATATCTCGTCATGAAAACAGCGTTTGAGTACCGCGAAGCCCTTAAAGAGTGCCAAGACGAAACCCCGCGTCAGTGGGAATACAGAATGAATCTGAGAGATGGAGCCGCGTGGATTAGCGATGAAATGATGGAAGTAATGGAGGAAGCCATAGAGGACGACCATTACTACACACAAATCGAAAATCTTGATTTCTACGCAGACAGATATATCGAGCGGGCGCGGATTAACGCCGCCTGACGCGGCAAAGAATACCCATGAAGTGGAATAGAGTAGGCAGACCGTAAGTCGTGAGTGGGAATGCCGGCGGTGGTTTTTATTGAAAAGTTTTACACCGCCTCAAACCGCGACAATGCGCGGGCGACGATACCTTTAGTTGCCGCGGCGCAGGTTGAACGAAGAAGCAGCCAAGCCCGCTGAGTCTAGTAAGGAAGATTCGGCGGGCAATCCCAAACATCATGAATCAACGAGGAAACAACCATGAAATACACAGCAATCATCATCGCGTCAGCAGCCTTTGCATTTTGTGTACAGGCATACGCCAAAGCGCAGGCATATATGGACTACACAGACGTTTCGTCAATTGGCGTGGACGCTATCGACCCATACGCAAACATCCGCGACGTTGTAGCCCGCCATGAAATGCAAGCGGCAGCAAAGGCAACGCGCGAAAGCGAAGCCGCAATAGCGGAAATGTACGAACAACTGACAGCCGCCGAGAGAATGCGCGGCGATGCGGAGGTTAAATAATGTTTGCAGTATTTGGTAAGCAAAAGAAAAAAGAATATGAAAAGTCATTTAATAAGCTTGGGGTAAAAGTCCAAGACGAAGAAAAGACTTTTGCTAAAAATACAGGCTGTTATCAGATTTCGGGAGACTTCTCGTCCGAAAAAGATAGCTATGGATTTCGTGGAGCTTTGCAAGGGGAAAGAGGATTTTATCCGCCCTGTTTATATAGCAATTCTCAAGCCTCGAACTGATAAGCATGGCAATGAGAAGGTGGATAAGAAAACTGGCAAACCATCAATGCGATATTGCAAATACAAGGAGCTTTCGAAATGAACCACAGACCACACGGACTTGCAGGCAGCCTGTCGGCAAAGGTTAAAGGCTTTATGGGCTTGCCGCGCAGCCTTAACGTAGTAATGCGAAAAGTACGAGGCGGGTATCAAGTTGGAATCATGCCCGACGGCTACAACAAGGTTACGTTTCGACCCGACAAGACAAAGCGGGCGCAGTTGGAGAATGTTCAAGTTTTCAAGACGGAATCTGACGCGCGGGTTTATATGGACAGCCTTTTGGCGGGTGGGTGAAAGGTTTAATTATGTGTCAGCAATTAATGTTTTATTGCCAAGTCATGCAAGAGCTTGAGCAGCAAGAAGAAAACGAAAGGAATAAAGAAAATGAGTTTCCCGCAGGAAATATGGAAAACCCTGTCGTCTGTGAATGTGAATGACAAGGTAGAGAAAAAGAACGGATTGAGCTATCTCTCATGGGCATGGGCATGGCAAACGCTGATGGAACACTACCCCGAAAGCAGTTTTGAAATGCACCCTGAAAAATTCTTTTCAGACGGCACGGCAGAGGTGGGAGTAACAGTAACAGTCAAAAAAGACGACCAATCAATTAGCCGTTACATGTGGCTCCCTGTCATCGACTATAAAAACAGCGCGATAAAAAACCCAAACAGTTTTGACATCAATAAAAACAAGATGCGTTGTCTTGTTAAATGCTTGGGTATGTTTGGGCTTGGGTTGTACATATACGCAGGCGAAGATTTGCCGGAAGCTGAAAAGAATCCGCCATTTGACCTTGCCGCGTATGAGAAAGCAGTAGCCGAAGCGCAAACCGAAGAGGAGCTGAAACAAATCTTCGCAGACGCTTGGAAGCATACAGACGGAAATATCCGCGCAAAAGTTAAGGATATTTACGAAAACCGCAAGGCAGATTTTAAGGAAGAAGCATAAGGGATTGATATGTTAAATGTTTTTATTGATATTGAGACTATCCCGAATCAAAAACAGGGCGCATTTGAGGCAATTCTTAAAGATGTTGTCCTGAATTTCAAAGCACCGAGCGACTTAACGAAAGAAAAAGCCGCAGCCGATTTGGGAATCACAGATAAAGACGAAATCAAGTTTACGTCTAAGGCTTCGATGATTGAGCGTTGGGAGGCTGTCATGGCTTCTTCCAAGTCCAATGAGGTTGCAGAGGATAAGTACCACAGAACAGCGTTAAATGGAGGCTACGGCGAAGTTTGCGTTATCGGCTTGGCAGTAGATGATGGCGAACCTGAAGCCATCACAGGCGAGAACGAAGCGGAAATTTTAGCCAAGTTCAACCAGTTCATCAACCGAATTAAAAACGATGTTCCGCGCCCGAATATCCGATTTATTGGGCATAACGTTGAGTTTGATATCCGCTTCCTGTTCCACCGATTTATCGTGAACCGTATCAAGCCTGCTATCAACTTGTATTACTCGCAATACAGCGAGAATTTCGTGGACACCATGCAGATTTGGGCTGGACGTGGGAATCGTATCAAGCTGGCAGAGTTATGCGAAATATTAGGTATCCCAAGCCCTAAAGACGGCATAGACGGCTCGAAAGTTTGGGATTATGTGCAAGACGGGCGCATCGAAGAAGTAGCAGAGTATTGCAAAAAAGACGTCATCGCAACGCGTGAAGCGTACAACAGAATGACATTTCAACTTTAAAAAGGAAATAAAAATGCTGAATAAAGTAATCCTTATCGGACGATTGAGCAAAGACCCTGAAACGCGCTTCATGCCAAACGGCGAGGCGGTTTGTAATTTCAGCGTCGCCACCAGCGAAAGCTGGAACGACCGCAACGGTCAACGCGTCGAACGCACCGAATGGCATAACATCACCATGTACCGCCGCCTTGCAGAAATCGCTGGGCAATACCTGCGCAAAGGCAGCCAAGTGTATCTGGAAGGCAAAATCCAAAGCCGTAAATATCAGGGCAAAGACGGCGTGGAGCGCACGGCATACGACATCATCGCCAACGAAATGAAGATGCTGGGCGGTGGTAGTGATGGGCAACAGGCGCAATCGGCGCAAGCAGAAACGCCAACGCCACCACGCCGACAAGCAACACCCGCCGCGCCTGTTGAAGACACTGACGATGACGTCCCGTTTTGAGTTAAGGAGTAAAGAATGAGCTATTTAAAAGACGTAAATGAATCATTAAAAAATATTGATGAATTATGTGATGACGCATTAAAAGATGGCGATGATTTTGCGTTCTACATAAAACAAATACAAAGTATGGTAGGCGATGCGATTAGCGATTTTGAGTCATTAATTTATGAATTAAAACTTGGCAAAGAGAAGTTAATCGAAGCCACAAGTATTATTGAAGAATACATTGACGGGAAGGATTAAAAAAATGACGCAAAAATTTAAATTCGGCGATTTGGTTCAACATGAAAACAAAGATTTTTACCCTGAAATCGGGGTAATTGTTGGAATGAACACAGAGCACAATGAAGCAAAGGTTCATTTTGAAGGATTCCACAATCCTGAATTTGTAAAAGCTAATGAATTAGTTGCTGTGGCACAACCCGAGACGCTGGAAATCGTCCCTCACCCTGACACCGTGCGCCTTGATTGGTTGGCAGACAAGCACAACAAAATAGGCAGCGTGTTACTCCCACGCGAGTGTGTTGAAAAACATCTCGACAATATGCGCGACGCGATAGACGCGGCAATGAAATTATCAGCAGACAACTAACATGACGTTAGACTATTTTAGGAGCAAAAAAATGAAAGTAGAAGTTTACAAATTAACCGAAGTTGAAATTCATTCTGCAAGAATAGAAGTCGAATTACATGATGATGTTTCAGAAAACTTGCCGAATCATTTATTTAACGATGATGGCGAGTTAGATTTATTAATTGAAGTTGATACAGGTAAGGTCGTGTCTTGGCAGGGAAGTGAGCCGGTTAATATCTATGACAAGGTTTGTGATAATGGTGTTTACACTTTGTTTGATTCGGGTGGTTTAGAAGTAGCAAAGATTGATAACTACTACGTCCCGAATGATTTAATCCCTGGCGATTATGGGGATTACATTAATCTTGAGATTAACGCAGATGGCATTGTTACCAACTGGCCCAAATATCCAAGCGTTCTTGAGTTTTTCCCTGAAAAAGACGACTAATCCCCACAGGCAGGCAGCCAAACGCCCAAGCCGTTGAGAGGACGGCACTAAAAAAAGCGAGGAAACAAAATGCAAACAGCAACAATAGCAACAAGACCGACGGCAAAACAGATGCTTGCCGCCAAGAAAGCGGCAAAGAAATTGACCCAAGAAGAGCGCGCACTGAAACGCGCGGGAGCAGTAAAAAACGTTGACCGCAACCGCCTATCGACATTATCGAAAGAGCAAAAAGCAAACATCGCCGAGATGTTGTCAGGCGTGAAAGTATCAGCAGACGAAGCGGTAACGTGTAGCGTCAAGATGTGGCTGTCGTTGCAAGATATGCGCTATGCCTGCAATCAGGAGTTAATCAACTTTGCCGAGCATATCATCAAGCAGGTTCAGCGGCTTGGCTTGTACTGCAACACAGACGACCCTGCGAACGAGAAAAGCGTGGAGTTTTCATGCCGCGAAGCGTCGCAAGCGGTCGCAAAATGGGCTAAAGATTTTGACGACCTTAGCCCGAATCAGCGTCAATTGGTATTGCGCCCCCTGTCTAATCTCTTCGCCGCGTATGAAGAGTTTTTGAAAGATGCGCCGGTACGGTTAATCGCCGAAGTATCCACATACTCAATCGCCGTCAGCGTTACCAAAAAATCCATGACGTTTTTAGAGCTTGATGGCGGTTTGATTTCGGCGGTTGATAAGGTCGTCAACGGTAGCGATTCCCGCGCGGAAGCCCGCCGCCTGAAGATGCCATACGCGGAATTTACAGACCGAATCCTACACGCCGCCAACCTGCTTTACGATGTGGGCATTCACGCAGACGCGGAGCTTTCGGCGATGTACGGCAAGCCGCTGAATCCTGTACGCCCGCAACGCATTGGCGACGTGCGCCAACCGATGATGAAAATGCTTGTCGCAAACAAGGGCGGCGCGCTGGTTCAAGCCGTCAAGGATTCGGAAAACATTATCCGACATTGCGACAGCGGAACCGGCTTTAGCTGCTTCAACTGGACTAAGCATTTCAAGCGAGCGGCGAACCTGATTAGTCTTATGCGACAGGAAGCGGCGGCATGAAAGAGATAATTGTCGCAATCCTGATCGCCGTCGTCGTCATCGCGGTGGAAGTATCAGGAATCCCGAAAGGGGCGGTGCAAGTAAACGAATATCAGAAAGGGCAGCAAAGATGAAAGATGATACACCTGAAATGTTATTGCAACGATTCCGAGTCTACCGTCATTACAAAGGCGGAGAATACACGCTATTAGGAATAGCAAAGCTGGAATCTGATTTGACTGACATGGCTATTTATAAAAGGGCATATGTTGATACAGACACGGTTTACGTCCGACCACTGGAAGAGTTTATAGAGAAATTTAAACCGATTTAAGGAAAATCAAAATGAACGAATGGAAGAAAGTATCTAAAGAATTGCCGCCGTTAGAAATGCCTGTTTGGGCTGGATGGTTTGAATCTGATGGCAGTTTTACACACGGGATATTTGTATTGGCGGATGATGAAATTCGCCCAATGTGGTGGAGATGTGAAGAAACCATATCTCATGACGATTTTGGGTTGCTTATTGGCGATGAATATTATCCTGTAAGTCATTGGATGTATCTACCCGGACCGCCCGAAAATCAGGAGTAATGCAATGGCAAAAATCATAATTGAAATCGAAGATTCACCTAACGGCGGAGTTAGATATGAGCCGCATGGAGACCTACTTATCTTAGATGGTGGTACACCTGCCCAATTAACTTGGGTGGCATTGCAAGATGTTATTTATATGCTTGAGAAAATTGGGGCTATGCAAGTTAAATGAATAAAGGACAGACAATTTCAGACGACCTGAGACAGCTATCAGCCGCCATAAATTATTTAAGCCAAAAGCGCAAAGATATTTTAGACGACCTGAAAGCACGCCCCGAAAGATACGGCTGCCCGTATAGAATTGGGCAGGAATTTAAAACACAGGACGGCGCAGTTTACAAGGTCGAGCAAATCAACGTCTTAACCTATCCAAGCGCAGACGGTTTATGCGCCTACTACCAAGCGCAGGCGGTAAACCAAAACAAACCGCATGACCGAAAAGAATACACCGTACAGATTAAATAGGACTTAAAAAATGAACATTGAAAAAATCATTAATTGGTTCAAAGCAGCAAAACCAAATCCGACCAGTAAAGATGTGATGGTTCAGTTTGGTTGCCATTTTGAAGAAATCAAAGAAATGTGCAACGCCATGAATCTACATTGCGACGATGTAGCTTTGCAAGAGTTGCGATTTAAGAGTAATTGCGCCCCATATCTCAAAGGCGTTGAAAGTATGGATGAAAATCAGTCTGTCGAGATTTTAGACGCGTTGTGCGACCAAATCGTAACAGCAATCGGCGTGGGCTATATGATGGGCTTTGATATGGTCGGCGCGCTGAAAGAAGTCAATTTGTCGAATTGGAGTAAGTTTGACGAAAACGGCAATCCAATCTTTAACGAGAACGGGAAAATCGCAAAAGGCGAAAATTACTTCAAACCCGATTTGGCGAAGTTTGTACGGAGCAATGATGCGCCGACGGCTGAATAACTACCAATCCGACAGGCGGCGGAAATACCGCCTGATGAAAATACGAAAGGCAGGCAGAAAATGATTTCCGATAATAGGCTGCAAACGTTAAAACACTTTGAGGAATTGCTGAGAGATTCCGAGCGGTTGGACTGGCTAATCAAATTCACTGACCGCCTGGGTGTTTTCAACGAAGACGACATGAAAAAGGTAGGCATTAACGGCAAAAACTTCAGGGGATTTATCGATTTGATGATGGCTGTCCCGCTTGATGAATTATTAGCCGATTTGGATCGGGAATAAAACCAAAACCAAAAGGAAAAGGAAATGAAATTACTCAAATTAAAAGAAGTCTTAGAGATGACCGCTTGCGGAAAGACAAAGCTTTATGCCATGATTAAGAAAGATGAATTTCCGCGCCCGTGCAAGATTGGGGCATCTTCCCGATGGCGTTCCGAAGAAGTGGAAAACTGGATTAAAACGCGCCCGGTTTCGTAACGGAAAATCAAAAGCGGGTATTAAATCGGGTATGATTCAGGCGGAAATAACAAATATTCTTTAATTAACAGCAGGTTAGATTCAAAATGCTTTTGTTCATTGATAACTATGACAGTTTCACCTACAACATCGTCCAATATTTCGCCGAACTCGGTCAGGAAGTCGTCGTCCGCCGCAACGACGATATTACGCTTGAAGAAATCGAAGCTTTGAAACCGCAATACCTCGTTATCGGGCCGGGTCCTTGTTCGCCGAAAGAGGCGGGCATTTCGGTCGCCGCCATGCGCCATTTCGCCGGCAAGCTGCCGATTATGGGCGTGTGCCTCGGGCATCAGACGATAGGCGAAGCGTTCGGCGGGGATGTGGTGCGGGCAAAAACGCTGATGCACGGCAAAGTTTCGCCCGTGTTCCATTTGAACAAAGGCATGTTTAAAGATTTGCCCGATCCCGTTACCTGCACGCGTTATCACAGCCTTGTCATCGCCCGCGATACGCTGCCCGATTGCTTGGAAGTAACCGCATGGACGGAAGATCAGGAAATCATGGGTGTGCGGCACAAGGAATACGCCGTCGAAGGCGTGCAGTTCCACCCCGAAGCCCTGTTGACCGAACACGGACACGATATGTTGAAAAACTTTTTGGAAGAATTTAAAGACTTCCAAGCGTCAGCCGCTTAAACCAAACGTCGTCTGAAAACTTTCAGACGACGTTTGACGTAAAAATACCCGTAAAAAGGATTGAACCATGATTACACCGCAACAAGCCATCGAACGATTAATCAGCAACAATGAATTGTTTTACGACGAAATGACCGACCTGATGCGCCAGATTATGAGCGGACAGGTACCGCCCGAACAAATCGCCGCCATCTTGACCGGATTGCGGATTAAAGTCGAAACCGTATCAGAAATCACCGCCGCCGCCGCCGTCATGCGCGAATTTGCCGCCAAAGTGCCGCTGGAAAATTCAGACGACCTCGTCGATATTGTCGGCACGGGCGGAGACGGTGCAAAAACCTTCAATATTTCCTCGACTTCGATGTTTGTCGCGGCGGTGGCAGGCGCGAAAGTCGCCAAACATGGCGGACGCTCCGTTTCCTCGTCCAGCGGCGCGGCAGACGTGATGGAGCAGATGGGCGCGGTGTTGAACATTACGCCTGAGCAAGTCGCCGAAAGCATCCGTCAAACAGGCTTGGGCTTTATGTTTGCCCAAAACCACCACAGCGCGATGCGCCACGTCGCGCCTGTGCGCCGTTCGCTCGGGTTTAGAAGTATTTTCAATATCTTGGGCCCGCTGACCAACCCTGCCGGCGCGCCAAACCAGCTCTTGGGCGTGTTCCACATTGATTTATGCGGCATCCTGTCGCGCGTATTGAAACAGCTTGGTTCCAAACACGTTTTGGTCGTGTGCGGCGAAGGCGGTTTGGACGAAATCACGCTGACGGGCAAAACCCGCGTTGCCGAGCTGAAAGACGGAGAAATCCGCGAATATGACATCAGCCCCGCCGATTTCGGTATCGAAATCCGCCGCGATTTGGACGAAATCAAAGTCGCCAACGCACAAGAATCTTTGGAAAAAATGGATGAAGTGTTGAGCGGCAAACATGGCGCGGCACGCGACATCGTCCTGCTCAACGCCGCCGCCGCGCTCTATGCTGGCAATGTCGTACCTTCGTTGGCGGACGGTGTCAAAGCCGCCGAAGCAGCCATCGATTCAGGTAAGGCAAAAGCGAAAAAAGAAGAATTTGTCCGCTTTACGCAGCAATTTGCTAAAGAGTAAGCGAAGGTCGTCTGAAAACGGGAATTCGATGCTGATTATCGGGAACGGGCTGAAACGCTGCAAAACCGTTCGATAAGCAGTTGAGGAGGATTGAACGTCTTCAAGAAAAGATAGAAAAGTGCCGTCATCAAAAAAAGGTCGTCTGAAAATTTGAACTGCACCCCAAAAGTTGGACATCCCCTCCAACTCACAAGGTGCAGTTTTT
>ERZ772971.1153-NODE-1153-length-15660-cov-5.090099_pt1 | contig 15660 bp, 15 predicted proteins | sample MGYA00511943_ERZ772971 | MGnify/ENA primary metagenome ERZ772971 (study PRJEB29015, sample SAMEA2737929) | human oral metagenome | biome: human oral; feature: human-associated habitat; material: dental | place: China | collected 2144 ... | reverse complement strand
GAAGGCGGGGCGTAGAACGGCGGCTGCCTTTGGGTTGTGGCTGTTTCTTCCAGGTGGCGAGGGTGTTGGGACTGATGCGGTGTCTGGCCGCCACTTCGCGATAGGTGCTATCTTCAAGTTCTGCAAGGATTTTTTTACGGATATGGGCTGGATAGGTCATGATTTTGATGGTTACTGTTTTTTTTGCTATTTAACTATAAAGCAGTCCACGCAGCGACGAAACCCCAACATTTATCCCGCTTGGCGGCGATTTGATGCGCAGGGCAGGCAATCCACTCGTCGTTTCAATCCACGTATCGGTTTTTCCGGTTTTAGACAGGTTTTGACGAATTAGACAAAATTTGTCTAAAACCATCTAATCCTGCTTTTTCAACAGGATAAACCGCACAGCGATTCAGCGCCGTTGTCCCGCGCTTTTCAGGTACGCTATCCCGCATGAACACCCTCATCAGCCAACGCATCCTGAGCCCCCTCGGCGATCTCTACGTCTGCGCCAGCGCGCGCGGTGTCTGTCTGCTCGAGTTTGTTAACACGCAGCGCATCACACGCGAAAGCTGCCAGCTCGAACGCCACTTCGGCTGCCCGATTACCCCCGGCGAGAATGAACATACCCGCCAGACCGCCGCTGAACTCGGCGAATACTTCGCCGGTACACGGCGCGATTTCACCGTCGCCCTGCACCCCGTCGGCAGCGATTTCCGGCAACGCGTCTGGGCGGCACTGCGCGCCATCCCCTACGGCACGACCACGCACTATCAGGCATTGGCGGCCAACATCGGCCATCCTGCCGCTGTGCGCGCCGTCGCTGCTGCCAACGGTGCCAATGCCATCGCTATCCTCATCCCCTGCCACCGCGTCATCGGCAAAGACGGTGCACTGACCGGCTACAGCGGCGGCATCCATCGCAAAGCCTGGCTACTCGCCCACGAACGCGGCGAAGACAAGCTCCCTACCCTGCCCCTTCCTCTATGACCTTGCAACACTTCACCCTTATCTTCCTCGGCGGCGGACTGGGCAGCGTGGCGCGCTACCTGCTCGGCGTCGCCCTGCCCGCCCGCACCTTCCCGCTTGGCACATGGCTGGCAAACCTCATCGGCTGCCTGCTCATCGGCTACCTTGCGCAAACACTTGCACGCGACAACGCCGCCCTGCGCGCCCTTTGCATCACCGGCTTCTGCGGCGGCTTCACCACCTTTTCCACCTTCTCGCTCGACATCGTGCAGCGCTGGCAGGACGGACACTACCTCGTCCCCACGCTCTATCTCATCCTCAGCCTTGCCGGCGGTATCGTCGCCGTCCTCGGCGGCATGGCACTGGCACGCTAACCCCCGCTAACGTACCCCACGCCACCTTGCGGTTGCGCGGGAGCCCGCTGGGCGCATCCCGCCCCATGCTAAAATCCGACCTTTTCTTAATGACACTGAGGTAATCATGAACACAGACGGCATGGCCACCCGCTACCAACCCGCCGACATCGAAAACAAATGGTACGACCGCTGGGAAAAGGGCAACCACTTCGCCCCCAGCGGCAGCGGCAAGCCCTACGCCATCATGATTCCGCCGCCGAACGTCACCGGCACTCTGCACATGGGGCATGCCTTCCAGGACACCATCATGGACGCGCTCATCCGCTACCACCGTATGCTCGGTGACAACACCCTGTGGCAGCCAGGCAGCGACCACGCCGGTATCGCCACGCAGATGGTCGTCGAGCGCCAGCTGAACGCGCAGGGCAAAACGCGGCATGACCTCGGCCGCGAAGCCTTCACCGCCAAAGTGTGGGAATGGAAAGCTGAATCTGGCGGGCAAATCATGCGGCAACTGCGCCGCCTGGGCGCCTCGCTTGACTGGACACGCGAACGCTTCACCATGGATGACGCCCTCTCGCGCGCCGTGCGTACCCTCTTCGTCAAACTCTACGACGACGGCCTTATCTATCGCGGCCAGCGCCTGGTCAACTGGGATCCGGTGCTGAAAACCGCCATCTCCGACCTCGAAGTCGAAAACCGCGAAGAAAGCGGATTCATGTACCACGTCCGTTACCCCTTCGTCGCCGGACAGGGGCTGGACGGGCAGTACATGCACATCGCCACCACCCGCCCGGAAACCATCCTTGCTGACGGCGCGCTTGCCGTGCATCCTGATGATGAACGCTATCGCCACCTGCTCGGCAAAATGGTGCACGTCCCGCTGACCGAGCGCGTTATCCCCATCATCGCTGATGAATACGTCGAAATGGACTTCGGCACCGGCTGCGTGAAAATCACCCCGGCGCACGACTTCAACGACTACGCCGTCGGCCAGCGGCACACCATGGAAGTCATCAACCTGATGAACCCCGATGCCACCCTGAACGACAATGTCCCCGCCGCCTATCGTGGCCTTGACCGCTGGGTGGCGCGCGAGAAAATCGTTGCCGACCTTGATGCTGCCGGATTACTGGAAAAAGTCGAACCGCACACCCTGAAACGCCCCTACGGCGACCGCAGCGGCGTCGTCATCGAGCCCTACCTCACCGACCAGTGGTTCGTGGACCTGTCCAGCGACAAAGGCATGGCCAAACTCACCCAGCCCGCGCTCGACGCCGTGCGCGATGGCCGCATCAAATTCGTGCCGGACAACTGGAAAAACACTTACTACAACTGGATGGAAAACCTGCAAGACTGGTGCATCTCGCGCCAACTCTGGTGGGGGCACCGCATCCCCGCCTGGTATGACGCCGACGGCAACGTGTACGTCGCCGAAAACGAAGCAGCGGCGCGCGCCAAATACCAGTTGCCCGCCGACCTGCCGCTCACCCAGGACGAAGACGTGCTGGACACCTGGTTTTCCTCGGCGCTGTGGCCATTTGCGACACAAGGCTGGCCGGACGACACCGCCGACCTGCGCGACTTCTACCCCGGCAACGTCCTCGTCACCGGCTTTGACATCATCTTCTTCTGGGTGGCGCGCATGGTCTTGATGGGACTGTACTGCATGGACGGCGCGGTGCCGTTCAAAGAAGTCTATATCCACGGCCTGGTGCGCGACAGCGAAGGACAGAAAATGTCCAAATCCAAAGGCAACGTCCTCGACCCGCTCGATATCATCGACGGCATTGACGGCGAAGCCCTGGTCGCGAAACGCACCAGCGGCATGATGCAGCCACAAAAAGCCGAAAAAATCGCCGCGCAAACCCGCAAAGAATACCCGGACGGCATCGCCGCTTACGGCACCGACGCCCTGCGTTTCACCTTCGCCGCGCAAGCGACCATGGGCCGCGACATCGTCTTCGATACCAAACGCGTCGAAGGCTACCGCAACTTCTGCAACAAACTGTGGAATGCCGCCCGCTTCGTACAAATGCAGACCGCAGGCCAAACCATCACCGCTGCCCCCGTCGCCGAGAAAAACGCCGCTGACCGCTGGATATACGGCGCACTCGACCGCACCATCCGCAGCGTACGCGAAGCGTTTGACACCTACCGCTTCGACTTCGCCGCGCAAGCCCTGTACGACTTCATCTGGAACCAGTACTGCGACTGGTACCTCGAACTCGCGAAACCCATCCTCGGCAAACACAACGACGATGACGCCGAAAAAGCGCGCACCCGCCACACCCTGCTCAACGTCCTCGAACAAGCGCTGCGCCTTATCCACCCGCTCATGCCCTACATCAGCGAAGAAATCTGGCAACAAACCGCGCCGCTACTCGGTGCAACGGGCGACACCCTCATGACCCAAGCCTATCCGGCAGCGACCAACGGCGAAGACCCGCAAGCCGATGCCGAAATCGCCTGGCTGCAAGAAACCCTGCTCGGGGTGCGCAAAATCCGCGCCGACATGAACATCGCCCCTGGCAAACCGCTGCCGCTCATCATCAGCGGCCTGGACGACAACGCCAGAGGCTACCTTGCCGCCCAAGAACGCAGCCTGCTCGCGCTGGGCCGCCTCGACAGCATCCGCGTCCTCGCGGATGGCGAAGCCGAACCCGAAGCCGCCGCCTTCATGGTTGGCAGCGCGAAAAACATGATTCCGCTGGCGGGGCTTATCGACAAAACTGCCGAACTTGCTCGCCTCGACAAAGAAATCACGAAACGCGAACAAAACATCGCCCGCCTCAGTGGACAGCTGGCAAACGTTCGCTTCACCGCCAGCGCCCCCGCCGCCCTGGTCGAACAGACCCGCGCCCAACTCGCCAGCGACGAAGAAACCGTCGCCGCCCTGCGCGCGCAGCGGGAAAAAGTCGCAGCGTTGTAAACATTCAGGGCTATCCCGCTTGGCAGCTGCCACAAACCCAGCATTTACGCCGCTTGGCGACGGCTCCAGTGTTCATCCCGCTTGGCGCGAGGTCAGCATTTATTGCTTGACGCGCCATCCAATTCCACATCCCACACAAAAAATCCCTTCCCCCGCTTGCGGGGGAAGGTGGCCGCAGGCCGGAAGGGTGCATAAAAAACCCAGCATCCGCCCGCTTGGCGGCTTTCCGTAAACCCAATATCTATCCCGCTTGGTGGCGAACCCAGTATTTGCACCGCTTGGGGCTGCCTAATTCCGCATTCCTCACAAAAAAATCCCTTCCCCCGCTGGCGGGGGACGGGGCTCCCATGAAAAAAATGCTCGCATTTTTTTCATGGGTACCCGGGAAGGTGGCCGCAGGCCGGAAGGGGGAAATAAAAAGCCAGCGTTTACCTCGCTTGGCGCAAACCTGGTTTTCATCCCGCTTGGCCGCTTTATGGCCGCACTCGTTTTTACCATTCCCCTACCGGTACCAGCTCCATGTCATACATCCGCCCGGCGGGAACGTTCCCGCTGCACGGAAGTTGCCCCAAAGCCCGTCACCAGACGGGCTTTTTGCTTCCTGCCGCCTGGCTGCTGCAAGGCGGGTATTGACGTTGCTTACTGCCGCCGTGAATGCCCTGCGGCGGCGGACATAGGCAAGCGGTATTATTTTTGTGGAAGGGCGGGGTTCAATGTGGTTTTTCACGTTACAATTATCATCCTTTCCACTTCAAGGAGGCTCTTATGAACTACACCTGTCGCGATGTCATCGTGCCAAACCGCCCGACACTGCATCCCGCAATGACCATTTCTGGCGCGTTTGCCGCCATCCATCACCGTAATGAGCGCTTTTTCCCGGTGGTGGACGATGCCGGCGAGTTTATCGGCATTTTCAATAGCAGGTCGCTGGTGGAACTGCTGCTGCCACGTAGCCTCACCGCCAATCTCGGCCGCGAGATGAATCCACCGGAGCTGAATTTCATGAAGACCACGGTCAGCGAACTACGTCAGCGCCTGCGCGAACATTATGAAGATCCGATTACCGATTACCTGATTCGCGATGAAGTGCCGCAGTGCACCCCCGATACCAGCCTGATGGAGGCACTGTACCTGCTCTATCGCAGCCGCCGCAGTCACGGCGTGGTACTGGCAAAGAACAGCCGCTACTATCTCGGCCTGGTCAGCATCAGCAGCATTCTCGATAGCATCATCAGGGCCGCATAGGGGGCATCATGCAGGGATCTCATGCAATTTTTGGCCTCGATCCGATGTGGTTGTCGGGCATCATTCTGGTCATCGTCTATATCGTCCTCATCATGGAGAAGCTCAACCGCGCGGTCACAGCGCTGCTTGGTGCGATGCTGATGATTTACTGCGGTCTGCTTAATCAGCACCAGGCGCTGGAAAAGGTGGATTTCAATACGCTGTGGCTGCTCACCGGCATGATGATGCTGGTCAATATCACCTCGAAGACGGGCGTGTTCCAGTACGTCGCCATCCGCTCGGCAAAATGGGTGCGCGCCGACCCGGTCGGCATCATGCTGATGCTCGCCGGCATCACCTCGCTCTTTTCTGCCCTGCTGGATAACGTGACAACGGTGTTGCTCATCACCCCGGTAACGCTGCTGATTACCGAGCAGCTCAAGGTGCGTGCCTTCCCCTACCTCTTTGCCACCATCCTCGCTTCCAATATTGGTGGCACGGCAACCCTCATCGGCGACCCGCCGAACATCATCATCGGCTCGAAAAACGACCTCAGCTTCGGCGAATTCATCTATCACATGACGCCGATCGCCCTCATCATCATGCTCGCCATCTGCGCCGTGTTGTGGCTCATACACCGCCGCAGTCTGAAAACCACCCTGCGCGCCCGCGCCGCCATCATGCGTTTCAACGAAAAAGACGCGATTACCGATGTGCGCCTGCTGAAAAAATGCGCTTTCGTCTTTGCCCTCGTCCTCCTCGGTTTCTTCGTCGGCCACCCGCTCGGCGTCGAGCCCGGCACGGTGGCGCTATCCGGCGCTGCCCTCCTAATGCTGCTCGCCTACGGCAAGCAGCCGGCGGAAAAGCAAACGGAAAACGTCCATCACGCCTTCGCCGAAGTGGAGTGGATCACCATCTTCTTCTTCATGGGACTGTTCATTATTGTCGGTGCGGTCGAACAAAGCGGGCTGCTGGACGTACTGGGACACAAACTCGTCGCCGCCACTCAGGGCGATGTGCCGAAAATGGCCTACGCCGTGCTGTGGGTCTCGGCCATCCTTTCCTCCGTGCTGGACAACATCCCCTTTGTCGCCACCATGATTCCGCTCCTGCAATCGGCAGGCGCAGGCATTGATCCGGCCACCTTCGAGCCGGTGTGGTGGGCGCTGGCTTTGGGCGCCTGCCTCGGCGGCAACGGCACCCTCATCGGCGCGAGTGCCAACCTCACCGTCGCCGCCTTTGCCGAGCGCGCCAAACAGCCCATCGGCATGGTGCAGTTCGCCAAATACGCCTTCCCGCTGATGCTGTTCACCATCCTGCTGTCGCATATTTACCTGTGGCTGCGTTATTTCTGATGCACCGCCACACGACCCCGCCCCTCTCCTTTGGGGCGGGGATGGTGAAGAAGTATTTGATTTGCCAATGATTACGCCCTAGCGTGGGCGGAAGGCGGTTTGTCGCCTGCGGAGGCTATCGGCTACAATGCCACCTTTCCTTTCAACTCCGTAACAACTTCATGGGAACACAGATGGACGACACAGCAATCCGGCAACTCATCCAGCGCGAAATGGCACAAACCGAAGCGTTGATGCAGGCTGAAATGCGGGCGGAAGTGCCGCTGGCGGAACTGGTGATGCAATACGCCATCGGCGACGGCGGCAAGCGCTTCCGCCCGCTGCTGACCCTGCTGAGTTGCGGACTCTGTACCTACCACGACGAGCACGCCATTACTGCCGCCGCCTTCATCGAATTTATCCATAACGCCACCCTGCTGCACGACGACGTGGTGGATGAATCCGCGCTGCGCCGTGGCAAACCGTCCGCCAATATCGCCTTCGGCAATGCCGCCAGCGTTCTGGTCGGCGATTTCCTTTATACCCGCGCCTTCCAGCTGATGGTGCGCACCGGCAACAGCGACGTCATCGCCATGATGGCCGATGCGGTCAACCTGATTGCGGCGGGCGAAGTGATGCAGCTCGGCAACATGCACGATCCCGATGTCGATGAAACCCGCTACTACCGCGTCATCGAGCTGAAAACCGCCGTGCTATTCGCTGCTGCCTGCAAAGTGGCGGGACTGCTTGCCGGCCTTGACCCGGCACAAAGCGAGCAACTCGCCATTTATGGCCGCAAACTCGGCATGGCCTTTCAGATTATGGATGATTTACTGGATTACACCGGTGATGAAGCGCTGATTGGCAAAGCGCTGGGCGATGACCTCGCCGAGGGCAAGCCAACCCTGCCGCTCATCCGCGCCCAGCAACAATTACCCACCGCTGACAAAGCACGCCTGCGCCACATCATCGAGCAGGGAGAACGCGAGGCAATTGGTGAAGTCATCGTCTTACTGCATGCAACCGATGCCCTGCCATACAGCCGCGAAGCCGCCGCACGATTGGCCGATGAAGCGGTGCAAGCACTCGCCACTTTCCCTGACAACGACTACAAAACCGCACTCACCGCCCTGGCGGCGCGCACCACCGAACGCCGCCGCTAAAACCAGAAACGGTAGGCCAAATAACCGCTCATCAAGAGCGACATGGTAATAACCGCTGGACGAATCAGGCGGTTACCCTTGCTGATAATCAACCCGGCCGCAAGACGCGCACCGAGCAACTGCCCAACTGCCATCGTCAGACCGACCAGCCAAATCACCCGGCCTCCGGCCAGAAAAACGAAGAGCGACATCAGATTGGTGGTGGCGTTATACGCCTTCGCCTCTATCGTCGCGTTTTGCAGCGTATAGCCGCGCAAAGCAATCAACGCCAGCATCAAGAAACTGCCTGTGCCCGGGCCGAGGAATCCGTCATAAAACCCCAGCGGAAAGAGCGCGCCGCCGACAAAATGAGCATAAGGCAAACGCGCTTCCTGCTCCATCGTGCCCAGCGACGGCATAAAAATGAATAGCAGGGCGACCGTTGCCAAAAGCAGCGGCAAAACCTTGCGTAACAGATCGGGCGGCAGCCACTGCACTACGGCTGCTCCTGCCGCAGCGCCGAGCGCACAGGCGACAATCCCGGGTAACAATTTGCGGAAACGAATCTGACCACGGCGGACAAAATACCAAGTTGCCGACAGCGTACCGAAACTGCCCTGCAACTTGTTCGTGGCCAATGCCGCATCCGGCGGCAGTACCAGCATCAGCGCCGGTACCGTCAACATCCCGCCACCGCCGGCCAGCGTATCAACAAAACCCGCCAGCATTCCGACCAATAACAACGGCAACAGCACCCACAAAGACGCACCGGCATTGAGCAACTCATTCAGCATGATCAGCCTCTATCCACGCATCCAGCTGCGCCACCAGCTCGGGCAGCCCCAGCCGCTTCAAACTCGAAAACAGCTGCACTGAAAACGGCGCATGCCAGTTCACCAACTCACTGCGCAGCGCGCGCAACTGTTTCTCTGCCACACTACGACTGAGCTTGTCCGCCTTCGTCAACAACACATGTGCGGGTAACTGCCGCTCGGCGCAACATTCCAGCATACGAATATCCAGTTCCTTCATCGGATGGCGGATATCCATCAATAGCACCACCCCGCGCAGCACCTCACGTTGCAACAAATAGCGACCAAGCAGAGCCTGCCAGTGCGCGCGCACCTGTTCCGGCACTTCGGCATAACCATAACCTGGCAGATCGACCAAAAAACACCCTGCATCAGGCAGGGCAAAATAATTGATGAGCTGTGTCCGCCCCGGTGTACGCGACACCCGGGCCAGCGTCTTCTGATTCGTCAACGTATTTAGCGCGCTCGACTTGCCGGCATTCGAGCGGCCGGCAAAGGCGATTTCAACACGCGCAGCAGCCGGAAATTGCGCCTCGCGATTGGCGGAAAAGGCAAAAACCGCCTGCTGGTAACGACTATTCATCTCTTGTAAAATGCAGAAAAACCGCCTGAAATTCTATATCAGGCCTTTGACAAACAACAAAAGAAAAATCTTGCGGAGCAAGTCATGAAAAAAGGCATAGTGACAATCCTGACCATCGCCGTTGCCGGCTGGGCACAAGCCGCCGATATCAAAGTGGGCGAAGAAAAAGCGGCCGTGTGTGCTGCCTGCCACGGCCCCGGTGGCGTGAGCAGCAACCCCGAATGGCCAACACTGGCGGGACAGGGGCAAAAATACCTGGAAAAACAATTGCGTGATTTCAAGAGTGGCGAGCGCCCAAGCCTTATCATGCAGCCGCAAGCCGTCTTACTCTCTGACGAAGACATCGCCAACGTCGCCGCCTACTATGCGGCGCAAACCCCACCACCTGCCGCGACCGAAGGCGCAGGGGAAAATCCTGAAGAACTGCTGGCGCTTGGTGAAGCGCTCTATCGCGGCGGTGACCTCGACAAAAATATCCCCGCCTGCCTGGCCTGCCATGGCCCCGCCGGTGCCGGTATCGAACCGGCCGCTTTCCCACGCGTCTCCGGGCAGCATGCCAAATATACCCGCACCCAGCTGGACGCCTTCAAAATCTCGGCTCTCATTGACCAGCAGGCAAGCGAAACCGACCCGAGCAGTCTCGTCGTGCGCGGTAACGATCCGAACGGCATGATGCGTGACGTGGCGGAAAAACTCACCCCCAAACAAATCGAAGCCGTCGCCCGCTATATGCAGGGACTGCATATGCCGGAAACCCCCTGAATTGCACCAACACGATGACCAGTGGTGGCGACAACCCCTTGAGCGCCTGACCGATAACCAATGGGAAGCCCTCTGCGACGGATGCGGACTGTGCTGCCTGAACAAAATGGAAGATATTGATACGGGAGAAGTGTACTTCTCCCGTGTTGCTTGCAAACTACTGGACATCCACAGCGGGCGCTGCCGCGATTACCCTTGCCGCCACACCCAAGTGCCGGATTGCCTCAGCCTGCGCGAGCTACCGCGCCAGGACTACTCCTGGTTGCCGCCCAGCTGCGCCTACCGCCTGCGCCATGAAGGCAAAAACCTGCCCGACTGGCACTACCTCGTCTGCGGGGACAAAAAAGAAGTGCACCGCCGACACCGCAGCGTGCGCCACTTCGCACTCAGTGAAAACGAAGGCCACGCCATAGACGACTACCTCATGTACCGTCTTGAAGACATACTCGGAGCCTAGGAACCATGACCAACCCATCCGTATTGTTATTGCGCATCACCGCCGCCATCATCATTCTCGTCGCCATTGCCGGCACCGCCCTCATGATCAAACGCCAGCGCGACCGAGAACGCGACATGCAGGACGGCCATCCCAAATACCGGGGTTCGACCCTTGATGCCCCGCCTGCTGAACATAACCGCAAAACCAGCCGCCTCAATCCTGGTATCTTCGGCGGCAGCAAAAATAGTGCTCCGTCCAAGCCACGCAGCAAACCGCCGGAACTGATCGTCCCGCTCACCATCATGGCGCCGAACAATCGCCCGTTCAGCGGCAAAACCATCGCCCGTCTTGTGCAAGCCTTCGGTCTGCAATACTCGCCCAACCAGACCTATGAACTCATCGGCGCCGGCGGACGCGAAATCTTCTGCACCATGCTGGACGTGCGCCGCCCCGGTATCTTCCCGCGAAACCTGGATAACGCGGAACACAACTACGAAGGCCTCATGCTGGTGCTGCAACTGCCGGTCAGCCAGGAACCCGTCAAAGACTGGGAAACCTTCAGCGCTCTCGCCCACGAAATGGCGGAGCACTGCGACGGTCGCCTCAGCGATCATAACCGTCGCCCGCTGGAAGAACGTGCACTTGCACGCTACCGCAAAAATATTGAAGGCTACGAAGTGCACTATCAGAACTGGCTGCGCCTCCAGCGCGGCTGATACAGGAAGGCGCCTTTACCTAGCCGCCAAAATCCCCGCCTGAATAATGAAGCAGCAATAAAAAACCGCCCCGAAGGGCGGTTTTTTTATGCAAGTCGTGATTACTTGATAAGGCTGGCAAAGTAGGTCAGGGTGCGGATGAGCTGGTTGGTGTAACTCATTTCGTTGTCGTACCAAGCAACGGTCTTCACCAGCTGTTTGTCGCCGACGGTCATCACTTTGGTTTGCGTGGCGTCAAAGAGTGAGCCTTCGCTGATACCGACAATATCGGAAGAGACCAGTTCTTCTTCGGTGTAGCCGAAGGATTCGTTGACAGCGGCTTTCATCGCGGCATTGACTTCTTCGGCGGTGACTTTTTTCTCCAGTACGGTGACGAGTTCAGTCAGGGAACCGGTAGTGACAGGTACGCGTTGTGCGGCGCCATCCAGTTTGCCTTGCAGTTCAGGGATGACGAGACCGATGGCTTTCGCGGCGCCAGTGCTGTTCGGCACGATGTTGGCGGCAGCGGCACGGGCGCGGCGTTTGTCGCCTTTACGGTGCGGGGCATCAAGGGTCATCTGGTCGCCGGTGTAGGCGTGGATGGTGGTCATGAGACCTTCGACGATGCCGAATTTGTCTTGCAGGACTTTGGCCATCGGCGCTAGGCAGTTGGTGGTGCAGGATGCGCCGGAGATAACGGTTTCAGTGCCGTCAAGGATTTGGTGGTTGACGTTGTAAGCGATGGTTTTGATGTCGTTACCGCCCGGTGCGGAGATGACAACTTTTTTCGCGCCTGCCTTGATGTGTTTCTCGGCTTTGTCTTTGCTGGTGAAGAAACCGGTGCATTCGAGGACGACGTCCACACCCAATTGGCCCCACGGCAATTCTTCCGGGTTGGCGTTGGAGAAGACTTTGATTTCTTTACCGTTGACGACGAGGTTGTCACCTTTGAGTTCGGCGGTGCCGTGGAAGCGGCCTTGTGAGGTGTCATATTTGAAGAGGTGCAGCAGCATGTCGGCCGGAGTGAGGTCGTTGACGGCGACGACTTCGATATTTTTCGCTTTGTCCATTTGGCGCAGAGCGAGGCGGCCGATACGTCCGAATCCGTTGATGGCGACTTTGATTGTCATGGGTTTTATCTCCTGGTTTGTGGGTTGAAAGCTGCGCGATTATAGCACTATTGCCTCAACTATTTAGAAAAAGCGTTGATTGTCAGCCTCACTTAGGGTTTGCTGGAAGGAGGTAGCAGGCGGGATAAAACCTGGATTTATGCCGGACGCGTCTCACCGTCCCACTCATGCAGTAGCGCCTCTACCGTGCCGTTCTCACGCAGGAAATAAAGCTGGCGCGGCTTGATGTACACACGCTGTCCCGTCTGCAACGGCTGGCGGCGGAAAACCTGCGCCGGTAGCGGCAATTGCCAGCGCGCGTCATTGCCCCAGCCCAGGTTATGCACCGTGAGGCGGTAGTTCGCGCCAAGCAGGGTGATATCGTCGATGACCAGTGGCAGTTGCACATGGCCTGGCGGGTGGTCGGCGAGTTCGATGTCCTGTACGCGCAGGGCAAGTTCGCCGTTGCCGTCGGCAAGAGGCTGCTCGATTTTCGCCCAGGCACGGCCACTGTGCACGATATGTGCGGCGAGGTGCGCAGGAAAACGCTGCGTTTCGCTCATGAAAGCGAAAACTTGCGCATCGGCGGGCGCGGCGTAGAGCTGCAGCGGGTCGGCGTTTTGCGCGATGGCGCCGTGACGCATCACCACGATTCGATCAGCAAGATCAAGCGCTTCTTCGCGGTCGTGGGTGACGAAAACACCGGTGAAGCCCAGCTCGCGTTGCAGGCCTTTCAGCCACAGACGCAAATCCTGGCGCACTTGCACGTCCAGCGCACCGAAAGGCTCGTCAAAAAGCACCACTTCCGGCGCGGTAGCCAGTGCCCGTGCCAACGCTACCCGCTGCTGCTGCCCGCCGGACAGTTGCGCCGGGTAACGGTTGCCGAAGGCAGCGAGCTGTACCATTTCCAGAAGTTGCGCGACCTTCTGCCGGATGACGTTTTTCGCCGGACGCTGCCCGCGCGGCAGCACGGTAAGCCCAAAAGCAACATTATCGGCAACAGTCAGGTGCTTGAAGAGCGCGTAATGCTGGAAGACAAAGCCGATATGACGCGCACGCACGGGGACATTGGTCACATCGCGGCCATTCAGGACGATGCGCCCACCGTCCGCCGATTCCAGCCCGGCGATCAGGCGCAGCAGGGTCGTCTTGCCGCTGCCGGACGGGCCCAGGAGTGCCGCCATCTCGCCCGTCTCAATGCGCAAATCCGTGGGCAAGAGCGCCGGAAACTCGCCGAAACGCTTGTGTAACTGAATAACCTCAATACTCATACATGCTCCTCATGCCGGGCGACCCAAGCTTTCAACACCAGCGTCGCGAGCGCAATACACACCAGCAACATCGCGCTGGCAAATGCAGCCGCCGCCTGATAATCCTGATACAACAATTCCACATTGAGCGGCAGCGTCATCGTTGCGCCGCGAATATTGCCGGACACCACCGACACCGCGCCGAACTCGCCAACCGCGCGCGCATTCGTCAGCGCCACGCCATAGAGCAGCGGCCAGAGAATCGTCGGCAACGTAATGCGCCGCCACAACTGCCACGGACTCGCGCCCAAAACCACCGCCGCTTCCTCCTCCGCTGCGCCGTGCTGTTGCATAAACGGCACCAGCTCACGCGCCACAAACGGACAGGTCACAAACACCGTCACCAGCACGATCCCCGGCACGGCAAACATCAACTGCCAGCCGCGCGCAGCGAACCACGCGCCGAGCGGCGCATTCTCGCTGTACAACAACAAATACAGCAGACCGGCGATGACGGGCGATACCGCAAACGGAATATCAAGCAGCGTCAACAAAAACGCCCTGCCGCGAAAACGAAAACGCGTGACCAGCCAGGCAAACGCCAGCCCGAACACCACATTCACCGGCACCGTGACCGCTGTGACCAGCAGCGTCAAAAACAACGCATGACGCGTATCCGGCACAGCGAGCGCGGTAGCAAACGCTCCCCAACCCTTGGCAAACGCTCCGGCAAACACCACCGCCAGCGGCAGTACCAAAAACAACAGCGCGAACAGCAGCGCCAAACCAATCAACACCCGGCGCATCACGCCCTCCCGAAACGGCGCAAGAAAAAGCCCTGCCACACATTCACCACCAGCAATAGCAGCAACGACAGCGCGAGCATCACCGATGCCAGCGCGGCAGCGGCAGGCATATCAAACTCCTGCAAACGCTCAAAAATCACCAGCGACACCACCTTGCTCACAAACGGCTGATTGCCGGCAATAAAAATCACCGCGCCGAACTCACCAAGACTGCGCGCGAACGACAGCACCACCCCGCTCACCAGCGCCGGCGAGAGCAGCGGCAGAATCACGCGGCAGAACACCTGCCAGGGACGAGCGCCCAGCGTCGCTGCCGCTTCCTCCACCTGACGCGGTAGCGCTTCCAACACCGGCTGCACCGCGCGCACCACAAACGGAATACTGGTAAACACCATCGCTACCACAATCCCCAGCGGTTGAAACGCCACCTGCACGCCCAGCGCGGCAAGCGGTCGCCCCAGCCAGCCATCGGCGGCAAAAAGAGCAGCAAGGGCAATCCCCGCCACCGCCGTGGGCAGGGCAAACGGCAAATCGACGAGCGCATCGACCATCCCCCGCCCGAAAAAACGATAACGCACCAACACCCAGGCAAGCAGCAGCCCGCAGACCGCGTTCACCAGCGACGCCCAGGCTGCCGCCCACAGCGTCACGCGGAACGCCGCCAGCACCTGAGCATCAGAAATCACCGCCCAATAATCCGTCAGCGACAACCGCGCCACATTCATGACCAGACCGGTGAGCGGCAGCAACAGCACCAGCGCAACAAAAAACAGCGATAACCCCAGCGACAGACCAAAACCGGGCAACACCTGCAAACGGCGCGGGGGGGGCAAAGTAGAAACAGGCGACATGATGAACCCTCTTGCAATCGGGCGGGCGAGTATAAAACGCCGCCCGCGCGCGCTTTATGCCAAAAAGGCATAAGGGACAAACCGGGGATGGATATGGATTGCGCCAGGGAAGCCCGCAATTACGCTGCTTGGCGCCCGCCGACATTGAACCGCAGCGCCACCATCGCCGTATTGTCCAACCCGCCATGACAGAGTATCGGCGGGATGATGCTGAGCGGGGAGTCTTCCAGCGTCAATTCAGGTGTAATGGCTTCGTACACGACAAAAAACAAAACCCGCTGAAAAACATAGCAAAGTGTAAGTTTTACGACGACATACACCATGCCAAATTCCAGCGGGTTTTCCGACATCTTAGAACGTGTTCATTGTCTCAGTCTCTGCTGTAAACTATCGGCATGAACAGAAAAACCTACC
>ERZ772971.1151-NODE-1151-length-15666-cov-4.839152_pt1 | contig 15666 bp, 11 predicted proteins | sample MGYA00511943_ERZ772971 | MGnify/ENA primary metagenome ERZ772971 (study PRJEB29015, sample SAMEA2737929) | human oral metagenome | biome: human oral; feature: human-associated habitat; material: dental | place: China | collected 2144 ... | reverse complement strand
TCGGCTAGCTAGCGCGGCTTTTTGCTCGTTTAGCTCGGCGAGCCTTTGCGACAAGCTCAAATTTGAGCCCGTTAGCTTTAAAATCTCGCTTTGCGTATCCGCCGCAAACTGCGCACAGACGCGGCCAAGCTCCTTTTTATAGGCCTCGATACCAAGGCGAGATTTTTGGCTACTAGGCCCAAAAAGCGTCTCGTAAAGATACTGCTTAAACTCCTCGACGCCGCTGTTTTGTCCGCCCTCAAAGTAGCTTTTGGCGCTCACGGCGAAAAACTCCGCCCCGATACCCAGCTCCCGCGTGCGCTCCTCGACGCTCTTTTTGGCGTAGGCGGCGACCTCGTTTAGCTCGCCTTCTTTTAGCACGTCCGCGTGAGTTAGCAACACGGCGAGCTTTACGGCATGCGAGTTTTGCAAGCTTGCGACGATGAAGTCCAGATCCTTTTGCGTGGCGCTTTGCGAGACGTTCATCAGGTGCACCATCAGGTCGCACTCCTGCATAAATCTCCGCACCAGCTCCTCGCGCGCAGCCACCGCGTCGTCGATGCCCGGCGTATCGATGATGCGCACGTTGTCCTTTAAAAGCTCCAAATTTTCGTAGAGATCGACGCTTTTTACAAATTTAGCGTATTTGGAGTCCGCCGAGGTGTAGAGCTTGATCTCGTCTGTTTTTACGGTTTTGCTAGCGGGCTGATCGGAGCAAATTTGATCCGCGCTAGAGCTTTTAAATGCGGCTTTTGATTCGCCCTCCGTGTCAAATTTGGCGGTTAAATTTTGCGCCGTTTCGCTCGGATCGCCCTCAAATTTGACGCCTGTTTCGCCGTAAATTTGGGCTATATCGTCATATTGATCTTTTGCTATGCCAAGCTCTTTTAGCTCCGTCTTGCTCCAAAAATTTACCTTCGCAAAAGGCTCGGGTGCATACTTTAGCACGGTCAAATTTACGGTTTCCGGCACATTTGAGGCGCCCAGAATTTTCTTGCCCAGTAGCGCGTTTAGCAGGGTTGATTTGCCCGCGTTTATGACGCCCGTGACCGCGACGTTAAACTCTAGCTCGTGCGCTTTTTGCCTCGCTTTTGCTGCCGCGTTTGCGACGTGCGCGCCCGGGTTTAGTGACAAAATTCGCTCGCAGATATCGTTTAGCGCGTCTATTTTTTGATGAAAGACGTCTGATTTTTTAAAATTTGCGCCCTCTTGTTCGTTCCCTGCAGGCAAATCTGCGCTAAGAGAGCGCAAAAACGCCGCAAGCCGCTTAAAATGCGCGGCGGAGATTATATTTTCGGTTTGCAGGATTTCTAAGGCGGCCAGGAGTTTTGATTTTGAGATTTTTGCGGATTTTAGAGCGTTTATCGCGCCTAGCTGAGCGCACTGCAGGCTGTATATATCGGCCTTTAGCCCAAGCGCGTAAAGGATATCTCTAAACTCCTTTAGCGCCATAAATCTATCGAAATTCTCCGCATCCGCCGCGAGTAAAACGGCGAGGCTTCGCTCGTCTGCGGGAATTTGCGTCTTGGGGTCTAAAAATAGCTTAAGAGTGCCCCAAATTTCGCTTAAAAATTTATCCGTATCCACCGCTTCGCCTTTGGTAAAATTTGCGCCCGCAAGGTCGCTTTCGGGGCGAAATTTAGCATAAATTAAATTTAAACAAGCTTGGGTGGCGGGTTATTTTCACGATAAATTTAAAGCGGTTCGCAGGAGAGATAAATTTGACGGCAAAATCGCGTCAAATTTACATAGCGGCTCGCGGCTGAATGATGTTTTGATCAAATTTTTGCTCGGTGTCTTCGCTCATTATGCGCAAAATTTTGCTGCGTTTGATCTTCGCGTCGTTTTTAAATATCGCGCGCACCTTGTCCATGCCAGCGTAGAAATCACGCATGAGCACGACGCAGATGTACTTGCCAAAAAACGTCGGCTTTATTACGCCGTTTTCTTCGTAGATCGCATTCACTAGCTTTAGCAAGCTAAGCTCGACGAATAGATCTTTGTTGATGTTTGCGTCATTTTGCTCGTTGTAGGCTTTGATATCGACCGCACCATCAAAAAGCCTTGTTAAAAATGTATATTTTAGTCTCTCTTTTTTGCTAAATGCGCATTTTGCGATGACCGGGCTTTGCCTGTCTTTGATCTTTCTGCCGTAGTCAAGTAGGTTAAAGGCGTTTATAACTAGCTCGCCGTCAAGAAAGCTAAAAGCACCGCTGCCCACACCAACATACTCTAAATTTGAGCCCACGTATTCGTCGCGAAGGTCTGCGCTTTTTTCATTTGAAAATGCCCAAGCGTTGCTTTGTCTGTAGTCGCTTTTAGCAAATTTGCTCACGATTATCTCGTAAAATTCGCGCTCGTTATCGACGTTTGAGACGCCCAGCGAGCGAGCGATGTTCTCTCTCGTTAGCTCCGATTTCATGAGTGGATAGAAAGTGATCTGCTGCGGAGAGATCGATTTTGCGACGTTTATGTCGTTTATGAGCTGCTCTTTTGTTTGATTTGGCAGGTTAAAGATGAGATCCAGGCTGATGACCGGGATCTTGCCCAGAGCCTGCTCGAGCTTTCTTTTTGTCTCTTCAGCCGAGCCAAATTTCTCATATCTGCCGACTCTTTTTAGTGTCTCGTTATCAAAGCTTTGCACGCCTACGCTTAAGCGGTCGATAAGCCCGTCAAAACGGCTGAGGCTTTCTGGCGAGATGTGGTTTGGATCGCTCTCGGCCGAGATATCTTCGATGCTAAAGAGATCTTTGGCGAGTTTTAGCGTCTTTTCAAGCTCGGGTTCGTTAATCAGCGTCGTGCCGCCGCCCACGTAAAGCGAGCTAAAATCAAAGCCGGCCTCTTTTATCTGCCTCATCTCCTCACGCAAATTTTCAAAGTAAATTTTCGCAAGCTCCTGCTCGTAATGATACTTGTGAAACGAGCAATACGGACAAAACGTGTGGCAAAACGGCACGTGAGCGTAAAGCATATACTCTGTATTTTCGCGCGGCGTTTTTACGTATTTTTTATCTAAGATGTCGATATTTAGGCCGTTATAAAGAGATTTTTGCATGGTATTATGGGCATAATTAATCGAAAATCTTTCTATAATATTCTTAAAACCCATAATTAATTTTCTCCCGTAAATCCAAATTTATGTTCGTAAGGATATCTAAAATTTTATTAATCTCGCCTTGAAAAGGGCTGAATTTGCCGAAGTTTTATCAAAATAGGGCGTAAAATTTAAAATTTCAGCCCGTATTTTGAAGCAAAAATCTACCTGCATATCCTTGATATTTGTTTGCTTTGCGCAAAATTCGCCGCCAAGTTACAGCTTGCTTAGGATTTAGCATAGCGGTTGTGGGTAGCCGCGGCTAGATATCTGGTTTATATTATTTACCGAGTTTAGCGCATATCGCCCGCCTTTTGCTTTGAGATTATCAGGCTTGAGTCCAGCTCGAATTTCTCGCCGCTTTTAGTCTGCAGATAGTAAAATTTACCCAGAGCCGATAGGACTTTGACGTTGTAGAGCTCTACGGAGTCGTCTCGCTTCCAAGCGTACGTTTTGCAGACGGGAGAGAGATTTATCGCGCTTGCCTTGAGCGGGCCGCTACGATTGCCGTTTTTATCGTACGTTAAAACCGAGTTTTCAAAAACGACCTCATCGCTAGACGCAACGCCTATATCTTTGCCGTTAGCGTCTATAAATTTTATCTCGTCGTTTACTCCGCTAAAAATATACGTCTCGTTGCCGTCTTTTACGGCTAGCTCGGCCTTTTGTTTATTGTACGAGACGATTTGCGCCTTTTGTTTTGCGTAGCAGCCGTCCTTCGCTCCCGCGCCGATACAGCCGTTTTGATTATTTTGGCAAACGCTTTTTGGCAAAGCATTTAAGGCGTCTTTTTTGAGCGATAGCATTTTGTAGTTTATATTTCCCAGATCGGCTACTTGGACGATTTTACCGCTCATAACCGCGACGATGACTAAATTTATGATTATCAAAGACCAAAAATTATCTTAAAATAATCTATATCCTTAGATGTTATCAACGCCCTAAACAAAACGGCAAAAAATGCCATAAAAAGCACTAAAAAAGCGGTAGTAAACCCATCCTCGCTTACGCGGACGTAGGCAAACAGAGCCACCATAAACGGAGTCGCAAAGGATAAAAATCCGTGCGATATCATAAAAAGCAAAAGAGGAATGTCGAATTTACCGTTTTTAAAGCTGCAAAGTAGGCAAGATACGACTATCGGCGCTATAAACGCCGCAAAATAATAGTTTAAATCTGCCGCAGCCGGGAAAAAATATCCGGCGCCTATAAATGCTATACCCACAAGCGTGGCCATCAGATAAATCGCGTAAAAAGGCTTTTCGTTTTTTTCGTCGCCATCGTCAGAAACGATCAAAACTAAATGCAAAGCGGGAAATATATATAAAATAATAAATAAACCAAAACCCGATATCGCTAGCGCGCTAAGTAACGAAAAGATGCTTTCGCTACCGGCTACCGAGAAAAATCCGATATTTTGCCAAAAGATAAAATATATTATAAACGGAATCAGCCCCAAAAACGCGATTAGAACCTGATAGTATTTTTTCACGCGGCGAATTTGCTCCGAGACGAAAAGCTTGATACGCTTTTGATTATATACTTCGTTGTATTTTTTATAAACGTCCGAATCGCGGCTTAATTTATCCAAATTCGCAAGCAAATTTACCTGGCGATAAATTCTGTCGTTTAGCTCGTCTATATCCGCAGCCGTTTGCGAATAGTTATCGCAGCTAAGGTTTTCAAATTTAGCCAGTCTATCTTTTAACAGACCGATTAGTCCCAAGACATCCTTGTCGCACTCTTTATTTTTAAGCGTTTTGATAAAATCGCCGTACTCCTTTATGGCGCTATTTTTTTCTTGGATTAACTTTTTAAAATTATCCATTAAATTTACTTCAAATTTTTAAAACTAATCGGTAGCTCCAAATTTAGCCCCTTCACGAGTCTTATGCACTCCTGCAGATCATCGATGCTTTTGCCGCTTACGCGCACCTCTTCGCCTCGGATCGCCGCAGTTACTTTTAGCTTTGCGTCTTTGATCGCTTTGGTGATTTTCTTCGCGTTTTCGCTATCTAGGGTGTCGTTTAGCTTTAGCGTCGCCTTGATATTTCCACCGCTAGCGCTCTCGCGTTTGCTCTCGGTGACGGCTACGGGCGGGATGTTTCGCTTGATGAGCTTTGAGATGACGATGTCTTTTAGCGCGTCGATTTTGTTGTCGCTAGAGCTAAGAAGCGTGATGATTTTTTCCTTTTCGTTTAGCTCCACTTCAGCCGCAAGCCCCTTGAAATCATATCTCGCTGCGATCTCTTTTTTCGCCGTCTCCAGCGCATTTTTGACCTCCATCATATCGACCGCCGCGCTTATATCAAAACTATGCTCAGTTGCCATTTTTATCCTTTCAAAAATTCTTTTATATTTTCCGCGATCATCGCTACGAGCCGCTCTCTAGCCTCAAAACTCGCCCACGCTACGTGCGGAGTGAGTATCAAATTTTCCTTGTTTTTGATACGAAGCAGCGGATGATCTGCGCGCATGGGTTCGGTCTCTAGCACATCCGAGGCAAATCGCAGGTTTCGCCCATCTATCGCGCGAGCTACGGCGTTTTCATCCACGATGCCGCCACGTCCGAAGTTCATGAGCAAGGCACCCTCTTTCATCAAATTTAGCTCCCGCTCGCCGATCAAATTTCGCGTTTTTTCATTTAGCCCAGCGTGGATACTCACGATGTCGCAGCCGCTTAGAAGCTCGTCTAAATTTAGCCTTTTAAACTCGGCGTTTGCGTTTACGCCGCTAGTGGAGTAGTAGCTCACATTCGCACCAAATGCCGCCGCGATGCGCGCCACGCCTCTTCCGATCTCGCCAAGGCCGATGACGCCAAAGCTCTTGCCCGCGATCTCGCCGATACTACGGTCTAGATTCGTAAAAATTTCGCTCTTTGCCCACTCGCCGCTTTGCGCGTAGTTATCGTAAAATTTGATGCGATTAGTCAGCGCAAAAAGGCAAGCAAACGTATGCTGCACGACGCTGGCCGTCGAGTAGCCCGCGACGTTTTTTACCGCGATGCCTTTTGCTGCGGCGTGCGCGAGATCGACGTTGTTCATGCCTGTCGCGCTGATGCAGATCAGCTTTAAATTTGACGCGTCCATCACGGCTTTGTCGATGACGACTTTGTTCGTGATGACGACATCCGCGCCTTTTAGTCGCTCTACGCGCTCGTTTGCGGCGGTCGTCTCAAAGCTAACAAACTCTCCAAACTGCTTAAAAATGTCCAAATTTACGTCGCTTCCAAGCGTCGCGGCATCGAGGCATACTATTTTCATTTTGCGTCCTTATTTGATAAAATGCCCCACAAATTTGGAGTAGTTATCTAAAATTTCGCCGCCCCTGCGATATCCCAGCGCGCACGCCTCGTAGGCGAAAAACACGCCCGCTTGGTAGCTATTATTGGCGGCGTCTTTGTTAAATTCGTAAAATTCCTGATAGATCGCGCGATTTTGACCGTAGTCGCCGCCGTTTTGCGAGCTAATGCTGCCGTCGGCCTCAATCACGCTCACGTTTGCGCCCTCTCGGCCGAAAACCGGCTTTTTCACGCATTTTTTGCCCGCGATCGGCTTGTCGCTAGCTTGCAGCAAGAGCGGGTGATTCGGATATAGGTCCCATAAAATTTTCAAGATGCCTTTGCTTTGGAAAAGCAGCGTGTATGCGGGATTTAGGATGATGGCTTTTTGATTTTGGACGATGTTTTTTAGGATGATGGCTAGCTCGCCTTCCTCTACGGCGATGTCCTCCCACGGCACGAGCTTAAACCAATACTCGTAGTTTTCGCCGTCAAAAAACACGCCCTCCTCGTCGTTAAATACGACCTCGTGGGCGTAAGCAAACGCCGTGTGAAAGCCCGCCTCCTCGGCGATGTACTGCAGTAGCTTCACGGTCTGCTCATCCTCGCTGCTGCCAGCCACAGAGCTAAATAAAATTTTCCAGCCCTCATAGTGCTCGTTAAAGCTCTCCGTCTCCTCATCTAGCGTCACTAGGCGTTTGAAATTTTGTTTTAGCGCGTCATAAAGGTCGTTAAACTGCGCGCTCTCGTCCATGCGGTTAAATTTGAGCGCCGCCCACTGGATGATCGCCGTCTCAAACACGGCCGTCGGAGTGTCGGCGTTAAATTCGATCAGTTTTATCGGCTTGCCATCCAGCCCGCCGGCTAAATCAAATCTACCGTAGAGGTGCCAGTGCACGTCGTTTTCCCAGCTTTCGCGCACAAGATCCACGAGGTTAAACGGGATGCCGACCTCGTGGTAGAGGTTGTTGTCGATGACGTGTTGGGCGGCTGCGACGAACATATCGTATAGCTCGTTTGCGGCATTATAGTAGGCCTCGGCCTGCGCCTCGCTCACCTCTACTAGCTCGTCTGCTACGTAGTCGCTGCCGTCTGGATCCGTATGCCACGTAAAGCCGATTTCGCTTAAAAATTCGTTATTTAGCGGGCTGATTTTTTTTAAATTTATCATGATTAACCTCCAAAACTTGAACTTGAACTTGAGCTCGAGCTTGAGCTACTTGATCCGCCGAAAAATCCGCTTTTTCCGCCGCTAGGCTTACCTGCCGAGCTCGTGGCTTTGGCTTTGTTAAAGCTATCGACGCTCCTTGAATACGCGCTTGGGTTTTTATACGCGCTTTGGCGCTGCGACTGATAGCCCGGGTTGTTAAATAGCTTGTTGCCGATCCAGCTACCGATGATCGCGCCCGCAGCCGAGGCTAGAAGCGTCTCGCCAAGGCTCATACCGCCGCTTGAAAGTTGCGCGTTTTGAGTGTTTGAGCCGGTTAAATTCGACGTTCCGGCGTCGATTTTAGCGTTTTCCTCGGCGATTAGCTTGTCCATCTCCTCTTTGCTCAGCACGCGCTCGGTGCCGTTGATATCCTTTAGCACGACGCGCGTTTCGCTGCTTGGGTACTCCTCTAGGACTTTATATTTTCCCGGCGCAGTCTCCTCGATGATGACGAACGCTCCCGTTTTTTGCGCCGCTTCGTTTAGCGCGCTACTTTCTCCTCCGTTATCGTTGCTGCCGCAGCCAACCAGCCCTGCTATCACGACCGCGCCAAAGCCGCCCACAGCAGCATAGCTGGCTACTTTTTTTATGCCTTTAAAAACTCTCATTTTTTATCTAGCTCCTTTGAAATTTTCTTGCTTTTTACCATTATCACGCCTTTTTTAAATTTGATAAATTTTGATTTTCCGATGTTTTTTATGATTTTATTTTGCGTTTTTTTAAGACTCTTGCCGCTTAAATTTTGCGATTTTAAAAACTCGGCCAAGCTCGTCCATTTGCCCTCATTCTCAGGTTTACTCTCGACAAATTCTACGTCGATGGGGGCTACGTATTCGCCGTTTTGGCGAGCTAGCAGCGGACGCTCGAGCATACTTAAAAATCCTCTTAGTTTCTCGTCTCTTTCGCGGTAAATTTGAGCTATTTCGGTTTTATTGTTTAGCAAAATTTGCTCTTTTTCGCGAAAAAGCCTCTCTTTATCGGCTTGCAAATTTTGATTTTGTTCTTTTAGTTCGCTAATTTGCGAGAGTAGAAATTGATTCACGTCAAATTCGCCGGCTTTCGCCACTTTTTTTGACTCCGAGCTTTTAGCGGATTTCGAAGTTTTGGGCGCTGATTTGGGTGCGGTTTGGGGCTCGTAGCCTTCTAAAACCACGTATTTTACGCCGTCTTTTTCAAAGGTCTTTAGCGTTCCGCGACGAATGCGGTTGTAGACGGCTTCCTTGGTTACGCCTAAGATTTCCGCGGCCTCGCTCACGGGCACTTTGGACATATTTTTCCTTTGATCGTTAAATTTGGCGTAGATTATGGCAAATTTTGGCTTTGATGCGAGTTAAACGGGTGTTTGAAAAAAGAAAAGGCCGCCGAAGCGACCCTTTTGGTTAGAGCTTTGACTCGTAGCGTCTAAGCATATATAGACGTTTAAGCATTTTCTTGCGAGCCGCGATTTTTTGTTTTTTGCGGATCTCGGTCATAGGCTCGAAAAAGCGTCTTGCGCGAACTTCAGTCACGACAAGGTTCCTGTCGGTTTGCTTTTTGAACTTTCTGTAAGCTTCGTCAAAAGACTCGTTAGGATGTACCTTAATACCAGGCAACGTCCTCACCACCTTTCAATTAAAATAGACGGCGATTATAGTTTAAATTTGATAAATTTAAGCTTTGCCAGCCGTCAAAAATGCGGATTAGAGAAAATATGTAATTAAGGATTTTAATACGCGATTAAGGCATTAATCTTATAATCTCGCTATTTTGCAATTAGGAAAAATAATGACCAAAGAAGAGTATAAAAATTATTTCAAATTTGCTAGCAAACGCTATATAGCCTACATCTTGATAACCTGTACCGCGCTTGTTTTGCCTTTTATAACTATCGGCGGAAATCAATTTTTCCTATTAAGCTTTGAGCGCAGCGAGCTGCATCTGTTTTTTGCCAAATTTAACGTCCAAGAGCTGTTTTTGATGCCTTTCGTGCTCATCATTTTTTTTATTTTTATATTTTTTATGACGAATTTAGGCGGCCGCGTCTGGTGCGGCTGGAGCTGTCCGCAGACGATATTTCGCGTGATTTACCGCGACCTTATACAAACTAAAATTTTAAAAATCCGCAAGAGTGTCTCAAATAAACAAACGCAGGCTGAGGGCGGCGTCAAAAACGCGCTAGCTGTCGCGATCTGGAGCGTTTTGGCCTTTATCGCAGCGGCGAATTTTCTCTGGTTTTTTGTCCCGCCGCAGGACTTTTTCGCTCAAATTTCAAATCCCGCCGAACATAAAATTTTACTCGGAGCTTGGCTTGTTATCGCGGCGTTTTTGATATTTGACGTCGCGTTTTTGGGCGAAAACTTTTGCATTTACGTTTGCCCATACGCCAGAGTGCAGTCCGTGATGATCGATAGCGACAGCGTGCAGGTCATATACGACGAGACGCGCGGCGGTAAAATTTACGACGGGCAAACCAAACTCTGGAAAAAACCGCCCGATCCGCAAAACGAATGCACGGGCTGCGAGGCCTGCGTGAAAATTTGCCCGACGCACATCGACATCAGAAAAGGCATGCAGCTAGAGTGCATAAATTGCCTGGAGTGCGTGGATGCCTGTACAAAAACGATGTCGGGGCTAAATTTGCCTAGTCTAATTAGCTGGACAAGCTCAAATTCGCTAAAAACCAAGCAAAAAGTGCGGTATTTGCGCTTTAAAACCATCGGTTACTGCGCCATCATCGCTATCGCCGCAACCGCGCTAACGCTAATGAGCGCCAAAAAAGAGAGCATGCTGCTAAATATCAACCGCACGAGTGAGCTGTATAAGATAAATAAAAGCGGCGAAATCGAAAACGCTTACGTGTTTTTGTTTGAAAACACCGACGCGCAGGCGCATGAGTTTTATTTTGACATTAGCGCGGACAAAGCTAAAGCGCCGATAAAAATCGAGCGCCCAAGGGATCAAATCCCTCTAAAAGCGGGCGAAAAAAAGAAGATCGTAGTCGTACTAAGCGCGCCTAAATCGGCATTTGCCAAGACTGGCGAGCAAACGACGAAGATAGAAATCTCCGCCTACGCAGCGGATAACAAAGAAAAGATAAATGTTAAGAGACGGACGATTTTTGCCCATCCAAGTGAGTAAAAAATTATTTTTTTATAGTATAATCATATTTTAAGATTTTTTTGAAATTTGAGGGCTAGAAAAATGAATACGAAACCGACGAAACGAAGCGCCGAGAGAAAAGAGAAATTCATCCAAGCCGGACTTGAAATTTTCCTCGAAAAAGGCTATGAAAACACGAGTCTAACGGATATAATCAAAAAAAGCGGCGGGTCGCTGGCTAGCGTTTATAAATTTTTTGAAAACAAGGAAGGTCTTTTTCGCGCCATCGTAGAACGCGGATTTGACGACTTTAGAACGCAGATAGACGAGAAAATCGATCTCAGTTTATCGCATAAATTGGAGGATTTTTTAATCAAATTCGCCGCAATATTTTTCGACATAATCTGCGACAAAGAAACGACGCTAATTTCAAGAGTTATGATGAGCGAGGGCGCAAAAAACGACGGCATGCTCGGCAAGGCGTTTTTGGAGCAAATTTTAAGTAAATTCGATAAAGTTTTGATAGATTTTTTCGAGCGCGAAGATATAAAAAAACAGCTAAATCCCGACATCTCGCCTTACGTAGCGGCTAAGGCGTTTGCCGCGGTCGTCAGGGAGCCTTATCATTATAATGCGATTTTGCTAAACGAGGACATAGCGCTAAACGAAAAAGAGCGCGAAGAGCACGTAAAAACGAGCATAAATATATTTTTACACGGCATCAAAAAACGCTAAATTTAACGACTTAAATTTGACTTATCGAGAAAATAATAGTAAAATTATCTACTTGTTTTGTAACATACATTACAAACGCTAAATTTAAAATAATCTCCGAAACAAAAGGTAAATTTATGAGAAATTTTAAAAATATCTCGGTTTTATTATTAGCATCGCTACTTTTTACGGCATGTTTTGACGGTAATGACAAAAAAGACGCCGCGACAGCCGGGCAACAACGACAAATGCCGCCCTCAAAGGTCGACGTATTCGTAGCTAAAAAATCAGACGTACCGATCAGCTTTGACTACGCCGCGACTCTAACGAGCCAGCAAGACGTCATCGTCTATCCTAAAGTAAGCGGCACAATAATCAAGCAATTTTTCAAGCCCGGCGACAACGTAAAAGCCGGTGATAAGCTGTTTTTGATAGATCCGGAAAAATACCAAGCAAGCTACGACGCGCTTGAAGCCGCTATCGGCGTAGCAAACGCAAATTTAAAAAACGCTCAAACCGAATTTAACAGAATCTCAAATTTATATAAGAAAAATGCCGTTTCGCAAAAAGAGTACGACGCGGCCGTTTCGGCGCTCGAAATCGCAAACGCAAATTTACTAAGTGCCAAAGCCAGCGCCAAAAGCGCGAAAATAGATCTAGGTTACACGAGCATCGCCGCGCCTTTTGACGGCGTCTTGGGCGATAATCTCGTAGACGTGGGATCGCTAGTCGTAGCAAACACGACCCAGCTAGTGCGCCTAACCAAAATCAATCCGATCGAGGCGCACTTCCATATCTCCGACGTAGATAACTTAAACCGTGTCAAAATGCAAGAAAGCAGCCTCTGGGTACAGACAAACTCGGACGCCGTGCTAAAAGTAGGCCCTAGCGAATTTGACGGTAAGGTAAATTTTATCGATAACGTCGTAAATACGAACATGGGCAGCGTTTTAGCCAAGGCTGAATTTAACAACGACGAGGGCAAGCTGCTACCGGGAATGTTCGGCCACGTGACGATGGGAGGATTTTATCAAAAAGACGGCTTTAAAATCCCTCAACTAGCGCTCCAGCAAACCGACGTCAAGACCTACGTACTAGTCGTAGAGGACGGCAAAGTAGCCTCAAAAGACGTAAAGGTAACCTACCAGACGAAAGACGCCGCAGTCGTTAGCCAGGGGCTAAACGAAAATGATAAAATCATCTTAAATAACTTCCTAAAAATCCGCGTAGGCGCACCCGTAGAGATAGATAAGGATCTAACCGAAAGCTTTGGCAAGGGCGTAAATTTAGAGCCTAAGGCCGAGCAAGAAAAGGTCAAGTGATGTTTTCTAAGTTTTTCATTGACCGCCCGATATTTGCCACCGTCGTATCTATCATCATAGTTATCGCGGGCGCGATGGCGATAAAGGGGCTTCCTATCGAGGAGTATCCGAAACTAACCCCGCCTCAAATCTCCGTTAGCGCCACCTACACGGGCGCTGACGCCCAAACTATCGCAGACTCCGTAGCTAGCGCTATAGAAGATCAGATAAACGGCGTAGAAAATATGCTCTACATGCAAAGCACCTCAAGCTCGAGCGGCTCGCTAAATATCAACGTTTATTTTAAAATCGGCACCTCAGCCAAACAAGCCACGATCGACGTAAACAACCGCGTCCAAGCCGCGCTCTCAAGACTGCCTCAAGAGGTGCAAAACATGGGCGTAACCGTGCGCGAACGTAGCGGCTCGATCCTAGAGGTAGTCGGCTTTACGAGTTCAAACATGGACTTAGTCGAGCTATATAACTACGTAAATTTAAACATCGCAGACGAGATCAAAAGGGTTAACGGCGTGGGCGATACCGTGCTAATCGGTAGCAAAGAGTACTCGATGCGAATTTGGCTAAAGCCCGATTTGCTCGCCTACTACAAGCTAACTCCTAGCGACGTAATCGCCCAAGTAAAAATCCAAAATAGTCAATACGCCGCGGGTAAAATAGGCGAACAGCCATCGGATGGGGATAATCCTTACGTTTACTCCGTTCGCACGGGCGGACGACTCAAAAATGCCGCGCAGTTTGGCGATATAATCATCAAAAGCGCCGACGGAGCCGTGCTAAAACTAAAAGACGTAGCGACCGTGGAGCTAGGAGCGGCTAGCTACGCATCAGACGCGATGCTAAACGGCCAAGACGCCATCCCGCTTCTAATCTTTATGCAAAACGACGCTAACGCCCTAGCCACGGCACAAGCGGTAAACGCAAAGCTAGACGAGCTAAGTAAAAATTTCCCTGCGGGCTTTAAACACACGGTCGCATATAACCCGACCGAATTTATCGAAGTCTCTATCCATGAGGTCGTAAAAACCTTTATCGAGGCGATGATCTTAGTTATCATCGTTATGTATATGTTTTTAAAGAGCTTCCGCGCGACTATCATCCCGATGCTAGCCGTTCCCGTGTCCATCATCGGCACCTTTGGCGGACTGTACGCGATGGGATTTAGTATAAATTTAATCACCCTTTTCGCGCTCATCCTTGCTATCGGTATCGTCGTGGACGACGCTATCATCGTTATCGAAAACGTGGAGAGAATTTTACACGAGGAAAAAGACATCACCGTCAAAGAAGCGACCTATAAAGCGATGGAGGAGGTACAAACCCCGGTCATCTCGATCGTGCTTGTTTTATCGGCCGTTTTTATCCCCGTTTCTTTTATGGAGGGTTTTGTCGGCGTGATCCAGCGCCAGTTCGCGCTCACTCTGGTTACTTCGGTTTGTATCTCGGGCTTCGTCGCGCTTACGCTTACTCCTGCGCTTTGCGGCGTTATGCTAAAAAAACAAGAGAGCAAACCGTTTTGGTTCGTGCAGAAATTTAACGACTTTTTCGACTGGAGTACGAAAATTTTTACCGCAGGCGTTGCAAAGGTACTTCGTCACGTGATAATCAGCCTTATTTTGATAGGCGTTATGGGCTTTGCGACTTTCGAGCTGTTTAAAAAAGTCCCTAGCGGCCTCGTACCGTCCGAAGATAAGGGCGTGCTGATGGTTATCACTTCGTTACCGCCGTCAAGCAATATGCTAAAAACCAAAGAAGAGGTAAAAACTATCAGCAACATGGTTCTAAGCAATCCAAACGTCGAATTTACGATGGGTTTTGCCGGATACGATATGCTTGCGGGCGCGCTTAGAGAAAACTCTGCCATCAGCTTTATCAAGCTAAAAGATTGGAGCCAGAGAAAAACGCCGGGTAGTCAAGCAGACGCGCTAACCGGGCCTTTTAACGGTATGCTTTGGGGCTCGAAGGAGTCGATGAGCTTTGTCGTAAACGTCCCGCCTATCATGGGTTTATCTATGACCGGCGGCTTTGAGATGTATCTACAAAATAAAAGCGGCAAAAGCTACTCCCAGATCGAAGAGGATGTAAAAAAAGTAGTCGCCGCCGCAAACGCTCGCCCGGATCTAACCAGCGTGCGCTCTACGCTAGAGACTAATTACCGCCAGTTTAAAATCGACGTCGATAGGCAAAAAGCCCAGATGTTCGGCGTGAGCGAGAGCGAAATTTTTAGCGCGATAGGCTCGACTTTCGGCTCTTACTATATCAACGACTTTAGCCTTTTTGGCAAATCCTACCGCGTCTATGCCAGAGGCGAGGACCGATTTAGAAACAATCCCGAAGACTTACGTAAAATTTACGTCCGCTCAAAAGGCGGCGAGATGATACCGCTAAACTCCGTCGCAACTCTAACTAGAATTTTGGGTCCGGATATCGTAGATAGATTTAATCTTTTCCCTGCGGCTAAGATCCAAGGCGACCCAAAACCGGGCTACACGTCGGGAGACGCGATAAAAGCGATACAAGAGGTAGTCGAACAAACGCTAAATATGGAAGAATACTCCATCAGCTGGGCGGGCACGGCCTATCAGGAGGTTAGCTCGCAAGGCACGGGCTCTACGGCGTTTATCTTCGGTATGATTTTCGTATTTTTGATCCTAGCGGCGCAGTATGAGCGCTGGCTAATCCCACTAGCCGTTATCACGGCCGTTCCGTTTGCGGTTTTCGGCTCGCTAGTCGCCGTTTGGGCTAGAGGACTAACAAACGATATCTATTTCCAGATCGGACTACTGCTTCTCATCGGTCTATCGGCTAAAAACGCGATCCTTATCGTCGAATTTGCGATGCAAGAAAGGCTAGCGGGCAAGAGCGTATTTGACGCGGCCGTTAATGCGGCAAGGCTTCGCTTCCGCCCGATCGTCATGACCTCGCTCGCGTTTACCCTGGGCGTTTTTCCGATGGTTATCAGCACGGGCGCTGGCGCCGCGTCTCGCCACTC